>Ga0214172_1000472_pt1 | contig 17406 bp, 28 predicted proteins | sample TroBogEpilimnion_29_FD_153010 | JGI IMG/M metagenome (GOLD analysis project Ga0214172, IMG submission 153010) | Freshwater microbial communities from Trout Bog Lake, WI - 12JUL2007 epilimnion | ecosystem: Environmental > Aquatic > Freshwater > Lake > Epilimnion/Euphotic zone | place: Trout Bog...
TCGTCTAAAAGATTACGCGGCTCACTTAAAAAATCTCACACAAGAGGATAAAGTAAGTCGCTTTGGTCACATCGTCAATGATACTGTCATTGACCAATTGGTACTACAAATGGTCTATCATCCATTAGACCATGAATTGTGGTATCATAAAGTAGATGATAGTATTGTTGGTTGGGGACACATGGCAAAGAATAATGATGGGTCTTGGGAACTTGCTGTATCAGTAGAATATGATTATCAACGACAAGGTATTGGTAACAAACTTATTGTTGAAATGATGACATGGGCTAAGTTTCACAAGATTCCTGAAGTATTCATGCACTGCATTGAAGATAACAAGGTCATTCAACATCTAGCATCAAAGAACGAGTTAAGAACAAAAGAGCGTGGATACGGTGAGCGTACTGCTGCTATTGAAGTTACTGAACCAACTTTCTTTGAAACTAATTCACAACTCTGGAAAGAGCAAAGTGAAATCATGCATGAATTTGGTAGGCTACGCAAGCGTTTAACAAACTTATGGGGTAATGCAATATTACCATAATGATTGAAACAATAATGTAACAATCATAAAATAAACACACATACACAAGGAGACATAAAATGTCAGATAAAGAAAATTCATTCACACAAAAACTTCCAGAAGTTAAATTCAACAAAAATGGTTACGAGATTCGTGCCGATGTACTAGCAATGGCTAAAGACATTGTGATGCAAGATTATCAAGTCAAGTTCGCAGGATGGGAAATGACTGCTAAAAAAGTTGATGGTCAAGTTATTAGTACAGTTGCTATGCCAGAGTTTCCAGGTATGGACAAGATACTAGAAACCGCAGAAAAGATGTATGGCTTTGTGAATCAGAGTAATAAAAAGTAATACTTAGTAATACTGTTACATTTTTACAACACCCCGCTTGCGGGGTTTTCCATTTGTTGACAATAAATCATTTTGGTTGTACAATACATGTATTGAAACGAAAAGGAAAAACATGTTTACAGTCAAACAAACAACTTTGATGAACACCTTGGGTATTGTGTCTGACAAAGAACGCATGGACACTTATATGAATTATTGCGAGATTGAGTGTGAGTTGCGGGCAAACGGAATTAGTACTATTTCATTCACACAATTCCTCCAAGCAACAGTTGATTATGAATTGAGCAAAGCCAAACAAGAGGCTTGACAATAAATCAGTTTGGGCATATAATAGAGTCTTAATCAGTTGAAACAAGGAGTCTGAAATGTCGTTTGAAAAAGAAGTTCTCGCTAAAGTTGCTACAGTTCTTAAAGACGAAAATTCTGCTAGTTTCTTTTGTGGTTCACTGAGTGTGATTTGTGACGAAAATCAAGCCCGCAAAATTTTTCACAAACTTGCAAAAGACTACAAAAACAAAGTTCAAGTTTCCAAAGATGGCTCTTACGGCTATATCTATGACTTCATTGCTTAATAAGGAATTGAAAATGTCTCTCACACCACTGACAGAACGCCAAAAGTCTTTGATTGTTTCTAACATCGTCAAAGCATGTCGTAGTATTGATAACCTCAACAAAACTGGTTACAACTTCATTTACCTGTGTTCAGGCTTTATTGCTCATTATGACTTGTATGGTTTCATTGCAAGCTATACAGGTGAATCGTTGAAGCGTGACATTTTGTCCTATGCTGGTCAAAATCAGTGGCGCAACTTCCATGAAGGTGAGCGTGACTATGAATATTACATGAGCAAAAAAGATGTGTACAATCGTATTCTCGCACAAATCGTTTAAGGAGTTAACATGAAAACATTTATTCTTGGAACAATTTTCGGTATCATTGTCTCTACTGTGGGCTTCTCAGGCATCGCTAAAATGCTTGATAACGGTGTAGAGAAAACAAAGGCTATCGCAGTTGAAGGGGCGAAGTAATGGATAAATGGATTTGCATCTGCCTTGTGGGCTTGATTGGTGGTATGTTTGCTCCAGTATGCGTAAGTGAATATGCTAAAGGACAATGCCGGACAGAGGCAATCCATGCAGGTTATTCAACTGACGACATTCTCAAACTTTGTAAATGAAATTCAAACGACAACAACTGGAGGATAAAATGGGTTTAGATATGTACTTGGATGCCAAGCGTTTTCTTTGGTTCAATGAAAATGACTTGAGTAAAAATATCAGTGACAATTTTCCTGAACTAGGTGAAGTTCGCATTAAAAAAGTCACCGCCGAAGCCGCATACTGGCGCAAGTCAAATGCTATTCACAAGTGGTTTGTTGATAATGTACAAAATAGTGTAGATAACTGTGGAACATACGATGTGTCCAGAGAACAACTAACCGAGTTGCTTGAATTGATTGAATGTGTTCTTAAGGAACGAGGCAGGGCATGTGAATTGTTGCCAACTCAAGGTGGTTTCTTTTTTGGTACAACCGATTACGACAAGTACTATTTTGAAGACCTTGAAGATACAAAAAATACATTGACCAATCTACTTACTGACAAGTGGAAAGGTTGGGAGTTTTCATACCATTCAAGTTGGTGAAATGAATATTACAGACAACGATATTTCAAGTCTTTATCCACATACCATGGACATAAAGAAAACAAAACCTTTTCACAAAGTTGATGGAGGTGTTGTTGATGGTGAATTATGGCACACTGTATCTACCACTAGTGGTAGTGAAGTAGATAAATGGTTGCGTAAGAACGGGGCAATTCAAATTACTACAGTGTGGTCTACTACCCAATATTTTGATTTGTCCGATAAACTTTACATGTTGTTATTATTGAGGTTTCAATGACTAAGGAATGGTATGACCCAATTAAATTGCCATGTGGTGGCATTGCATACTTTGATGAAGGTGCAGGCTATGGCTATCGTTGTGAATTGTGCATGGCAGTGGTAGGATCAATTGGTATGCCTAATCGTTGCCGTGAGGAACAAGAAAAGTGGGACATGTGGGCAAAGTTGGGTGGTAAAGAATGGGATTTCTATGAAGGAGTTGAATCATGACCGGTTACAACGAAATTGTTAGATTGCGTAGGATTGAAAAAGAACTTGATGAACTTGGGTTAAAACTTGCTCAGCCTAAAGATGGTTGGAATACTGCCGACCTAAATTATATTGCTGTTGTGCCAAAGGATACGGATTCACTTCCTATCTATAGTCGTGATGCCCAATTGTTTTTAGGTTCACTTGAAGAATTGAATGTTTGGTTGCGAGGTGTTGAGTGGGCACGGCAATACGATGATCTATTGAAAGTTTCCAGTAAAGAAAAACGAGAACGCAAGGAACAAAATGTACGCAACATGCAAATGGTTGCACTATTGCGTGACGAAAAATTAGTACTCAAAAAGTAGTACTTGACAATAATACATAACGGTTGTATAATAGATACATATTTTGAACAAAGGAACAACATGTCAGCAGGATGGATTCACAAATTAAATGAGAGTGACAGTCGTCTTCACAAAGAGGATGTACTCAAGCAAGCACTAGAGGCGTGTGTTCTTGGTTCAACTAATGCTATCAATTTTTTGACACTAGCCAAAGTTTGTTACAATCCCTATGTTACATTCGGTGTACGCAAAGTACCTGATACAGTAGGTATCACTGGTGCAGAGAATCCTTGGGAAGACTTTAATCATCTATTGCATGAATTAGGTCAACGAGCCTTAACTGGTAATAAAGCACTAGAGGCAATCAGTGCAATGAGTGAACGATTTGACAGTGACGAATGGAATACATTCTGTGCCGCTGTTATTCGCAGAGACCTTCGTTGTGGTGTCTCTAGTACCACTATCAACAAAATCTGCAAAAAGACAGACTACGAAATTCCAATCTTTGGTTGTCAACTAGCAACCAACAGTGAAGGTCGTCCTGAAATGAAGGGCACTAAACGACTTGAGCCTAAACTGGATGGTGTTCGTATGTTGTTAGTTGCTATCCCGGCTGATAGTAACACAGGTGAAATCACAACTATTTGCTATAGCCGCAATGGTAAACAATTTGACAACTTCACACACATTGAAGATCAGGTTCGTGACAACTTTTACAAATTGGTACGCAAAGCCGGAACAAGTAATTTAAGTATGGGCTTTGTCATGGATGGTGAAGTGATTGGTAATAGTTTCCAAGAACTCATGCGTCAAGCACGCCGCAAAACAAACGCACAGGCTGAGGATAGTGTTTACAATGTGTTTGACATTATCCCATTGCAAGATTTTCGCCGTGGATATTGGAATGCTCAACTTGACAAGCGTATCAAAATCTTAGATGATATGCGAAGTGTCATTGACAGTATGCCTAATGTTGAATTGCTTCCACACATCATGGTTGACTTAGACACAGCGGCTGGTAAAGATCAACTAGAACGCTATGCTAAGGATCAAGTTAATCTAGGTTTTGAAGGCATTATGATTAAAGACATGGATGCACCTTACGAATGTAAGCGTAGTACATTCTGGATGAAATGTAAGCCTGTTATCACTGTTGATTTGGAGGTGATCGGTGTTGAAGAAGGTACTGGACGAAATCAAGGTCGTTTGGGAGCACTTGTGTGCAACGGAGTGGACGACGGAAAAGAGATTACAGTCAATGTTGGTAGTGGCTTTAGTGATGGTGATAGAGATAATTATTGGCGTGACAGTAGTTTTATCATTGGTCGCACTGCTGAAATCATGTGTGATGTGATTACACAAAATCGTGATGGTACATACAGTTTGCGATTCCCTCGCTTTGTAAGATTCCGTGATGACAAATAAGGAAAGAAAATGAGTACAGTTGAAAATAATGCGAACCAAGTAGCCGAAACATTGACACCACTGCAACAAGCATTACTAAGTCGTGCCGATGCAATCATGGACAGTATTGGCAAAACAGTTGACAAGGCATCGCAATTTGCGGCAGATCAAGTGCCCGATATTGCCATGCAATATGTTGCTTATGGACGAGCAAGTAACACAGTCTATCTAGTGATTGGTATTGCATTTTTAATACTAGCATTTTTGATGTGGTTTCGTTGGTTGCCCAAGTCTGATCGTGATGATTACGAAGCGGGATATTTTGTCGGGGGACTTGTAATCGGTATTATAGGTTTGGTGACCACAGGAGCACATCTTAATACCTTTATTATGGTTTGGTTCGCACCAAAGATTTATCTAATCAATGAAATTGCTCGGTTAGCGCATCAGGTACACTAATGAACTATTGGGAACAAAAAGAGTTAGAACAACTTAAGATTGAGAATGCTTGGCTTGATGAACTTAGTCCATTTATGAAGTTAATGGATAGTCATGCTGGTGCAATACTTGCGATAGTTCTTGTTAGTGTTGTTACTTTTAGTCTAGGTTTATTGATTGGTTTTATATTATGATTACATTACAACTATTGGAAGCCGACGACATTGTTGAGCCAGAAGATTGGTGTCGTCCACTGAGCATCACTTCAATGAGTGGTGGACATAGTGACTATTACAGTTTTCAAAGTCAATATACAGGTGCTCCCGAAAACAATGTCAAATGGCTCAAGGTCAAGTACATACTTGGTCGAGGATGGCATGGAAAGACTGTAGCAGAGATTGATGCCAAGTTGGGTAAGTTTGTCAAGTACGAATATGTGCGAGGTAATATTCCAACACGAAGCAAACTAAGTTTGAGTGGCTACAATATTACTGACCATACAAAAGTTTTTTATAACGAGGATGACGAATGAACGAACAAATTGAACATTGCTTGTATAAATCGGGCTTGACTGCACAAGGGTGCTGGGATGAACTGGATGATTATGCCCGAGAGTGCATTGAAAAGTTCGCCGAGTTGCTTATATTGGAATGCGCTAATATCGCTGATTCGGCTGAACCTTATCTTTCCTCAGATTTAATTAAAGAACATTTCGGAGTTGAATGATGCAACTGGAAGATTTAGAATACATTTTCAAACCACAGATTGAAGAAGGCACAGTCAATCTCTACTATATGTTGGTTGAAGGTGAACATAAAACAGTAGAGCGGTGCCCATCCGATCAATTGGAATCACTGTTGCCAATGTTGGACAACTTTGTCTACACTGGCACTGAGGCAAGAATACCCAGATTTACAAAATGAAACCTAAAAAGGAATTTGAAATGAACCCAGATGAAAATGAATTATATCGCATCACATGGCGACAAGATTACCCAGAGTTTCAAGAAGCTGTTGACAGTGCTATGGATATTCTGTTAGAATTGAGTGAGTACAAAGAAGCAAAAGAAGTAATTGCTTATATCAAATCCAAACTCTAAGGAATAATTATGGTAACAATCGTTAAACATGAATGGCATCAAGTTGATAGTCAATTTGCTTATGAACTAGATGAAGATAAACTAAGCGAAATCTATCCAGACTTGGATGAGGATGAGATTGCTTCATTGCTTCAACAAATCATTGATGGTGAAGTTGATATTGATGATGTAATGAATGACGCATGGAATAATGATATTGACATTGATTGGGAACGCCAATACGATGATTGGTGGACTGACCGTAAAGGTGGATACGATGTTACTTATGAACTAGGTGACGAAGATAGTTATCATACAGAACCAGAACCAAGTCCTCCATCAATCAAGTGTACCAAATGTCGTTGGGAAGGTAATAACTATGAAACTCGCACAACCTATGTAAATGAACAAGGTGAAGTATTACCTGATGACTGTGAAGAATGGCATGATACTAAAGATGTATGCCCAATGTGTGATAGTGAGGTTGCATTAACAGAATATGGTCAACAAGAGAAGGAAGCTAGAGACAAGCGTATGGCTGAACTTGACGCACTGCTAGAATCTACTGATGAAAATGAGTAAATAGTAGATGGATCAATATAATTTAGTAGGCAAGGTATACATTTTCCCCGATGGTGTAAAGTTGTCAGTTCTTCAAATCAAAATGCGTGAAGATGAATTAGGTCAAACCGTACCCGTCATCACGTTTACTACTCAACAAGGTAAATCATTACCAAAAAAACAACTTATGAAGCAAACTGAATTCGTTACTTCATTTGGTCACTTGTTTGGGTTGAAGGAACCTCCTATTAAACCCCTGAGATAAATTATGAACACACTGAAAAGAATATTTTCATTAAGTAACGGAGCGTTACTTGTAGCATTAACACTAAGCACAATCGCTGCCTGGTATAGTATCATTGGCTTGACTGCAATCTTTAGTGGTGCAGTCATGCCTATTATCATTATGGGTTCAGCACTTGAACTCGCAAAGATTACAACTACAGTTTGGCTGCGTAAGTACTGGCATCGTTGTGCATTGATTATGAAAATTTATCTGGTGCCCGCTGTTGTGTTACTTGCGTTACTAACAAGCATGGGTATCTTTGGTTTCTTGAGTAAAGCACACTTGGATCAAGGTATTGGTAGTGGTGACATTGCTGCCAAAGTTCAATTGCTTGACGAAAAGATCAAAGTACAAAAAGATAACATTAGTTCTGACCGTGCTATGTTGGCACAAATGGATCAGCAAGTTAATGATATCATGTCAAAGGGTGACAGTGAACGAAGTGTTGAACGAAGTGTTGCTATTCGTAAACAACAGGCACCTGAACGAGCACGAATATTAAAAGACATTGAAGTATCCAACACAACAATTCAAAAACTCAATGAAGAACGAGCACCTATTGCTAGTGAGTTTAGAAAAACAGAAGCAGAAGTGGGTCCAATCAAGTATATTGCTGCATTGATTTACGGTGACCAAGCAAGTCAAACTATGCTTGAAAGTGCTGTTCGTTGGGTTATTATCTTACTAGTTGTTGTGTTTGATCCTCTTGCGATTATGTTAGTAATTGCTGCTAACCAAAGCAAAGAGTGGGACAAAGATGATGATGTCGAAGATGACACTATCGCTGTGGCTGAATATACACAGGAAGAAATTGATACGTTATCCAATGAATTTGAAGAAGCACTAGCAGAACCAATTAAACAAGATGTATCAGTGTTGGAAGTAACTGATGAAGAGGAAGAAGCATTCAAAGAATTAGAGCCAAAGCCTGAACCAGAACAGTCTGTGTTAGAACTACATCCATACTTGAATCAACCATTTGTACATTTCAAAGAATTGACTCCTATGGTTGCAACTAGTCCACATGAAGATGTAATGGATCTAGTAGAGTTCCATGATGAAGAAATTCCTGAAATCATTGATGTTAAAATCACTCAGGATGAAGATACTCCACCTTTCGAGGGAATCAAAGATGTAAATACAGGTGAGTGGATTCAAACAGGTCCTGCATTTGAAGAACCAAAGAGCACAACAACACCATATGATAGTATTGTAGGAGAGTATGTTGAAGTCAATGGTAAAAAGATGCACAAAGACACAATCAGAATGACACACCCTGAATTGTTCTTACATGTTGATGGAGCACGTGAACCAAGAACAGATTTTGGTACATCATTTCCTGAACAAGCGTTTCCAGGTGATACCTTTGTAAGAGTTGACAGCAATCCTAACAAGGTTTTCAAGTTTGTAGGGCACAAGTGGATTGAATCAAACAAAGAATCTACTGAAAGCTACTTAAGTAATACTGAATACTTACAATACTTAGTAAGTAAGATTGCTACCGGTGAGTATGATCCTGAACTATTGACCGACAGTGAACAAGATGCAATAAAACAACATATCAGTGGCAATAAAGGTTGACAGTAAAAGGTACTTACTGTATACTTGATCTTATCAACATACACTCACAGGAGTTTTTATGAGAGTCTTTTTATCACTAGTGTTGGTAGCATTGCTATCAGCGTGTAGTTCAGCCCCAAAAGTGGGCGGCGAGTCAAATGGCGCATTGACACCAATCGCAAGTCAAAAGTTGTCTACCAACTTTAAGCGACAAGGCGTCAAACTTGAATGGGATTGTGCATTTGGTACAGGCATGTTTGGTGTCACTGATGCAGTTTGTGTCAAGGGTGATATTAAGTCAATCGAGGTCACTGCATACGCAACAAGTTTTGGCAATAGTGAAAACAACCGAGAAAATGCGTTTGTTGTAGCCGAAATGAAAGCTAAGGCAAAACTACGTCACTTCATCTATGAAGATATCTCTAGCACCAAAACTGTAACCACAGTAGCTAAAAACGTAGAAAAAGCCAACGACAATATCAAGTCTAAAATTAAGACTGACGAGGTCGAACTAACTGACGATGACGCAGATAAAGAAGCCAATATCTCGGTACGTGAGAACACCAACGACACTGTACGCACATTGACCGAGTCAATTCGTAGTCAAGCACAGGGTATTTTGAAGGGTGTTTACATCAAAGATGAAGACGTAGTTGACCGTCAAACTGTTAAAGTCACAATTCGTTGGGACAAAGATAGTGGTCGCGGCAGTGAACAACTTCAACGTATGTTCCGATGAAATACCTAGTATATTTGGCAATGCTGTTTCTTACAGCATGTGCTAGTACTAGTAAGACAGATTCCAATAACACAATAAAAGTTATTGGATCTGGTAACACATACGAACAAGCTAAACAAGATGGTTTCAAACAAGCAATTGAAATTATAGTTGGTACTGTTTTGGTTTCCGGTAAGGAAACACACGATGATATCTTAACTAAAAATGATATTGTTGTTCATAGTGCAGGCTATGTGGATGATTATAAAATTGTAAACCAATACACAAGTTTAGGAAAAACCAATCTTGTTATGGAAGTTACTGTACGTGATAGTCTAATCGCACAACGTATTTTAACCAACAATAAAAATAATCAAACTGTTGAGGGTTCTAGGTTAGCCGATCAATACAACACTTACATGACCAATCGTTACACAGGCGATGAATTGATTGACATGTATTTCAATGACTTTCCTAAACATGCTTTCAATGTCACTAAGGGTAATACCAAGTTTATGCTTGACGGTGATCGCAATTCAGTTTTAGTTATACCATTTGAGTTACATTGGAACTATAAGTACTTAGTCGCTACCAGCGAAATGTTGTCAAACACAAGTGAGAAGTCTAACAACTCCTATGTGCAACGCAAAGTTTATATTTCAGGTAAAGATCCAAATGCATGGCTAGTTGGTTGGACTAAACTAATGTCATTTGAAGACAACACCCGTTTTACTAAAATTAAAAATGCACTAGAAACCAGGTATACTGTTTATGTGAATTTTTATGATGCTTCCAACACACTATTGAATTCTGTTTGTGGTAAAACATACTATAACGCTGATTGGGATGGATACGATACTATTAGAATCAACGGCAATGACATTGTTGTACGTGATGAAATCATCATACCGGTAAGTGTCAATGGTAAACCATTGAGTTTCTTAAACAACTCTAACAGAATTGAGGTAGTGTATCAATCAGGAAAATGCAGACAACCATTTCATAACTGATAAGTACATAATGACCGAAGAAAACAAACTCTTAAATCACTGTAGCTTTTGCCGCAATAGCAAAGAAAATGTTAAAAAACTTATTGTAGGGGAAAACGTAGCGATATGCAGTGATTGCGTAGAACTATGTCAGGACCTTATAACCGACGAGGATGTGGTCGAAGAAAATAAACAAACAGAGTATGACCCAGAAGCCATCAAAGAGTTTTTGGATCAACATGTTATTGGACAAGATGATGCTAAAATGGTGTTAAGCGTTGCTATCGCTAACCACTATAAACGTATCAATACACCTCCCAAAGACTTAGAGATACAAAAGGGTAATGTATTGGTTGTGGGCCCTACAGGTAGTGGTAAAACATTACTTGCTAAGACAGCAGCCAAATTTCTTAAAGTGCCCTTTGTAGTCGCTGACGCTACCAGTTTAACCGAAGCTGGTTATGTAGGTGATGATGTTGAGTCAATGATTAGTATGCTTGTACAAGCTGCTAATGGTGACATGAAACTTGCCGAGCGTGGTATTGTTTTTATTGATGAAATTGACAAGATTGCACGTAAGGGTGAATCAACCAGTATCACACGTGACGTATCGGGCGAGGGTGTTCAACAAGCGTTGCTAAAATTAGTTGAGGGCACAAATTGTCGTATTCCTGCATCGGGTAATAGAAAACACCCCGGTTCAGATATGAACGAAGTCAACACAAAAGATATATTGTTTATTGCAGGCGGTGCGTTTGTGGGCCTGAAAGATGTTATCGCAAAGCGAACCGAAGGAACAAGTATTGGGTTCGGTGCCACTATCAAAGATAATAAAAAAGAAGCTGACCTATCACAAGTTACACCAGACGACTTAACCAAGTTTGGTATGATTCCTGAGTTTATTGGGCGCTTCACTACAACCGTCAGTATCAAAGAATTGACAAAAGAACAACTGATCCAGATATTGACCGATGTAAAGAACAACTATATCAGTCAGTACAAATATCTACTCAAATTGGATCAGATTGATTTGACCTTTACTGACGATGCATTGGACGAGATTGCCGAACGTTCTTTAAAAATGAAGACTGGTGCACGTGGACTGCATAGTGAGATTGAACGTGTATTGATGCCACACATGTTCCATACTCGCAAATATAGGGAAAATGACATTAAATTGCTAAATATAGATAAGGAGCAAGTCATTAACCCAACCAGTTTAATATGAGTAGAAGAATACAAGTAAACGACAACAACGTTGAAAGAGCGTTACGCAAACTAAAAAAGATACTTACCGAAAACGGTAAGCTACAAGAAGTACGTGATAGACAAGAGTACGTAAAGCCTACCATTAAACGCAAACTTGCTAAAAATCAAGCAAAACGCCGTTGGGAAAAGTTCATAAGATCCCAACAACTTCCCCCTAGACAATATTGACCAAATAATATACAAATATTTTACGCACTATTGTAAAATATATAAATACGTCATAGATGCTTTTTAGGTCTATAGACTATATCTTGCTTTTTAAAGGAGAAACAATATGAGCAAAGTCATCGGTATCGACTTGGGTACCACAAATTCATGCGTAGCCGTTATTGAGAACGGAATCCCCAAAGTAATTGAAAATAGTGAAGGTGCAAGAACCACACCCAGTATCGTTGCCTATACAAGTGACGAAATCTTAGTTGGTGCAAGTGCTAAACGCCAAGCAGTTACAAACCCAAAGAACACAATTTATGCAGCAAAACGATTGATTGGACGCAAGTTCAGTGAACAAGCTGTACAAAAAGACATTGACCTAATGCCATACAAAATCGTTCAAAACGATAACGGTGATGCATGGGTTGAAGCACAAGATAAAAAGTTAGCACCCCCACAGATTAGTGCCGAAGTCTTGCGTAAGATGAAAAAGACTGCCGAAGATTATCTAGGCGAAACTGTAACTCAAGCAGTTATCACAGTTCCAGCTTACTTCAATGATAGTCAACGTCAGGCTACTAAGGATGCAGGACGTATTGCAGGCTTAGAAGTATTACGTATCATTAACGAACCCACTGCTGCTGCTCTAGCATACGGCGTGGATAAACAAGATAAAAAGGATCGCAAGATCGCAGTGTATGACTTAGGTGGTGGTACGTTTGACGTATCAATCATTGAGTTAGCAGACGTTGATGGTGACAAGCAAATTGAAGTACTTAGTACCAATGGCGACACTTTCTTGGGTGGTGAAGACTTTGACCAACGTATCATGGACTATCTAGTTGATGAGTTTATGAAGGATCAAGGCATTGACTTGACTAAAGATGTATTGGCATTGCAACGATTAAAAGAAGCCAGTGAAAAAGCAAAGATTGAACTAAGTAGTTCGGCTCAAACAGACGTTAACTTGCCATACATCACTGCTGATAGTAGTGGTCCTAAACACATGAACGTCAAGTTGTCACGTGCTAAACTAGAACAATTGGTTGATGAGTTGATTCAACGTAGTATTCAACCTTGCAAACAAGCTATGCAAGATGCGGGTGTAAGTGCAAGCGACATTGACGAAGTTATCTTGGTTGGTGGTATGACACGTATGCCTAAAGTACAAGAAACAGTTGAACAATTGTTTGGTAAACAACCACGTAAAGACGTTAACCCAGATGAAGCAGTTGCCGCAGGTGCTGCTATTCAAGGTAGTGTGTTAGCAGGTGATCGTACTGACGTATTGTTGCTTGACGTTACACCATTGAGTCTTGGTATCGAAACAATGGGTGGTGTATTCACTAAAGTTATCAACAAGAATACAACAATCCCAACTAAGGCTTCACAAACTTTTAGTACTGCTGACGATAATCAACCAGCTGTTACAATCAAAGTTGGTCAAGGTGAACGAGAGTTGTTCAAATATAACAAGAGCTTGGGCGAATTCAACTTAGATGGAATTCCACCAGCACCACGCGGTACACCACAAATTGAAGTTACATTTGACATTGATGCTAACGGCATTATGAAAATCAGTGCCAAAGATAAAGGTACAGGTAAAGAAAACAACATCACAATCAAATCTGATAGTGGTTTGAAGGATGAAGAAATCCAACGCATGGTTCGTGAAGCCGAAGAGAATGCAGAAGCTGATAAGAAACAAGTTGAGTTGATTCAAGCACGTAACGGTGCTGAAGGTACTTATAACAACTTCAAGAAAGACTTTGATGCATACAAAGATCAAGTTACACAAGAAGAAAGTGATAAGGCACAAGCAGCATTAGAAACGTTGAATAAAGCTATTCAAGGTGATGATGTTGAAGCAATCAACAAAGCTAACACAGAATTGTATCAAGCAATTGGTCCAATTACTGGTAAAAAATACGAAGCAGAAAAAGCAGCTAAAGAAGCAACAGAAGGTGCAAAACCATCTGATGAAAACGTAGTTGATGCAGAAGTTAAACCAACAGGCACAGACGCCTAATAGAAAGTATAGCCGGGTGCCTAATAGGGCCCGGCAATGTCATCTTGCTTAATAAGGAGAAATAAAATGACAAACAGAACTTTAACACTAAGAGCATTGGATATCCCAACTGTTCACAAATTTGGAATCGGATTCGATTCTATGCTAGACGAATTGATGCGTGTATCGTCATCACAAACAAATAGCAACTACCCACCACATAATGTAATCAAATCAGGGGATAACAGTGTTATCATTGAGGTAGCGGTTGCTGGATTTGATGAGGGTGAAATCAATATCACTGTGGAAGGCAATACATTGAATATTGAAGGCACACGTGAAATGGAAGAAATTCCAATGAACTATGAGTATCTGCATCGTGGATTAGGTCGCAGAAACTTTACACAATCATTCAGATTGGCTGAACACGTTGAAGTCAAAGATGCAAGTGTGAAGAACGGTATCTTAACAGTTTATTTGGAACGTGAAATCCCAGAGGATCAACTACCCAAACAAATTGCAATTAAGTACAATAAATAATATAATAGACGTTACATTAAATAAAGTAGGGTGTTTATTCACCCTACATCATGGAAAACATTATGGCAAACTCTGATACAAAGACAAAAATCAAACCAAATCTAGCTATTGCTGAACCACCATTGTTTAAGGTTATCTATATGAATGATGACCATACAACTATGGACTTTGTTGTACGTAGTTTAATTGACCATTTCAACTATAATGTTGACACGGCTGCACAAATTACTACCGGAATACATGAGCAAGGTTCTGCTGTAGTTGCAGTATTACCCTATGAAATTGCAGAGCAAAAAGGCACAGAAGTAACTTATCAAGCACGTAACGAAGGTTTTCCATTACAAGTGAAGGTTGAAGCAGAGGCTTAAATCTCAATTTCAAAACGTTTGGGATAGTAATATTTCAAATCATTAGGTGGGTTATTAAGATAGTTGATACTATTAATTTTGGTATCAACTATTTTTCCATATGATCCAAACACCCACTTTTGAATCTTATGCTCAGTGTCTTTACTTGTGCAGTAGTTCAATGGAACTGTATCATGTAAATCAGGAGCTTCTCCATAATATAACTCTGCTGTAGGCACACTATTTGATACAACAACAGTTCTTTTAACATCCACGTGTAATTGTAGTCTTTCTATCGTTTTTTCTAAATATACGAGGTCCTCGTATCTATAGCACTTCATTTGAAATCTATCGTCATCATTGTCAACTTTGTAGTTTCCGTACCAGCCATTGATGCCCAAGATAGCAATTCCGTCTAAGACTACTACGTTATTGTGCAAAAACACTACATTCTTAAACATACTACAGATTTTTTGTAGTTCGTTTACGTGTGAATCTCGGTTTTCTAAGTCTTTATTTTCTAATGATCCATCTATGTAAAAAACGCCTTGATAATATGCACTTAGTTGTTTTAGTGTTTTATACACAACTCCCATGTCATTACTGATATTGCCCGGTATAACGCAAAAAAGGCTAGTAGCCTTTCCTTCCCAGTCAAATTCACTATCAACAGTGAGATTTAAGTCACTGATTAAATCAAATCCGATATTCATATAGTATTTATAAAAATAGGGCTTACGCCCTATTTTATTACGCTTTTGGTTTACGTCCGCGTTTTGGTTTAGCTGCTGCGTCTGCTGCTTGTGCTGCATCTGCTGCTTTAGCTCCAACTTTTTTAGCACGAGGCTTTTTAGCCGGAACATCTGTAATTTGGTTGTTTACTTCAACCTCAACTACAGGGGCAACTTCAACAACTGGTGCAACTTCTGTTACAGTGGGTACTTCAACCTTATAAGGTGCTTGTTCAGCTTCTACTACGGTTGTATCAGTCTTTTTACGACCATTAATTAGAATAGCAATAATAATTACTACTACGATTACGCCTAAAATTTCCATGTTCTTTCTCCTTGCAAGTTTTTTGAACAATGTATTTAGTAGCTGTATACTTAGCGCAGAAATTAATGGTTAAATACCACATGTTTCTGACTCAATACTCACTGAGCGAACTTATGGATTTGGAACTCCCGCCTATCCATGAGCAGAAACGCCTTTGTTTCCGTCCTAGCAGACACTTTGTACATCACACTTATGAGTTGATAAACTATGAAGTATTCGGAAATGAACTAAGAAAACCCAAGATCCTAGTGCAAAGCCATCGTAGAAAATATTGGGGAATGTGCTCAGGACACACATATAGAACTATTACAGGAAGCTTTTGTACCATTGATATGATGGACAAATGGTTTTGTATGCAATGGTTTGTGACTACATTAGCACATGAAATGGTGCATCAATATCAATGGGACATATTAGGACCCGAGAGACAAGACGATGGTAAAGACTGGTTAATGAGTCATGGTCCTAGCTTTCACGCTTTCAAAACAGACTTAGTGGAACATGACATTCCATTAAAAACGGCGCATTCACAGCGCCGTTGGTTTAAGTATCAGGACTTATTTAAATCTTAACGTTTTTCACGTGTAGCTTGTTCACTACCTACTTCGGGTTCAGGTTTTTCAATCTTTTCAGGCTTCTCTGCTCTGTTAGGATTTTTAACTAAGTTTCCGTTTTGGTCTACTAGAACAACATCCTTGTCACCTCTACGGCCGATGCTACGTGTTAATGTAGCACCTACTGTTCTTAATCCTGGTAATGGATTGTTACGTGCTTTTGCGTTTCTAATTAACCAAACCATCAAGTGACCTTCAGGAATATCATTCTTGTTTTTAATGATATATTCACATTCAATTGTAACGTCAGAGCCGTCAACTTTAAAATGCTCGTCCTTGAATGTTTGAATTACTACTCCACCCTTGTTCAACAAATCAGTGCCAAAAATTGCACCCATTGTTTCTTCAATAGTTGGCTCGATGACGATTTCTTTAGACAAGCTATAGTAGAAATCTCCGTTAGATCCAGTGATTTTATTAAGAGATATAACTTTCTCTTTCTGTAATTTTGCAAGGATTTTTCTAGCCTTTTCCCCGAATGATGAATCAGCACTTTCCCACTGGTCGGCATCTAATTGCTTCAAGCTAACAGGTAAGCTACCTGATTTGCTAGTTAACACAATATCTGCTTTCTTTCTATCACCTACGTCAGCACTTGCATCCATGGCATCTGAGCAATTTTTAATAGTTAATTTCTTACCATGTTTATCAACGAACGTTACATTGATTGTCCCATATTCCATAATCAAGATTTGCAACATAGAACGTAGATTTTCTTCATTCAGCTTGCCACCTGAACCGCTTCCGGTTCCTGCTTTGTCTTTGACTAATACACGAATTGGGCTATTAGCAAATCCAACACCGCCTAGTGACCCCAAGTTCCTATTAGTATCATGGAACACACCGTGCTTTGGGAAAGCCAGTCTCATAGTGTTTAATACATCTTGCATTACTTGCTTGCGATGCTCGCCTTTACCCTCATCCGGAACTTCAACTAAAACGGTAATCTTGTTACCATTTTCTTTAGTCTCAAGCCCTGCTTTGGACAATACATCTGTTACTTCCTCTTTCGATAAAGGTAAAGCTGATTCATCCAAACGACTTGCAAATTCATAGTGTCTCATGTA
>Ga0214172_1000476_pt1 | contig 17298 bp, 8 predicted proteins | sample TroBogEpilimnion_29_FD_153010 | JGI IMG/M metagenome (GOLD analysis project Ga0214172, IMG submission 153010) | Freshwater microbial communities from Trout Bog Lake, WI - 12JUL2007 epilimnion | ecosystem: Environmental > Aquatic > Freshwater > Lake > Epilimnion/Euphotic zone | place: Trout Bog...
TTCCGTACTATACACTGGAGACATTGGCCCTATCGAGCATTCCGACGAGAATATGTCGCTGCATGGTGAGCGTGTCCGCCACGAAGATACCTCAGACTATATCGTTAGCGAATCAACATACGGGAACAGACCACGCGCCAAAGAAAGTCAATCGGGGCGTAAAAGAATGGCAAAAGTTTGCGATACGCTATCCAAGGCGTTCCGGCACGGCGAAAAATCCGTGGTCGTAATCCCCGCATTTTCGCTCCAACGAAGTCTCGACCTCCTGCTCGATGTATTTTGTGCAATTCACTATCGGAGAGCGGAAGTTGGTCTTAATAAAGCAGATGTCCCACTAATCATAGTACATTCAAGTCTCTCTTGGAATTTTGCTCAAGAATATCGGGGCTTCTTCTTCGGAGAAGCCAAGGGCGGAGCGTTCTTCAACCAAGATTCGCTCCTTATTCGTTCGATTCGTGACGCCGGGGATGACGAATACGGAGTCATTCATGACCTTATTCCCCACGGCAAAGCCAAAGTCATCTCACGACATGACGAATTCAATGATGAGATCTCTACAGAAGTACTCTGGGGTAAAGCTACGGGACCTTATGGTCGCCCGACTGTAATCATCTGCGGAAGTGGCATGACACTAGCCGGCCCCGTCACCGAACTCATGGCAGAATACCTGACCAAAGAAGAAGCGACTTTCGTACTCTGCGGATATGTCCCCACCCGCTCGCCTGGGAGTCAACTCCGTCAGATTTGGCCACTGCCCATGACCGAGCGTGCAGCTCGCGCAGTCAAAATTCCTAAGGATCCACAATCCAATCGACCTGCCAGCGCCATCGCAGGCGATGCCATCAAATGCGGCTACGAATCACTTTCAGAATTCTACTCGGGCCACGCCGATGGAGCTTCAATCATCCGTTATGTATTAGGAGAAAAAACCGAGCGAGCATCTGAAACGCGAGGCATCTTCCTCGTACATGGTGATCATTCAGCGCGGGAAGAACTTAAACAACTCATCGGTGAAACCTGCTCCAAGTTTGGAACCAAGTCCCCAGCCATCTTTTGTCCGAACCCACATGGTGCCTGGTTTAACTGTGAATTAGGCCAATTTGAATCAAAGCCGCCATCAACTCTAAGCATAAATGCCTCAACAGACGTCATAGATATTCCAAAGGAATGGCATGCGCATACTGAAGTTGAGGAACACTTCGTCCTTACACCTGGACTACCTAAGGTCGTCGAAATCGAAACCTGCGTGGTGTTGAATAAGTCAATGGACATCGAGGAAATCAATGGCCTCCTTAAAGGTGCATTTGACTTCGCCTCTCCTGAGATTCGGGAAAACGGCATGAAACTTCGACTGGGGCGTGACGGCGAAATTCAGTCATCAATATTAATCCAAGCCGACCAGATTGGCCATAGCCTCATCAAGATTTCCGCTGAGACCAAATTACGGCATGTTAGCCATCTTGCAGATGTCGCAGATGTCGCATTCGACTGGCGACGATTACTCAATGTACTTGGGGTGCCCAAAGAACTTTATTATGCTGGCGTGCACTGGTGCCAAACTGAGGCTGAAGTAGAGCGACTACTGGCTATTTGCGCCCCTACGGTCTATGGGAAAAAGCAGCGGCGCCAACCAGTACTCATCCTTCAAGCCGAGACACTTACTAATGACGAACTACAGGCTATCGAACGCCTGCTGACCCCCGCTGTTGTAATTGGCGTCGTCCATGAACAGTTTATACCAAAAATAAATGATTCCCTAGGGCTGCAGAGAGAATTCGCCATCAGCAAAACAAACCCGATTTATCTACCCATCAAATTCGTAACGGGCGCTAAAAAAATCTTTTCGGAATCAACAGGTGTCGATTTGGAAAAGCTTTCGGAAATCGTGAATGTTGACACCTACATCGTCAATGCCCGGGAGCCGCAAATGTCTAGCAGTGGCATCTCCTCTCCATTGACTAGTATCCCGGCCGAAGTGGCCCCGTCCAATACCCCTAAAATTCCCCAGCAGACCCAGAAACCCGAATCTAAAAATAAGTATGCAGACCTACCTTACTCGCGCTTTACTAGCGTAATCGTTGGCGAGAAGTTTAAGGGCTCCGTGGAATACGTAAGACTCCGCAAGGACAGTGGCACTCCAAGCTTCTGCCTGATTCGGCTGACGGAACCAGATCTTGTGGGGATGCTTCATTCCTCCCAAATGCTTTCTGGTTTCTCTTGCTCCGCTGGCGACCAAATCGAGGTTACCATCCGTCAAGTTGATCCGGATAAGCGTGAGATTTACTTCACCCAACGGAACCTGCACCTACCAACGCAAGAATTCCTGCAAGGCCTTAAGAGCAAAAAGCCATATTCTGTCGAATCAATCGCCGCACTGCTCGGAGGCAAAGTCACACTGGAAGCGGCCATCAAAGCTGCCAACAAATCACTCCTCCTGCAGTCCAAGCCCCATGGAAACCCCAAGGATCTTGAGGTCCTCGACGCAGCAACTGCCATTGATACTTTCAATCGACTGGTTCAGGCATTTGGTCTAATCGAAATTTCTTTCATCGCCTCACCCGAACCCGTCAAAAACGTCACCTATGGAGATGTCGCTGCTGAACTGGGTTACACCCTGGAGGACATCATTAATGCCGCAGGACACATGATTGGTGATACCAATACATATCATCTAGGCATATCCGTACTACCTGCTGGCTTCACGCCAAACGAGAACTCCGCCTTCCCCATAGAGCATCAAGAAGCCTTTGTGCGGGAGTGCCGAGAACGAGCGGAGAAAAACTGGGGCAAGCCGCTCGACATTGAGGCAGCTTTCAAGCTAGATTGCCTCAGCCTCGGTAGCCTAGCCCCCGCCATGGGTATCACCGAAGCCGAGCTCCTAAGCCTTCTGACGGATAAGGGTATCCAGCCTAAGGTACAAGTCGTGTTGACCTCTCAAGACATTGCCAAACTAAAGGGTTAAAGGTATATTATACTAACCATTCTGGAAGAGGGCCTTCCCCACCCAGCTGCTGCGTCAGCCTCCTTATTCGTCATGCCTCGGGTAGGGACGTGATTACCATCACGTCCGCTGGCAACGGCTACGCACGAGCACCCACATCGCCCACCTTCACCGCGTCACCCCCCCAAGACTGAGATGGTGAAGGACCTGGAGTGCTCGCGGTCGTCTTACCTAAAGCCTAAACCATTAACTTATAGGGGACCGATAAGGTCCCCTTTTTTTGTATTCAGATTATGAGAAAGCTCGTGACTCGAATTATCACTTTTGGACAATTCTACCGACAGGACATACATCCTAGCACTAGCGCAAAGTATTGCCAAAGACCAAATAGTTTAGTCTTATTAAAATTACTCTAGAAACACTAAATAAACAGGCAAAGAGCAATTTAGTGCTAAAGCTTAATGTTTAAACATTAAAAATGTGGCAAACAAACTGAGAATAATAATTCTTAAAGCCAATTCCATGCCTGAACTAGACATACCTAAAGAGCACTCTTGGGGTAGATTTAACAATCTACTTTTCCCCCTTATAATCGCATTAAACCTCGCACTTATCTTGTACCTAATAATTGGCCTAAAAGATTATGATGAAATGAAACGCGAGCTAGTAGACAAATCTACTTTGGTCCAAGAGGCCACTACCCTTCGTTTCGAGATTTCGACTTTAAAATCAGAATACGCCTCACTTGAAACAGCTCGCAAGGAACTCTCGGCGGTTCAGTCCAAGCTGCTCGAAGCCAAAAGCACCATCGCCAAAGCCGAAGCAGTTAACCTGAGCCTAGACGCATTACGGAATGAAGAGTCGTCTCTTAACGCCCGACTCGCAGAAAGCAGAAAAAGCATCAACAATCTCATCGAAAGCCGCGGCAAATTGACGGAGGCCGAAAAAGCCTCTGATCAAAAGATTGCCCGCGCCGCCGCTGCCGCAGAAGAACTCACCTTAACCCAAGCAAAATTGAGCAAGGCGCTCTCTGAGCTCCAAAAAACTCAGTCAAGTCTCGAAGAAATCGCGAAAGCAAAAGCGCTTCTTGATGCCATCAACGCCGAACTACTCATAAAGAAATCCGAGCTCACGGCAGTACGCGACGAACTAACGGCACAAACAAAAGCCAGAACCGAAGCAGCCACAGAACTTGCAGTCATTGCAAAGAAAAAGTTTGACCTTCAAAGCCTAGATGAGGCCCGCGCAGAACACGTGAGGCTGGTGACAGAGCGAGCCTCACTCAAGTCGGAGATTGCACAGATCTCGGGACAAAAAGATGCAACTCAAAAGGAACTAGATGCACTCTCGAAAACCCTAGGTCAGGCACAAGGCCAAGCCAGGATTCTATCCACCCAGAAGGCCGACCTAGAGTCGGAAATCGCCGCCCTGCGCGCAGCAATCAACAAAATAAAATGAACTACTCATTCCTGATTCAGGCCGGGCTATGGGGGACATCCTCCGTCCTCTCAGCCCTGGCAGTAACTCAGTACCTTAACTTTAGGCGAAAAGAGAAGAACCTACCTGCTGCCTGCGAGTTTGAGGCACTCGAGACAGAGCTAGCACTTCGACGCTCCCAGCTCAGAGAAGCCAACGAGACAATCGGACGGGCGCAAATCGTACTCACCCACGCCGAAGAGACACGCAAATGGATTGCAGAACAGAAAGCTGAACTCACAAGGATAGAGGCTGACCGCAAAACCCAAGAAGGGCTTAGAGCCGAGGCTGCCACTCAGCAGGCAAAACTAACTGCCCTCTTATCTGAATTGGGACGGGCAAATAGGGATATCGCAACTGAAGAAGCTAAAGTTGCTAATCTTCTTTCACAGAAGGCAGAGCAAAAGGCTAACCTGGATGAACTTCAATCTCGGTTCGAGAAGCTAGAACAAACAATCACTGACCGGACTCTTCATCTTAATGCCACTGTTAACGACATTAACCTCCGAGAAATTGACTTAAAACGCCTTATATCAATACACGAAGTAACAGAGAAAACTCTCACTAAAGCCAAGGCTACATTTGAAACGACACTCACCTCTATCGATGAAGCCAAGCGTAAACTGGCAGATACTGAAACTAGAACTTTTGAACTAGAACAAAAAATCGAGCGCTTAAAGAAGGAAATCGACAGTCTTGAGATCTGGAAAAACACGCTGACTGCGCTTCTTCAGAAGATTGAAACTGACCTCAAACGAGTGCATCCGCAGGCAACGGGAGAAGATCGCTATCATGACCTATGGGAACCAGTCGCCTTCGAGGAACTCCCGGCAAGGCATATCGCCAAGCCTAGGGCTCGAGAAGAAGAACGCCTGGCCCTAGAAAAGACTTCTGCCTACCTCGAGTCCCATAGCCTACAATACCCCAAACGTGTACTGAACGCTTTCCATACTGCACTAAAGACTGCCGATATGTCACCACTGGTAGTGTTGGCAGGCATCTCTGGCACCGGCAAATCCTTGCTGCCTAAGCGATACTCTGAAGCCATGGGCATCCATATGATTTCCCTAGCAGTTCAACCCCGCTGGGACAGCCCCCAGGACCTTTTCGGCTTCTTTAACCACCTCGAAGGAAGATATAAGGCGACTGAACTGGCCAGGGCTATGGTACAGTTTGAACGTTATAATCGAAACGACTGGAAACTACCCGATGGATGGGAGCACGCCCGGGATGACCGCATGCTTCTCGTCTTGCTGGACGAAATGAACCTTGCCCGCGTTGAATACTATTTCTCAGAATTCCTGAGCAAGTTGGAAACCAGGCGGTCCATACTCAAGGACGAAAATAATCCGTTAAGCCGAGCCGCAGTTGAGATTGCGCTAGACACAGGGAGCCTGCAGGAGGGAGAACATAACATACGACTATACCCGGGACGAAACATACTCTTCACCGGAACAATGAACGAAGACGAATCGACGCAAAGTCTTTCGGATAAAGTTCTCGATCGTGCCTGCGTGCTCCGTTTCGGGCGGCCCGCGAAGATGGCATCAGCAATCGAAAGAGAACCTGAACAGCCAGAAGCCCGAGGACTCGCATATGACACCTGGAGGCTTTGGTGTGAAAACGACCTAAGCGACTCCGACGAACGGAAAGTCAACCAATGGATTGGCGAGCTTAATGACGCCATGGAGATGATTGGAAAACCCTTCGCGCATCGCGTACATCAGGCCATACTTGCTTACGCAGGCAACTATCCTCGTGATAATAACCGCATCAACCTGGCGATGGCAGATCAGATTGAGCAACGTATCATGCCCAAATTGAGAGGCATAGAACTCGAAGGAAACCAAGATGCACTTGATGCGGTCAAAAAAGTCATCGCTCAGGCAAATGACACCGCGCTCATGAAAGCGTTTGAATCGGCAGCCGAGCATCACTCGGGTACATTCCTCTGGCGAGGTTTAGATCGCACGAAGGAATGAGCCAAGTCGGCGCCATCTTCTTCGATGACCCCTGGGGATTTCTGCTATCCGACGGTAGCCGACCTGCGAGCACTGCAACTCTAGATGGCGCAGGCACGCCGCGTTCACTTACTACATTAAGCTCAAAGCCTCCTAGATGGATCGATGGTGCCGGCCTTTCCCCGAAGGCGAGCTTAGCTTTCCGCTGGAACGGGCAGGACTACCAAGCCTGGCATGTGCCCTGCAGCAATACGGCCAAGGAGGGCAAATATGATCTCGACCTCCGTTGGACCATCAATGGAGAGGAACCAAATCATATTAGGCAACTTGGGCTGCTTCACAGACCGCCTGAAGATGCGGAAAAGCACCAGCCTGAAGCCCTCCGTCAGGACTCGCTAATCAACTGGATGGTTCATTCCTTCCAGGAGTTGGGCCACACCGAGGCGACCGAGGATGATTCCGATATCCGTACGATGATTCGACGAACTTGGAAAAAGGCACAGGCAATCTGGATTGAACCTAAGTCTTGCGAACCCCGCATGGAGCTTATTATCAAGATGGCCCAAGACCGGCACCTCATCCGTGCTTTGCATGCCATCGGAGAATCGCCTCGGCGAATCCTTATTCGAGTCCGCGAATCGACGCCAGTCGGACGCGTCCAAGAGATGGACGCAGCATGCATAAGGCACTACGCCAAGCTTCCTGGAAATTCACCTGCCCAGAAGGCTGGCCCTCGCCAAACGCTCCTCGCGGTACAACGGCGCCCGTCGTTTGACACACTTGAAAATAAGGTAGCAGCTTGGACCATGGCAGCGCTACAGAAGCGGGCCGAATCTTGGCGACGCAAACAGACTAAAGTCGCCCTCGCTGGAACACGTGCCCGCAACGTCGCCCAACTAGCGAAAGAGACCCAACTACTCCTCAATTCCGAGAACCTTTGCGACATCAGGTACACGAGCCTCATCCATCCAGCCAGCGCCAACTACCCCCTGACTATGGAGACGCGGTACAAGACCACCTACAAGGCCTACCGCGAACTCCTACGATACCAGAAAATCAAGGATGACGCATGGACCTGGCGCAGGCCACTATGGTCCGAGACGGTCGGGCAGTTGGTTAATTGCTGCCTGCTTCGGCTCTGGCCAGAAGCAATCCTAAGCACACCCTTCTATCGGAAGGAAGCCGACCGCGGCCGATGGCTGGCAGCGCAAGCCTCCGCTGGACCATTCAAGACCCCGTGGGGTCAGGCTTATCTTATAGACAGCCATGACCTGGAATCCTCCAACCAGGAGACGGTGCGCAGGCTGTTGGACGTCGAAAATACTCCGCTGTCCAGCATTGGGGCAACCGGCTGCGACCAGGCCCTATGGTGGCCAGAAAAATCAGCTATCTTACCAATCTGGGCGACCATCTGGACAGATGACACAAACACTTGGCAATCTTCATTACCCCGCGCAGGACAGGCCTTGGTGCGGTATGCATCTCAACCGAACACAGCCCTTAAACGTGTCGGCGGCCTTATCATTACTGCCCACGTGCAAGCTGATCGGGCCACGATGCATTCCGATCATTCATCAGGAAAATACATCCATGGCCTACGCCTGCCAATGAGCGCCGGCATGCTTGCACCTGAAGACTTCTCACAAGTAATCAACTTACTCGGCAAATCGCTCATCGCAGCAACGGAGGTACTTTTAAGATGAACGAATTCGGCCTAGGTCTAGATTTCCTCGGCGCCAAACCATGGTCGGCAGTCGTAATTCCTGGACGCAGGATTGAACGTCCCAAAGCATTTCAAACTGGGCTGCCTACGGTGCTATTGCCCTTGCAACGAGGCGAAAGGCCGCCCACCGGATCGGTCGCCGACGAACATCGTCGAGGTCGTGCTTTAGCATGGCCCCCCGAGGCCCAAGTGCCTCCGCTCGGAAATCCAGCAAACGGCTCTGGGCGCATCCCGTTCTGTGCACCCTTCGAGATGCTATGTCAGGGAGAAAAGGAATGGGGGAAACTAACCGACCAACAGTTAACATGGAAGCCTGATGGTACGACCGAAGTCTCCCTAAGCGCGACCAAGCTCATTGCCCAAGAAGTCGATGCTTTCGCCAAGGCAGGCCAAAAAACTGGGTTGGCAGTACCCGATGCACTTGGCGTCGGAGGCCAGCAGGCGATTCTTTCTGCTGTCCGAGTATCGAACCTCGTGCTGATACCTCGATCAATTGCTGCCGTGATTGGATACTGCAGAGCCAGTGAAGCCTCCTTACCAAAAGGACATATTACTGTCGTAGACACCTGCTTCGGCGCCTGGTCTATCGCCAAAGTTCCTGTGGACAGCAGAGAAGGACCAGATGGAAAGGACTGGAATGTGCCAGTCAGCGACAACCGCCTACGTCGAAATAAACTAGGACCGACTGGCTGGAGCATCCTTCGAAAGGCCTTAGGTACGCCGCTGTCACAAACTTTAACTACTGGATGGGCGACAGACATACTTACGGGGAAAACTAAACTAAACGCTTCCAGCACCGAAGTCCCGCTCCGCCTGAATGAAGCTTCGTACTCATGGCAATCTCCGCTTATCGGCGAAAGCTCGCTCATGAAGTCGCTCGAAGAGATATCCCATCAAGACGACAACATCACCTGCGAAAGCCCCTATAAACGTAACCTCGGGCTTATAGTTATCGGGCCGTTGGCCAAGACTCGCTTTGACGCGTCCAGCCTAACCCAGCTAATTCAGTTGCGACTTGGCTTGGAACTAATTGAAACTGAAGAGAGGAGCGTCGCATCCGGTGCAGCCTGGGCAGCTGCTGCCACCGTAAACGACTGGCCGACATGGCTGGAACAGCTGGAGGCACTTGAGATTCACTATGTCGGCCCTGATAATCTCGGGAACCAGGCAAATCAATGGATGGAAGTTCTCCCCAGCATGCTTGTCGATGCTGGCAGAGAATACAGAAATCCAAAATCCATCACCGGCGTCAAACTTCGAGCTGGCAGCGACATAGTACGCATGTGCCTCAGACGGCCTAATTCTGCCGAAGAAGCATGGTCATATCGAGAAATCAGCACCAAGCCTGGCAAGCAACATCGAGATGACGTACCTCTCCAAATTAATGTGTGCGCAAGGCCCGGACAAGGGTTCGCTGAAGTGACGGTTTCATCTATAACCGATGGTCTCTTCCAGAGCGTCCTCGACTGGGAGAACATGCAGAAGACAGGGAAACCGCCCGAGCTGCCTAAGGGCTACATCGAGAGAGCGGTAGAACTGAAAGCAGCACCAGAACTCTGGAGCAACTGCCGAGACGATATGATGAAACTACGGAAATGGCTCCATGACGGCGAGAAGGAAGATGACATCATTGAGGCATGTAAGTCTTTGGTTCGGCGGCTTAACAAGACGCTCTCCGCAGAGAACTATCAGAGAAGTTACGCAAGGGTGGTTAACCCCAACCAGTTTGCACTCTACACCCCGATGGGCAGGGAAATCAGCCCGACTGGACCGCAGGCCTCAGAGGCAGCCAGCCTCATTGAACACCTAAAGGCGGCGATGCTTAAATGGATTCGACTTAATCAGCATGCGAACAGAGGAGAAAAATGGATCAAAAAAACAGCTGGATGGCTCTATCTCGGCTGTCCGTCTGAATTTACCAATGACGCAATGCGCGACATCACCGGACACCATATAGCCGTCGAAGAGGTACACCTACACATCGTAGGCCTATGCATTGATTCAGACGCCGAATGCATCGAATTTTTTAATTCGTTCACCCGAAAGATGCATGATTCAACGGCACCAAATAATTGGATGAAGGCCCTAAGAAATCTCATTAAGCTAAACGAGGATTCGCTAAAGACAGTCCACGAGAATTTAGTTGAGGAAATGTTCGCACAGTCGGTCAATAAACTTGCATGGGCCTATGAAAAACGCCGTCCACAAATCACCTTTAACACACTTGAAGCCTTATTTTTCCTGCTGAAGTTCCGCAGATACCATAGATCATTTATGACGAAAGGCAGCGCCCTACATAAACGCGTTAATGACCTATGCCAGCGCATCCAGAGAGATACGCCAACCCTCAAAACAAAACTCCTGACCGAAAAGTTCGTCACATTTCTCAACTGGGAAGGCAATAACGACGGACTGGGTGACGTGCTGCAAGGAGATGACGACTAGGCGAGCATCCATCTGATACAGAAAACCTGAGACGTCGTCTCCCTCGGCCTTAGTTTATGCTTACTGGACATAATAATAGCATTAGACTTCTCCCTGAGAAGGTCGACCTGAGCCATGTACCGTTCACGTTCCCTCAGCATCTGCACACGAACATCCTCCCTGCTCTCGTTCAAATCGATTTCCTTAGCAAAGTCGGTACAGTCGGCAATCTGCTTAGAAAGTACGGCAAGTTTATCTCGTAGTTCATTGTAATGCGACATGAACTTGGCCTCCTGGTCGGTCGTCCACGCCTGTACTTTTGCAAACTCCTCCTGCATACACTTCTTATTTCTTTCGTCGAGGCTCCTCTTTAAAGACGCAGCCAGGACGGAGTCAGCCTGGTCTAACTTCAAAGCAACATCGGCAGTCATACTACCATCCAGCCTCAGCACGGAAGCCTTTAAATCGAAAAGCATCCTCGGCAAATCGTCAGGAAGGACATCCCCGGAATCAAGACAGGCCACTAACAACAGATGATCTTCCCCCGCATTACCGGGATAATCAAAGGATAGTTTCGAAAGACGCAACCATCCTGATTTCCCACGAAAAGAGAGAAGTCCTGAGAACTGTCGATCACGCCCAGATAGGTCAAATGAGAGACAGGCGACAGGCACGTCCATGCCCAACCCCCGTGCGATAACCTCGCCGGCCAAAGGGTGACCGATTCGATAAGGGTGCACCATTGAACCAGGATCCTTGCTCAACTCATAGATTCCATCTTGAACAGCATTCGGCCCCAGCATGGGTTGCTTGAGATGAAACCTGTACTTCTCATCATCGAAGTCAGCAAAATCCCTAAGCACATATCGCGTAAGCACCCAGAGCTTACGGGCGACTGCATCTAGAGAACGGGCGGCATCAATTCGGACCTTATCAATAACAGATTGATCAAAATGACTCAGAAGGTCGACTTCGGCCTGCCGCCTGGCAGCGTCGATTTGTTGCTGATTCTCATCTTCGAGTTTCCGAAATGCATCAGCAATTTCGTCAGGTCTCCTGCATTCCTGAATAATCTGCATCACTCTACGCTCAAAGCCAACACCTGCGGCATCGACTCGACCAAGAACTTCGTCAGAGGCACCAAAAACCCCATTAAAAACTTGGAATTTTTCCTGCAAAAGTTCGTACACACGCTGGTCAGCTGCATTAGACTTGTTTACGAAATTGACCACGACCACGTCGCATTTCTGACCGTAACGATGGCAACGGCCGATTCTTTGTTCGATACGCTGCGGATTCCAAGGGAGATCATAGTTAATAACCAAGTTACAGAACTGAAGATTGATCCCTTCTGCTGCGGCTTCGGTCGCAATCATGATATCAGCAGTATTTCTAAAGTAGTCGACAAGCGCAGCACGCATATCCGCAGTCTTTGAGCCGGAGGTCTTACCTGGATTCTCCTCAATCCATTTGGCATAAATCTGCCTTGAGAGATCGTCGGAGTTTGAACCGTTAAAGAGTACGACTCTTCCCTTGTACTCCGACTGCTCCAGCTCAGTTAGGATATAGGATTGAGTGCGTTTCGACTCCGTAAAGATGATGGCTTTCTTATGGATAGACCCCTGCCCTTCTTGAGCCTTTGCGGCGGCATCAAACCCAGCCTTAAGTGCTTCAAGAAGTACCTTGCCTTTGGAATTCCTGCTCACGGAACCAGCAAGTTGTGCGTACTCCTTTAGCTGCTCGAGCTCTGCCTTAGCCTCAGCCACCTCTGAAGTACTTAATATTGGATGTTGCCGCCCATCACCCTCATCATCGTCATCACCTTCGTCCCACTCATCGATGATTTCCGGCAATTCATCGATATCCTCAGCCAATGCAGCAGGCAATGCTGACTCACCCTCGCCCTTGGCAATAGTCTCCGACAATGATTCACAAAGCCCCTCCAAAGTATGAGCTATGGCAAAACTCGATGAGGCAAGAAGCTTGCGGAGCACCATAGTCATCAATGCTCTCTGCCTATCCGGCAAAGCATATAGCCTAGGTCTACGCAGGTATTCGTCTACCATCCCATACAGTCTGACTTCGTCAGGATTTGGCTCGAAATCTTGAACCAAAGCTAGCCGATTCGTGAACTTTACGAACTGACGCACATCCCTTCGAAGTGTCCGCTTGCATACGCTGAGAAGGCGCCCCCGAAGCTCTTCCTGAACTTCGGTCGTCATAGCACCCCTGGCATAGCGCTCCCTGAAGCCTTCGACAGAACCAAACTGATACTCATCAATTATACTAACTAGGCCGTAGAGCTCGAGGAGTGAATTCTGGAGAGGAGTAGCTGTCAGTAACACCTTGAAATAAGGCTCGATCGCCTTCTTGATACGACGCGCCTGCTTGTTGTTGGATTTATATACATTGCGTAGACGATGAGCCTCATCAACAACAACCATATCCCAGAAACTAGGCCCGCCATTCTGCGGATTGATGTAGAACTCGTTCTTCGCGGCAAAATTATAGGAGACAATGATGATAGCGTCCTGACGGAATGGGTTGAAGTTACCCTGCTGAGCCTGAATCCGGATATCCTTGTTCTCCAGAATGACCGACTTTAGGTGAAACTTATCCATTAATTCCGAACTCCATTGCTTCCTGAGGTTAGCTGGAACGATAACCAACAGACGACGTTTACGCTCCGCCCACTTCTGGGCCAATAATAGGCCAGCCTCGATTGTCTTACCAAGGCCAACTTCATCCGCGAGTATAGCACCCGCAGCAATAGGAGACCGAACTGCAAACATGGCAGCAGCAACCTGGTGAGGATTCAAGTCAACCTTGGCATCGCTCAAGGCCCGGGCAAAGGTTTCGGGAGTCCCGATTTCGGCCCTGCGCTCCAACTCCATGGCCAAGAGCTTTGCATGATATTGGGTGCTCATCCTGCAATACATCCATTAAAAATTACACCCTAGGTCAACTGCTTGCGCTTCAAAGAGTAGCAAAACTATCCAAACAGCTAAAAACTACACAGCAAGTCCACCAAAGCACCCTACTAAACCCAAAAATAAGTGACTAGGAAAGCATGGCCAAGTTTCCCAAATAAGAGTCCAAGGTAGGGAGGCTACTGCGTTAGCCTCCTTGTTTTCGAACGGTCTTCACGAACCGAAGCGGGTTTCGAAGTCGAGGAGGGTTTGGGTGAGCCAGGGGTAGTAGGGGGTGGTGCGGACGAGGGTCTCGGTTCTGATGTCAGAGGGGATACCGTAGAGGGGCTGGGCGATGGAGCCGGTAATGGCGGCGAGCGTGTCGGCGTCGCCGCGAATCGAACACGCGGCCCGAATGGCTTGCTCAAAACTGCCGCTCTCGGTCGCCAACGTGATGCATTCCGGCACACACCCTTGGCAGGTTTCATTATAAGAATGATGTTTCCTGATGAAGTACAAGGTCGGCAAGTGAGGGTAAAAGCGCTGGGCGGCTTGGCGGACGGCGGCGGGGTCGCGGGTTTGACGAGCCACCCAAATACATAGGGCGGTGCATTGAGCCCCCTTAATCCCCTCCGGATGTCCGTGCGACGGTTGGGCGGTAGCGAGTGCCAATGCAAGCACCTCGGCTTCATCGCGAGCGGCCCAGGCCACTGGCGACACGCGCATGGCGGCACCATTGCCAAAGGAAGCACGATCCTCCTGCCCTCCTACTCTGGCCCATTCGCCAAAACCAGCACCCCAGCAAGGAGGAGTCGGTGCCATTTTCGCTGCTGGTCTTTTATAAGCCTCGACCAAATAACGACGGAAGTCCGTGCTCCCCTCCAGGAGTGCTAGTGCTACGGCACCGGTCAGCAAGCTGTCATCTGTCGGACAACAACGCTGCGAAAACAACGGAAAGTGCGGGTCTTCATTTTCGGAAAACTCGTGCACCGACCCAATCGTATCTCCAGCTAAAGCACCTAGCATAATTTTGAATTAATAAGATTCCTAAATCGTGAATAAAACCGGTTTTGGTTTCAGCCAAAGCATGCAGGGCAAAGAATCTCCTGCAACGCTCTTGTGAGAATTTCAGGCACTTCGGCTAAAATAATTATAATATAAATGAACTTTAACCATGGGTTGACTCAGTGGGACGGCAATTGGAGACTTCTATTATAAATGAGCCGAAAAGACTTTATTCAAAAACACGGGGCAACTTGCGATAACTGGAATTGGAGCTGGTCCTTCGTTAATGACCAAGAGAAGTTCGTGATTTTTGGGGCCTGGGATAAGCATACCGAAGGTCGGCGCCAAATGATCTTCGATAAGAAGTGGGAGTTTAAGAATCACAGTTCCGGACGTAAAAATGCTGGCTTCAATCAGTCACTAAGGCACATTCGCTTAGTTGAGAGCGGTGCATATAGGCTTTTTACGTTCCCGATGCAGTACGGTCTCGCGACGACGAATGAACCAGACTCCCGCAAAACTAAAATTCGCGGATTTACTCCCAAGTTAACGGAGAAAACGCTCCTGCGCGTAAATCAACAATGGTTTGCGGCGGATCTTGACTCCAGCTCCCACATCGAACCTTTAGCAGAAGAATTACCCGCCCAAGCCACCTACACCGAAGGTGCCAAAGTGGTCGTCACGCTGAACAAGCATGAACGTGATGCAAACGCCCGCCGAGCCTGCATTAACCATTACGGCACTCAATGCATCGTGTGTGGCTTTGATTTTAAAATCACTTTTGGAGATCTCGGGGACGGCTTTATCCACGTGCATCATTTAGTCCCCATTGCAAGTATCGGCAAAGCCTACCAAATTGACCCCATTAAGGACCTGAGCCCTGTTTGTCCTAATTGCCACGCCATGCTACACCGGACCAACCCACCCCTGCTTGTTGAGGACCTCAAGAAGCACATCCGGAAGACTCGCGACAGTTTAGGTAATCAGTAAAGCTACATAGCCAGACCACCTGGCTAGGAGTTTTTATTGAAGATTTTTAGTGTCTTTCTTTAAAAGGTCGTCCCATTAGAAGTTGGACTCGTAATTGCCGTCCAACTATCACAGTAAATCTGAATGCAACCAGGCTATACGATTAGAATCTATGTTCCTGAAGGCGATCCAGAAGGATTACGCATTATTGAAAATATGAACTGGACGGGCAAGGGAGTTGTTTTCCCGCGCAATAAGTGGAACTCCGCACTTAAGCATGCTGATATCGATAAACCTGGTGTCTATATCCTGTGGGGGTATAGTTTGAGTGAAGAAAATCGTCTGCCTATTATTTACGTCGGAGAAAGTGATTCTGTTTCTGATCGCATTGAGCAGCATCTCAAAAGTGAAAGCAAAGATTGGTGGGGCCATGCTATTGTGTTTACCTCAAATAATCTAAATAAGGCGTTCATTCGATACATCGAAAGTGCACTGCTAGCGCGTGCGAAAAAATATAAACGTTGTGTGCTGGATAACAACACTGAGCCAACTAAGCCATTCATGACTGCAAGCGACTGTGCAGATGCTGAGGCTTTCTTGGATCAGATTTTAAAGATTCTTCCATTAGTTGACGTGAACGTATTTGATGAACCTAAAGCCCATTTAATTAATAAATCTGAAGTCATTAATGCGGATGCCATCTTGGCAGAGCCCAATACCCCTACCAGTACATCAAACAATCATGGCAACGATTTAGTGATTGTCGTGCCTTGCCGAGAGGAAGGTTTTAATAAAGTATTTTTAGGCGAGCACTGCTGGTATTACGTCCGTATTGCCCCCGGGAAGGCCGCACATATTAAATGGTGTGCGGGATATCAGGGGGCACCTATTTCTGCCGTAACTCATATCGCACCAGTAAAGAGCTTGGAGTTTTTTGGTGAACATGGAGAGTATAAAATCGTCTTCGCTAAACCGGCCATAAAACTGGAAAAACCTGTTATTTTCGGTCAAGCCAAGCAGGGCAGCATGCAAGGCCCACGCTATACCACGCTGGCTCAATTTAAATCCGCCAAAGAAATTAACGAATTAACCATTGATTGGGATACCTTTAACCCAGCCTGATTTTTAGGCCGTGAGACATTCGAGCTTGGTCTTCACTCTTCGTTGCGACTCTTTTATAAGCCTCGACTAAATAACGACGGAAGTCCGTGCTGCTCTCCAGGAGTGCTAAAGCTACAGCGCCGATCAGCAAACGACTCAGGAAGGAATTCTCAAAGGGACGGCACTATTACAAGCAACATGGCAGAGGGTTCGTAATCCTTCCACCTCGGACGACTTGCTTCCCTCAAAAATTGCCATTGGATGGAGATCTAAATAAATGCAGGTCAGGGTGATGGCATGTCCAACCTTGGATTATCAAGCAAATTAAGGTAGGCGGCTGCGTTCTTTTTGTGAGAGTAACAGCGATGTTTAACCTCAGGTGAAAGTCTAGCTTCGAGTATCTCTGGTAGACCACATGGAAGCACAACGTGCAGGACGTTTTTGCTACTGGCGTAAAGCCATTCGATTAATGGGTCGGTGACATGCAGGTCCTGAAATGAAAACCCCAATGCGACGATTGTGTCGGCCTTTTCGACTTGCTTCCTGAACTCGAGGTATTCGTCCCAGAATGGCGAACGATGGGTTAGCTTCTTACCTGCGATTATGCCGTGCTCAATGAGTGCAGGACTGGTTGTGCCACGACTATAGCCCGAAGGAAACTCACTACTCCAATCGAGAGATCCATGGATCTTAATCAGGCGCAACAGTTTGTCGGACTTGGGCTTTGGGTATTCGCATTTAACCGGTCCGCAGTCAGCCTCAGCTTGCATTCGCTGCAGGATTGTCTCG
>Ga0214172_1000482_pt1 | contig 17057 bp, 2 predicted proteins | sample TroBogEpilimnion_29_FD_153010 | JGI IMG/M metagenome (GOLD analysis project Ga0214172, IMG submission 153010) | Freshwater microbial communities from Trout Bog Lake, WI - 12JUL2007 epilimnion | ecosystem: Environmental > Aquatic > Freshwater > Lake > Epilimnion/Euphotic zone | place: Trout Bog...
AAATACGGTGGTAAATTAACAAAGAACTGGTTACAAAATTATTAATATGAAAAAGAAAGCAACACTACATCCGTTCCTCAAAATGGCCGGAGTTAAATCTGAAAAGGAACTATATGATAAGTATCCTACAGATGAGCACTTCTTTAAAGCTTATCCACAGGCCAAATATGGAATAATGATGGCAGATGATGGTTTTACTGGTGCAAATACCTTTAATGTACAAAATGAAGGAGGAGCAGATTCAGAAATGGAACGTCCTACTAATTCAAATGTACAACCTGTAGTACAAGCACCTATGCAACCTAAAATGATTTCTAAAAAAGCTAGGAAACCTACTGGTGAACATGGTTCATCTCCTGATAATCCTATGCCTATTACAGGTATGTTTCAACAGCATGAAGGTAAAAAACATATAGTAGAAAAAGGACCAGATGGTAAATATTATCAAAAAATGATAATACCTGGTATGCCAATGCAACAACCTAAAGAAGATACTGAAATAGAACAACCTGAAGGTAAAGAAAATAAAAAGGGTAATAATAAAAGTAAACTAAAAATAAGTACAGGTAAAAAAACTTGGGATCCATTTGCAAAAGATAATGCATGGAATACAGGTAAAGGTGTTGCTACTACAGATGTAATAGCAGGTGGTCTTGCTATGACCGCAGGGGCAATGCCTTTTCAGCCGGCCAAGAAAAATCAGGATATTTTACCACCAGCAATTACTACCGGCAATTATGGTTATGGTAGCCAAGCATCTTTTGAAGATGGCGGTAATATCTCTCCGACAAAAGCTCGTGAGATGCTGCACAATCCTCCTCATGGTCAGCCTCTGAGTGAGAAACAACGTAAGTACTTTGGTGCAATAGCTTCTGGTTATGCTGCAGATGGTGGTTCTATGATTACACATGTACCGCCTTCTCCGTATACTTACTACCGTCCAATGACAAAAACAAATCGTCAGAAGATGGACATGCCTGATTACATGCCTGGTCAAAGTACTCCTGATTTACCTTTTGCTGCTAATGGTATTAATATACCGGGAGTAGGAAATTATCAGGAACCTGTTACAGATCAAGAAAGGGAACAGTGGAATCAGTATCAATCTGCAATGTCTCACCAACCCGGAACATATGTAAGAAACTGGCAGCATAATCAGGATTTTCAAAAACAAATGGCACAGCAAAGTGGTTTTGATTACAATAGAGCCGGTGCAATACAAGCCGATATGCAAGCTCGTAGTCAAGAGTATCCTGGTTCAGTAAGTGGTATAAAACCCGGTGCAACTGAAAACCAGAACTGGGGAGGTGATGCTAATTGGGTAGGTGATAGAGAAAGACAAAAGGCTTATGGTAAATATGAATATGTACATTACGACCCTAAAGGTAATTTATACCCAGGAGAAGCTGGTCATAAAGAAGCAAGCTTTACGCCTATGACCAAAGAGCAAATGGGAAATAGGGAAAACTCTGCTTATACTAAAGGTCCTAATCAATGGGTAACCAATAACCAAGGTATTGGAATGAATGCTCCTCAATCTGAGATAGATAAACTGTATCAACCTGGAGCACAGAATACTGTTTCTTCAGCCGGAGGTTTTGGTTCAAATACTCCTGTAGCAAGTTCTACTCAACCTCGTACAAAAGCTTTTCCTACAATGGATCAAGCCAAAGCTGCTTATGCTAAAAAGAAAGAAGGTGTTGAAACAAAATGGAATGCTACTAGTGGAGAATATGAAGAAGTAGGTAAAGGAAGTACAGCAACTGCAAATGTAGATAACTCCGGCCCGGGCCAAGAAGCTTATTCAATTGATGCTACAAGGCGTACAGGAAAAGGTTCAGATGAAGCAAAATATGGTAAGCAAATGATACCTGGAATGTATCACCCTGACCACGATATGGAAATGCTTGACCAATATCCTCACAAGATGGGTGGTATGTATAAACCTTATTCCCATACATACACCATGGCTCAAGGTGGAAATATCCCAATGGGAGAACAAGGGTTGCAAGTAGAAGGAGATCAATTCAAGTATCTGTCACCACAGACAATTGAACTGGTTGGACCAAAACATGAAAATGGTGGTATTGACATCGCTTATAATGGAAACAAAGTAGAGGCAGAAGGAGGTGAAACTTTCCATGTAGATAATAAAGGAATAGGATCAGAAGGGAACATGGCTCAATCTGGTGCAGCAATGAATGCAGGTATTGTTGGTGGTAATCTTTATATAACAGATACACTTAAAGACCAATATGGAATTAAAGGTAATATGAAATACAAGGACTTTTTATCTGATGTAGTTGCCAAAGATGAGAGGAAGATAGATAGGCAAAAAACTAAAGTTACTAATCTATCCAAAAACTTACAGCAAGATAATAAATATGAGGCACCATTAGCTGGTACATTGAGAGCACAGGCTGATATGATAGCTATTAATACTGCTAAAACAGAAGCTAAAAAGAAAGCTGCAACAGATGAACAGAACCTTCAATTAGAAACAGCACAGTCACTTGGTATAGAACCAAAAGAACTTAACAAGGTGATAAGAAGTACTAAATGGGGAGGTAAGCTACTAAATATGGCTAAACAAGGTATGGGAACACAACAAAATGATCCTAATGCTGAAATGGCTAAGTATGGTATGCATATGGAAGATGGTGGAGATCCTGCTGTTTTAGCTGAACAACAAAAGTTAATGAAAGAAAAGGATTATAATGCTGCACTTGATGAGTATGCAAAAACATCAGGTCTATCAAGATTAGGTGTAGCTAAAAAATTTGATGATGGTAAAGAAGGACCAAGAACACAAGCTGTTAGAAATTATATAGCTACAACAAATGCTAATAAATTAAATTACAGGTTACCTTCTGATCAATATGACCCAAACATGGATACAGGTATTATAGGTGAACAACCTAAATCAACTCCTTATGAATTTGACCCATCTAAGTCAGGTGTTATTCCTGAACCTAAACATCCAGATTGGGCTTACAAGCCTGATGGAAGTAAGATGACTCCTGAAGAAATGCAGAAAAATCTTATGGATAGAAAAAAACCAGAAGGTAAAGGCAAAGGTAAAGGCATAAGAGAAAAGCATGTAATTAATCCAAATGCAATTAGGGATATATTTGAACAAGCCGATCCTTATCAGTCAATGCAGGTACAACCCTACCTTGAGCCAGAGTATAACGTATCTTTCCAACAAAAGAAGAATGCTATACAATCTGCTTTTGCTCCGGCAATGAAAGCTACTAAAACTTCTGGACAACAAGCAGCAATAGCTGCTCAGATGGCAGAACAACTTGGAGCAGTTGATAGCGAAGAGTTTAACTTTAATCAGCAGAATAGAGGTCAGATACTTGGAAGGAATCTTGGTGAGATGAGAGGTGTTCGTGATACAAACATGAAACTTGGAATGGATGCTTATGAGAAAGGTTTAGGTGCAAAAGAAGCTGCACGTCAGATAAGAAGACATGGTGAAGAAAAATTATTCTCTGACTGGAGATCTGTTGATGCTGCAAATAAACAGCTTAGTATGGAGGAACAATATGCAGGATGGGCATATAATCCTGAAACAAAAAAGCAATGGGAAAAGTTACATCCTAATGAAATATATGATCCACGTACAGTTAGTCTAGCTGATTTATCAGGAGATGAAGAAAAAGTTACAAAGAAGAAAAAGAAAAGTGCAGATGGTAAGGAATCTGAAGAAGATACTCTAACTAAAAATAAGTATTACGGTGGCCCAATGGCTTATTTTGGTATAGATATGCCAGCAGCTATACAACGAGTATACTTTGCCGGTGGTGCAGTAGGTGGAGGAATGGGACATGGTGGTGGAGGAATGCATGGTATGCCAGGATATACTGGTTCAATGGCATCAAGGTATTCTCCGGGTGGTGACACATCTTACTATGAAAAGAAAAAGAAGAAGAAAAAGACTACCTAACCAAAATGGATAGTATTTATCTTTTGTAAACGTAAAACTAATCAGGAACATTAATTAACTTTGGGGGAGCTAATCAACTTGGTTAGCTCCTCTTTTTAAAAACAATAAAGATGGCAAGTTATCTGTCAAAGCCTACTGAATATGCAGCATACCAACCTACGGTAAATGCTGATCTTTATGGTAAGCTCTTAATGAAAAAAGAAGGAGAATATCAAGCAGGTGTAGAAAAGATAAACAAGAATCTTGACTACGTTGCATCCCTTCCTGTTGCATCAGAAAGAGAAAGAAAGTATTTACAGGATAAAGTAAATGCTATTACTACTCAATTAAACTCAAACGTAAATACAGATTGGTCAGATCAGGCAATTCAGCAAGTAACTGCTGGACACGTTAAAGATATTTCCAATGATGATAATGTCAGAATTGCTATCTATAATGCAAGTATTGCCAAGAAAGCTTTTACTGAAATGAAAAGAGACTCTGATGCAAATGATAATAAGAATGTTGCAAATAGCTCAACATTTCTCAGAAGGTTTAATGAATGGGAACAGAATGGGAAACTTGGAGAAAAGTTAAATGCATCCTATTCTAACTATATGGATGTAGATCAGATAATAGATGGTGAGATGAAAAAGCTTCATCCTGATATTGTTGAAATGGCATACTCCGGAATGGACCCTAATTTGCCAAAACAGGCACTTGGTCTAAAAGGTTGGGAAACAGTTACCATGAAGATGAAAGGCTCTCCTGTTTACAAACAAACAGTATTGGATACGTTGCACAGGGTAATTGAGAATACTCCTGGTGTAGCCAATCAAATGAATATCAATTCTGAATACTTGTATCAAGGTCATACAGGAGAAAATTACTATAATGAAGTAAAAGAAACTAAGCAAAACAATATTGATATTGCTAACGATTGGATAGAGGGATATACTACTCAGTTAACATCTGGTAATCTTACTCAAGCTCAAACAAAAAACATTACTGAAAACATAGAGAAAGCAAAAAAGTTTAAGTCTAAATATGAAAAAGAGTTTCAACAAATTGAATCAAACAAGCCTAATTTTATAAACAGGTATAATACAGATGAGGCATTTAGAAACAAGTATAACAATGACTTGTATATGAATAGTTTCCTTACTGAAAAATATAATGTTTTTACTTCTGGTTCAGAAACAACTTTTGATACAAAAGGTCTTTCTCGATTCCAACAAAAACATCAGGATTTTGAGGAAAGAATTGCAATAGCTACTCTTCGATTGGCTCAAAACAAAGATAAAAGAGAACAAGATAAAGCAGATAAAGCACAAGCCGATTCTAGTATTTATATACCGGCTTCTGGTTTAGATACAAAAAAAGCAGATAGGGAAAAGCAGGTAGAAATTTTTGATAAAGAGTTGACTAATCAAAAAAATGACCTTGAGCAAGAGAAGATTAACTTTTTGTATAATGTTTATTCAAAAGCAAAGGGTGTAAATATAAATGACTACTTTTTGGAAAGAAGTGTTGATGGTACAGTACAAAAATATTTGAACCCCAACAAAAGAGATGAACTACTAAAAACTTTATCAGAGTTCATGTATTCAAAAAAGAAAGGTGAATACAATGTTGCAGGTAATCCTATAAAATTAAGTAACCAGCAAATTGAAGATATTGGTCATCTTTTAAACATGGATCAAAATATATCAGACCAAACAAAAATGAAGAATGATATTATTGATCAAGCAATAAATTCTGAACCTGAATTAAAAAATGCTGTTAATAAATATCTTAACTCATTTAATTATGGTGCCGGTAAAATTGCTACAGTTGCAGGTAACACATTTTCAGGAGTTGATATAAAAAGAGCGACTTATGATAATGATTATTATGGACCAATTGAACATGCAATTCCTGATAATATAAAAAAAGTAATAAATAAATATGCAAAAGCCCATGCAGATAAAATAAGTGACATGATGGCAAAAACAAATGCTATATACAAAGGTGGTCAATATGTTATATCTATAAAAGGTGATAGTGATAAAGAAACTGAAGAGAATTATAAAACTACACTTGGTAAAATACAAAAGGTTATAGACTCTGGTACCAATGTAGATCAAGATGCTAAAGACTTAATTAATCTTGCTTCTTCAAAAACAGGAATAGTTACATTTTCACAAGGACGTGATCCTGAAAAAAATCAATACTTTTATGAACTATCTTCGGGTGGTAAAAAAGGTAGAGTATATGTAACAAATACACAAGCTACTACACTTGGGTTTAATCCAAATTTAACTACTGACATTACAAACCTTGATAGGAGGTTATCTTTATATAGTGGGACAACACGCATACCTAATCAAGATGAAGTAGAAACAGCAATGGAGCTTGGTTCTGTAGGTAATAAGGAATATAGATTCCATGTTGATAAATCAAGAAGTGGTCAATTTTATGTTACGGTTTATGAAATTGATACTTCTACAGGTAATTACCAAAAAGTAGGAAATAACGATATGAAAGCCGGGTATTCTCAAAATGATTTGAATGCTATGGTTCAAACACTGAAAAAAAAATATTCTAATGGACAATAATGTACAGGGACTTAGCAACAGGAATCTTCCAATAGATCAAGCAGTTCAATACCAAACAGAAAAACAAATGGCAGAAATGATGCCATCTCTTGATCCTTTAACTGTCCCAAGAATACCTTCTGAGTTACCGATACCTGCACCATCTCAGTATACAGGAACTCAGTCTAGTTCTAGTGTCCCATCCTTGCCTCAAGGTCCGTCTATACCAGGTGTATCAAATGATCCTGGAAAAAATATTGCAAATGCATTTTCAAGTCTTCAGAATAGACAGAAGACAGCTCAAGACGAAACCTTTGGCTTTGCATCAGATATACCAAAGAGTGCAGCAAAGAGATATGATACATACTATCCTGGCTTAGATACTGAAGATATTGAAGCAAAGAAACAGGGCGCAATGCAAGTACTTGGCAAATCTCTTTATAATGCAGGAGTTAGTTTTAGTAAAACTTTTTTAGAAAGTACAGTTGGTACAATTGCAGGTGTGGGGTATGGTATAGGTAATTTAACTGGGCAAACTGATCAGGGTTTTACAGATAATCCTGTTGTACGTACTCTTTCAGCAATGGAAGATTGGAAATCACCAGTATATGAAACTAAAGAAAGACGAGATGCTCCTTGGTATTCACCTACATATTGGTGGTCAGGAAATTCACTAAATACTGCATTAGGTACATTTGGTGATCTTGCCGCTTTTTGGCTTACAGGTAAAATATTTGCGGCACCTATAGCAGGTATGTTAGGTAAAGGTGCATTATATGCAAGCGGTGCAGAAAAAGGTTTAAGTGAAGGTATATCAGCTATAGATAAAATGGGAATTGCTGAATACAATGAAGCTATTAGCAATTATTCTAAGTTGGCTACTGGTCTTGAAGGAGATGCATTAAAACAAGCACATGCTGAATTACTTGAACAACTTAATACTATAAAAAGTTCAGGTCTTGCGGATGCTCAAAAATGGGAAGCAGCAACTAAATCTCTTGCGGATATAAGTGCAAAATATTCTACAGGTATAAAAGCAGCAAATTATACACAACAAATTGCTGCAGGTGTTATTACCAATCTTGGTATGGCACAAAGTTCTGGATATCAAACAATGACAGCATTTAAAGAAAAAATGCTTGATAGTATTTATAAAGAAGGACGTATACCTACCCCAGAGGAGGAGGCAAGGATAGATAGACTTGCTCATCAAGCCGGTAGCACAGATGCTTTCTTAATGGCACTCATGGGTGCAGCAACATTACATGGTATAACTAAGCAAACTTTATCTAAAATTGGCGGTAAAGAAGCAGGTGAATTACTTACTTCTAAAACAAGTAAAATTGTACGTGCAGCAGAAGATGCAGAAATTGAATTAGAAAGCGGTGAAAAACTAAAAGTACCAAAGTACGAAGAAGCTAAGTACGTTGCTGATAAAAGTAAAGGGACATTTAAAAACTTTACTGGTAAGACATGGTATATGGCAAAGCAAGCACCAGGTCTTATTCAGAAAAGAATTGACTTGTGGCCTGGCATAGGAATGGTTGAATTTGGACTTGCTTCTAAGGGTGTTCAAAATTACTATGAGGCAAAATATAAAAAGGGTAAAGATCCTTTAAATGAAGGCTTCTTTGATATTGACTGGTCATCAGTAGGTGAAAGTATTCTAAAAGCTGGAAAAGAAAGAAGTGCCAAAGATTACATATCTGATATTGTTCTTGGTTCACTTACTGCAATGCCATTTGAATATGGTGCTAAATCTGGGGAACGTAAACAGGTAAAAGAAAATACACAAAAAGCTCTTGAAGCCTTAAATGACAGAAAAACATTTGAGATGCTCAGAGCTAATACTGATATGGCAAACAGACATACTGTTCTTTATGGACAAATGTTGGATGCTGTTAAAACTGGAGATAAAGAAACAGAAAAAACTTTACAATCTCAGATAATTGAAAACTGGATATTCCCTAAAGTAAAATATGGACAGACCAAATTTTTAATGGATGAACTTAATGGCTATCAAGCTTTAAGTAAAACACCTGAAGGAGTAAAAGAACTTCAACGTCAAGGTCTTATTCCTGAAGGAGACAAACTTACCGAGTTAGGAGATAACTTCCGTAAACATATTGATAAGATTAAAGATCGTGTAGAAAATACTAAGAAGTATTATGAAGCAATGACTTTAAGGTACGGCGGTTACTTAAAAGGTGAGCACATTGAACAACTTGTTATGCTCTCTGGTGGCATAGATGATCTCAATACTCGCATCAAAGAGTTAGGCGAAAAGATACAAAAGTCACCTATTGGTACAGATGCTGATTTCATGAAGGAATACAGAAGTGTACTGTCTGCATATGAACAAATTGCTGCATCATATAACAAAGAAAATACTGTTATAAAAGATGATGATGGCAAAGCAATTGGTTATATAGGTAGAGTATCTGATGAAAAAACAAAGGAGTTATTAGAAATTATTGAAAGTAAGGTATCTACTTTAAACCCGGATCAAAAAATGGATCTGGTAAGGGATGTTGCTGATGTAATGAAACTGCAACTTCTCAAAAAAAGATATTTTAAGGAATATGAAGATATTCTAAAGAACCCTGCTAATTATGAAAATCATGTACAAACTAATATTGTACCTCCTCCTAATCAAGATGAAATCAAAGGTAACAAGATTGATGGCATCAAGGTAGGCAATAAAGGTGGTACAAGTATTTCATTTAAAGTAGGTGATCAATATTACACCAATAAAGAAGTTCAACCTGGAGATGGTGAGAAGTTTGTTCCTTTTCAAAAGTTTACCGTAGATGGTTTTACTCAAGATGAAACTACCGGCAAGAAAACTATCAAGATAACTGATGAGAAAGGTAATACCATGGATATATCTGAGGATGTATTCCGTAAGTATAAGGTCAATTCAGTAAAAGACCTGAATAAAGAAGGTAATGAGAATGCACTATTCTGGATGAATAATAGGGATAGTAAATTCATTTACAACTATGCTGATGAAAATGGTAACCTTCAATGGACAGAAGGTACTCTTCGTGAACATGATAGTGATAACCCTCATGAGTTTGAATTTGTACCGGATGATCCTGCAAAGAAACCTGTCAAGGTAGATAAAGATGCATTCAGAGAAAAAGTACTTGATGAAGAAGGTAAAGAAAGAGAAGAACCAAGACTTCAAAAGGTAGGTGACTACACGGCAGAGGACATGGAATGGTTAACTGCTCGTGAATCCAAATCAGAGCTGGAGTACAAGCAGGAAAAATTCATGAAGAAGGTCGAAGTGTTGTATGACCTTATGAAACAAAAGCAAGAGTATGCTTCTAAAATAGATGACGAAATAAAAACCACAAAAGATAAAATTAAAGCTGTTAAACAAGCTGTTAAAGATATAAAGACTTTAGCTCAAAAAAATCCTGATGGTAAAGTAAACCTTAATGGTACTCTTGCAACAATTGAGGAAGCAATGTCTGAAATGAAGAATATTGCTAAGAACAATAAAGAGTACATCAAAAAGCTTTCTTCAGAAAAGCGTAAAGTAATAGATCAAATAGAAGACATTGAGTCACTACTCAAAGCCCGTAATATGGGTACAACTATGGGTAGAACCTTTATTGAAGAAATGAAATCAATAAAGGATCAGTTGCAAAAAATAGTTGATAGTTCTACCGATCAAATAAAAAAGCTTACTGACTATGTTAAAGGTGCAAGTTCTGCTAATTTAAAACTGGTAAGTGCAGCAAAGAAAATAGCAAGAGAGCTTTTGAAAGAGAAAGGTTTAGATCCAATGGATATAGACAATCTCGAAAGGTTTATTGAAAGGGAATATCCTGACCTTGATGCAAGTAGTTATGGTGGAGAGATGCCGGACTACAAAGAGGATATTAAGATGTTGAAGAGCATCCTTAAAGAAAGGAAAGACCTTAATGGTAAACTTGCCAGTGAGATAGATAGCATTGAAAGCGAAATTGAGAATCTTGAGAAGGATAGAGATTCTGCTCAAAAGCAACTTGATCTTACCAATGATATAATCAATGAGTTCAATGAGCAACTTAAACGAGCAGAGGCAAGGCAAAAACTTGAAGAAAAATTACGAGACCCGGCTTATACCAAAAAGCTAAGTGAACTACAACGAGAGTTTAATAGTTCGTATGGAGGTATATCATTTGATGACTTCCAAACAGAAGTACCTGAAATAGTTACACCAAATGCAGAGTTAGCTTTAGCTCTTAAAAAAGGTGTCACTCCTGCTATCGAACAAAGAGGTGAAGGTTGGACAGGTGGTGCCGGAGAATTTAAAGATGCAGATGGACATAGTTGGGTAGATCGCCACAATATCTTTATTAACAATAGAGATATGGATTTCCCTGTACCTCAAGGTGGGAAGAGATCAGACTATGCAACTGAACCCCAGTTTCTTAAATTCATAACTGTTTCAAGACAAAACCAACATCATTATTTTGGTAAGGATACTTCATTTATTGAAGATGTTTATACTAAATCAAATGGTGAAAAAGTTGACAACACTAAAGACACCGACAAGGCTACTGTTGCAATGATTGTTGTATATGGTACACCTGATGGTTATAGATTTGTTGATAAGAACGGTAAGCTACTTGGTAAGGTATCTGATGGCAATGCCGATCCTAAGCAATTAGTATTCTCAAGAATGGAAACAACTCTTGAGACAAGAGATCCTGATGAATTAGGAAAGAGGTATCAAAAATCACATTTACCTGTAGCTATCCAGAATATGGACAAAAAAGCACAGGCAGATTACATTCTCAAAACTGTAGAGCTTGCTTCACAAAGAAGAAAGGCTATTGTTGAGAATACTTCACCATCTGATAAATTTGCTTTTAGTTTTTCTATTGGTATAGATAACTATGAGAGAAATTCTGCAGGAAAGATTATTCCCCAGGATAATGCCATATCTACTACAGGATTTATTTCTGAAGATAAGATTGGTACCGGTGTTCTTAAACTTACAACTATTAAAGGTGAAAGCGGAACAGGTCAGATTACATTAGCAAATGGTAGAGTAGTTGACGTAAAAGCCGGTATACCGGTAGTTGTAAATGGTGATACTCTTACAGGAGTAAGAACCAGTAAGATACACAAGAGTGTAGCAGAAGGTGGTAAAGGTGATGAAAGTTTTGCTAATCATCTTTATGAAGTAATTGAAGGGATGGCATTTAGTCGTGCTCAAAGTCCTGATGCAAAGGTTAACAGTACTTTGGAAAATTACATAAAGGGTGTTCTTTTCTTTAGTAGTGAGAAAGGCAAGGATGGTAACATATCAAAGAATCAAATTCACTTTGACCCAGATGGTGACCTTACTTTTATGTTGAATGGTAAAAAGGTTTCAATGGCCTTTACACCGGATACTATTCAGGCAAATGCTGACATTATCAAAGAATGGTTAATGCAATCATTCCATGCTATTGATAAAAAGGCATTGGATAGTAAAGCTGCTTTTATAGAAGTAACAAAAGTAAAATATGAGAATGGTAAGTTTGTTGAACCAGAAGTAACAAAATGGTCTACATATGAAGAGTACCTTCTTTCTGCAAAAACACCTGATGGTAAAGACAGGTCATTTATACCACTTACAACCAATATTGTAAAGTACAACGAGAATAAACCATGGGAAGGTGCTAAGAAAGGAAGGTATATGATTCCTATGAATAGTGCACCAAATGATTACTTCTCTTCTGCCTATGAGCCAGGTATGCCTACAGAAGCACAACCTTCTGCTGCAGGTAAAAAACCAAGTGCACCTGGAGCAGAGAAAGAAGCACTTACAGAAGTAATAAAATTTGCCAGCATTGATGTAACGCTTGATGGTAAAACAGAATCAGTATTTACTGGTAATAGGCCTGATACAGGGGAATGGTCATTTACGTTTACAGCTTCTCGTAAACCAGATGGTTCAATTGAAGTAAATGAAATAAATCGTAGTGAATCAATAAGTGATGCTCAGGCAGAAAAACTGAAAGAGAATATAAAAGCAAATCTTGAATCAGCAAAAAAACCTGGACCTGCTGCTCCATCAACTCCACCTCCTGCACCTAAAGCAAAAACAAAAGGTACATCAGGAAAGGTAGAAATAAAAGGTGCTAAGTCTCCTTCAATAACTATTGAAGATGGTAGAATAGTATTTGAACCACATGAGGAACAACCTATAGGAGGAGGGAAACCTTATACAAGAAAAGCTATATTGTATTTTACTTTTGATGAAACTAAACCAGAAGATCAGCAAATTGATTTTACAAAAGGTGAATACATAGACGAGCTTGATAACGTAAAAGTTAAAGACTTTTGGTCTGAAATGGAACTCAAAGGAAATAAAGACATAATAGGTAATGCTATTCGTGAGTTCTATAAAAAACCTGAAGCTGAGGAAGTAAAAACTGAAGAAGTAAAAGAAACAAAAGAAGAAGTTCCTTCATTTGAAGAACAGCAAGAACAAAATAAAAATAGTAAAAATACATTTGATCAAAACCTTGATGATGCTGAAGTAGGTGAAGACTTGATGCAAGTTGTTTCTTTCGATGAACTTCCTGCTCCAGGTAATCGTGAAATGGAGAAGTCATGGATAGAAGCTAATCTTGGCAATATAAACTATGATCTTGATATTCCTGAGATAATTAAAACAGGTAGTGGAATATTTGCATTTGGTATGTACAAAGACCATTACATTGCTGTTTATAAAGGTGCTCCTGAAGGTACAGGTATACATGAAGTTTATCACTTTGTAGAGGATTCATTCCTTAAACCTAAAGAGATAAAAGCACTCCGTGATGAGTTCAAAGCAAGAAAAGGTAGTTTTTACGATAGAAATTCACGTACATATATTCCATATGATAAAGCTACTGAAAGACAGATAAGAGAAAGACTTGCTGAAGAACTTAGACAGTATGTTCTTGACAATCCTAATTTCAAGAAACCATCAAAGATTACAAACTGGTTCAGAAGGTTTGTAAACTTTATGAAACACTTTGTATTTGGTAATCCAACTACTGTAAAAGAGGTATTCAAAAAGATAAATTCTGGTTACTATTATGATAGTAAACTTGTAAAAAAGCCTCGTGTAAGCGAAGCTGATTACATGGAAATAAATTCTGAGTTTACACCAGAAGATAAGAAAGGTGTGCTTGATCACGTTACAGCTACTATGTTTGACTATATTAAGTCATTACCAGGTGGTGCTGTTCGTATGATTGATGACATGACAGAAAAGGATATACTGGAACCTGCTTACAGAATAGTAAGTGATTACTTTGAAAATCCTAAAGCAAGTAGAAATATTTATGGTACAACAAAAGCTAAGTTGTTGTCTATTGATCCTAACCTATCTGCTGAACAAAAAGCACTTCACGAAACTGCCATAAAAGAACAAGCATTCAGGGCAACTGAGCTTTGGAAAATGGTAAAGAACGAAGATGGTACAGGTTTTAGTGACCCTTTCATGAAAGAGCTGAAATCATTTGTTAGGAAATTTGGTGTTGTTTTTGACCCAACAACTAATCCTCGTCTGGTACATAATGAAGAACTTGCTAAAGCAGAAGATGAGGCACATGTTGAACAAGGTAAAGAAACGGAAGATAGAGATAGAGGCTACGAAAGTGATAGCCTTTACATAGATGCGACAAAGAACGCACCGCTTGAAGTCAAGATTGCCTTTAACACTCTGATCAAGGTGGACCCTAAAGCAATCAATCCAAATCTTGATGCGGAATATGCAGATGGTACAGTATTGAAGCCAGCAAAGTCAGCATTATCAAGTTTCCAAGGATATCAGTTTGTAGATAGTCCATCTAAGTATATCTACAATGTACTTGAGGAAATGAATGGCGTTACTGATCCTAATGAGATAAAGAGGAGATTGTATGAAATGGCCAAGAAAGATCCAGTTTTAGTTAGGTTGTACAATGATGTATACAAAAATACATCTGAGCAAAATGACTGGAACATGAGGATAGCATTTACTCAGTTTGTATCTAAGACCAAGCCTAATTTTGAGTATGTTGCAAATAACGAGGAAAGCAGATTGACTATAAAATCTTCTAACCTTGACAGTGCTGCAGGTATCATAATGAAGAATTGGGAAAATGAACTGAGAGGTGATACTACAGGTATAACACTTTCCGAGAAAGGTCAACCATATAGATTAAAAATAAAGGATAATAATGGTAGGGTAACTCTTATTACTCCTACTGATGCCAATCAAACAATTGCGTTCCTGAAACAAATCAAGTTTCCGGTTACTGATACAACTATGAATAAACTCTCACCTAAGAATCAGGGAGAGTTGATAAAGAATGCCGGCGATCTGCATAAACTACTCTTATCACAGGAAGGTAATACTCGTGTAATTGGTACAAAAGCAACTGATGCAAAAGCAATAAGAAATATTGCCAGGTTACTCGCTAAGACTGATATAGGTGTAAATGTATCTACCCACCAGAATATGGATAATAATAAAGTGCAGAACTTTAGTTTGCATAATGTTATTACCAGAGAGATGGGTAAGATCAATAGTGCCGGGACCCTTTCTCAGCTTACTGAAGCTGTACCAAGATTTACAGTAGATGAAGCGACAGGTGAGTTCTTAGATGCTAATATCAGACATTCTGTAATCTTGAAAAAGAATAGTGTGCTGTTTGATAAAAGTGGCAATAAGAAAACAGATGTTGATGGTTTACCGTACACCTTGAGGGAAACAGTATTTGAAGGTTTACATGATGAAGATGCTGACTTCAAACCGAAGAAGTCAATGGCTAAGATGAACAATACTCTTAGATTCCTTACTATGCTTGCTCACGGTATAGGAAGAGATGGCTATGCTTCATATCCTAACTTTATACCTGCCAGTGCCAAGACTGAAAGAGGTACAGCAATGCCATATTACATTACACCTACAGAATACTTGAGCCCAACTGTAAGAAAAGAAGTTGTCAAGGATATTGTTCTTGGTTATCTTAAAGATGAAATCAATGTAATAAAAGAAAACCTCTCAGGCAAAAGGGTAATTATGTCCGGCTCGCGAGAGTTTGAAAACTATAAGAGGCTGCAGATATTCAAAGACCTTTTTATGAATAAAGAGGTTGATGAAGAAACAGGTAAGATTACCTATAGTCCAAATAGGGAGCTTGTAGAAATTATTACAGAACATGCTCAAGGCAAAGGTGAGTACAAGGATCTCAGTACAAATGAGTTTGTCAATAAGATAGCAAACAGGGTATACGATGCTGTAGAAAATACATTTGAGAGAGATATTCAACAAGAAGTTGATAAACTTGAGGATGATGGTATTGTTAGAGCATATCGTGATACAAATGGTGTTATTAATGGTTACAAGTTTTTTGGTCTGAACTCTGAAGCACTCCGGGTTTTAAGTATTACAGGTAAAAAGTATTCACTGGATTCAGTAAAAGATATTTTGAGATTTAGATATTTGAATCAGTTTGTTCATCTTAATGAGATGAGAAAGCTGTTTTATGGACCATATGCTGATGTACCGGATCTGACAAAGAGAGATAAACTCATGGAATCAGGTACACTTAATACCTACACTAATGATGAGCAGTTTAATACATGGCATACCCAAAATGCAAACAAAATTGGGGATGTAATGTTGAAAACAGACAATCCTTTCTTCCATCAATATAAGGATAATTTTAATCAGTTAACCTTTGCTGAAATTAAGAGCTATTCAAATACTCAGGACGAAGTATCAAATAGCTACAAGTCTATGGATGAGATGGATGCTCAAGGTATTATACTTGATAGATACCATAAAGAGTTTAAGATAAGGTCTGGTGAAAGATGGAGTTCAGATGATCAACGTCAGCATGATTATGATATTGCATCTGCAGCACTTGCTTTAGCAGAAAGAAATAAACAAAAAGGTATTCCAGCAGGTATTGATGCCGATACTCTGAAAAAACTACAAGAGATTGTTGATGCAGGTAATCCTCATATAGATGGTACCGGTACACCGTTGAAACCATTGGGAGCTGGTATGGCAAACATAGGAGGCCAGGCTGTACCGTTTTCTGACAAGACATCTATAATCAGGTTGACTTACCCAATTGCAAAAGAAAGAGGATTGGAAGATCTTTATTGGTTTATGCATGAGAATGATATAGCCATGGTGGGTCCTAAATCTTGGAGCAAGTACGGTAGACCGTCTCTGACTACTATTGCCGATGTAAAAGAAGGAGAACCATTAACTGAAAAGTTACCTGAATTATACAAGATGGAAGGTGACAAAGTTCGTTTTGGTTTAAGTGATCTTACCGATGCACAGTTAGATAGAGTTAAACTTAATGTTCCATGGGAAGCATTTAACAAGATTGTAGAAACAGCTAAACATGGAGATGGTGTAGGTCGTGGTACTCAGACAGTTAGTTTGGCAACTGTTAATACACATACTGCAGGTTTACCATTAGATTTCTATAATCCTGCAACAGAAGACCTTTATGAAAAACAGCAGGAGTGGAAACAACTTTCTGAAAAGGAAAGAATGGAAAAAT
>Ga0214172_1000490_pt1 | contig 16811 bp, 37 predicted proteins | sample TroBogEpilimnion_29_FD_153010 | JGI IMG/M metagenome (GOLD analysis project Ga0214172, IMG submission 153010) | Freshwater microbial communities from Trout Bog Lake, WI - 12JUL2007 epilimnion | ecosystem: Environmental > Aquatic > Freshwater > Lake > Epilimnion/Euphotic zone | place: Trout Bog...
ATTTTACCCCCTGCCCTACCCTTTTATTAAACAAAAATTTAATCCGTTACACATATGTAACGGATTTCTTATTTTACGACCTGTTTATAACTGCTAATATTGTCGGAGTACGAAAATAATGTGCTAATCGTGTCAGGATGAGTTATGTAATAATGTCGGAGAGAATGTATAATAATGTCGGATTAATTGCTAATAATGTCGGATGTAATGACCCGTAAAGCCCTACTGTAGTGTTTTTCGGGTTACTTCAATTAATAAGCAATTTATTTCAAAAAAAAATCAACAGAAAAAAGGAATAGGCATCTATGCGGAAATGGCTGGAAATGTGGAGAAAATTGGCGGGAAGTTGATCATATCAAAAAAATTTCTGCCGCCGCGCGTTAATTGTTACAATAGTGTCGGACATTATAATTTATATTCACACATTGTAATTTACAATAATGTCGGACATAATGGCGTAAACCGCTACTGTGGCTGTTTACAGGTATTTTAAATAATCCGGTATTCCTGCTGCTGGCCAGTAAAAATACCAGGCCCGCGGAGCTGCACGTTTAAATGCAGTTATGAATTAAAATAAAAACGATTTTAATTATTTGGCACGTAATTTGTCCGTACAAATATGCCAGCAGGTAGCTGGTAAAAAACTGCTAAAATGAAAAGACCAATTAAGAAGATTGCCGCGGGAATAATTCTTGCCGCACTGCTCACCAGCACAGTCGTGCTGGCCTACACAAAGAACAGTATTAACCGGGAGTACCAGGATTACCGTATTGCCACCGGCATACAGCTGGCCAACGACAAAGCCACCATCGAGGCCAATAACGGACTTATAGACCGCCAGCAGGCGCAGATACAGCGCGACAGCGTGGCGCTGGTGCAGCTGCACGGTGATCTGCTGCAAATAGGTACCATCACGGCCCGGTATGCAGACCAGGTGAACACTATTGTAAACCTTCACAAATAGCATTTATGACTGATAAACAGGAAATAGAAGAGCGCCTTCAAACTAATCTGTACATCGTAATGCTGTGGGTGGAAGAAGAGCAGGAGCACAGACCCTGCGAGGCCCTCAAAACCGCTGTAAAACTGGGTCAGGAGGTATTACAGAAATCTACGAGCCTGAGAAATGATGAGGTACTGCCACAATTAATAAAAATGGATGTATCTTTAAAAATGCTGGCCGATATCTACGGACGCACATCAGAAAAAATGCAACACCAGGCGTAATGCCTGTTTCTTAGCAGTTCAGATATTACCCTGGCTGCAAAAAATCCCCTAAGACGGGATTTTTTTTACCTCTTTTTTGTTTTTGTCCGTACAAATACCTAATTTGTACGGACAAACAAAAGAGAATGAAGAAAAACAGGAATAAAAGGCTGATGATCAGGTGTGATGATGCGCTGCTGGAAGCGATAGAATTACTGAAGAAACAATACCCGAAAAAAAGCACTGCTGATATTATTTACCAATGTGTAGTCCGGAGCATGCGCGCTGATTTGCACGAGTGGACCAAAGAAATGCAGCAGCTGGCCGATAAATTACAATACGGAACCTTTGTAAAATAATATTATGGAACGAATTGAAATATACGTGCCGGAAATAATACCGGTAGAGGAAGTAGAAAAAATGGCAAAAGAGCACAGCATTAATATACGGCCTGGTGGTGATAGGGCAACCAGGACGTTTGTAATATCCTGCGACTTCACGGTTAATTTTTATTATTTCGGTAAAGCAGTAGGACAGTTATATGAGCAAACAAAAAACAATCCGTGAGCACCTTCAGCAGCTTTCGGAGCCGTACCGTAGCCAGGCGCTGATGAATATGTGGTGGGAAGATATTAATACACGGTATGATAGTGCCCGTAAAGCCCTGTACCAGGCATTTAACTGGAGCCGAAGCCCGCAGGGTTACGATTACTGGAGCAAAGTACAGGAAGAATATTTATAACCGATTCTAAAGGGCTTTAATTATGCCAAACAGCAATAATAAAATATTTAATAAGCTGGTACAGATGTTCCTGGAGGACGAGGAAGATATTTTGCTGTTCTACAATACCCGCAACTATTCTATTTGCCTGACCTTAGAAAATAAAAAAGAAGTCTTAAACGCCACCAGGAAGAGAATAGACGCGATCACCAAAAAATACAAATTCATTGTTTTAGACCCGAAGGAACAATTCACCAACGTTAACGTTTTAGATATTGATTTATGAAACGTACCTATTTGCGCACAATGAGAAACTATTACACTACAACAAATGCACAATATTTTCCTAAAAAATCAAAGTAGAACTTACAATGATCAAAGTAAAACTTACATGGGACCAGCTGGCAGTGCTGCATGATGCCCACTTTGAAAAAGAGATCACAGAGACGGGCGATCATGGTGATCTGCTGCGAGAGCTCAGGGATGATCTGTGCCGGTATTTTGACAAATACCTGAACCGTGGGCATAAAACCTACCGGATAAGTTTTACAAGAGCTCAGGCGCTCACTATTATGCAGCTATGGATGGGCAAGCGCCTGCCTCCGGATGCCGCTCACGTTATTCAGGACCTGATCGGCGTAATAGACCAGGTGAAACATCAATCAAAAATAATTTCTGTATTATGATGTGGAGACAAACAAGCCCGACAACGTGGGAAGCTGAATATTGCGGCTACACCATCACAAAGACGTACCTGTACACAGAACAGCGGTACCTGAAGGATAAGTACAACTACCTGGCCGTGCAAGGCAACAAACGGCACGAGACGGCCAACTGGGAGCTAATGCGCAGCCGGCTGCTGAAGACCACACAAACAACAATTAATTTTTAACCAATAATTTGGGACTTATATACATGAGTAACCCAACGCTTTGGGTTTACCAAATATTTCTTTACTTAATTAACCCTAACCGTTGGGTTATCTTTGTACTGTAATACACACAGTATGGAAAATAACATCAGCGTTTTCGACTTCTTAAAGAAATTTCCTGACGAAGATACTTGCGAAAAGTACATAATGGCGGCACGTTTTCCACGTGGTGTGTATTGCCCAATAATTTTAACATGGAAAACCTACAGGAAAAACTAAAAGAAGCGATTGACGGCACATTTATTCACGGTATGGAATTCTTAGACTGCAAAGTATTGGCAGGAAAAGTAAAAACACCGGACGGACGCGATGCGGAAGTACACATCACAGTTACTACAGAAGCGGATGAATGGTTTGACCAGGAATAACTGTACTGCAGCGCATAAAAAATGCCCGGTGATCATCACCGGGCATTTTAATTTCAGATCCGGGATAGCTATTTCTGTCTATCATGGCTATGGTTAGGCGTTGCCACCTAATTCCGGCTGTGCTGGTTCCAGGTCCGCATACACTTCAGGGTCTACGCCTATCATCTTGTAGATACCCTTTACATGCGCGGCAAGAGCGGTGCAGCTGTCGCAGCTGTTCTTGTCTGTTGCAGCAGCGCCTGCCGCCTGCTGGTTTTTCTCCAGCGCCTCCAGGCGCTGTTCAATCGTTAAGTTTTCCATAACTGGAGTTTTTAATTTGTGAAGTAAAAATAGTAAATATTGTAGCGGTCCTTTCATAAATAATTAATTTTCAGCGGCATACACCTGCATATTGCAAAATAGCCAGTTTTGTGTATCCATGCCGATGTTTACCAGCATTACCGGTAGCTCATGCGGGGTGCAGCACTGTTTCAGCATATCTATTTGCTGCATCAGTGGTATTTTACGATAATCCGTGCCCTGGGATACCTCTGCGTATTTGTTGCAGATCTCTTCCAGGCGATCGGGCCGTAGGTGCAGCTCCGTGATCACGCGGTCCCAGTTGTCAAAGCCGGTGAATAATACCGGTTTATTTACCTTCTGCTTGCCCTTGCTGATGTGCGTTTGCGTGTCCATACCTATCAGCAGCAGCATCAGGTAATAATGCATATCGTCTTTGCACACATCCTGAAGCTCGCACAGCTGCTGCCTTAACATCATAGTTTTCGGGTCATACAGCGCTGTATTTCGCTTATACCGGTCACTGATTGCCAGGAAGGTATCGTGCGTCATTTCCAGCTGGCCCAGGAAGTAATAATTATCTATTGATGGGAAGAATATCCCCTTTTTTGCGATGAGCATGGTTATTTATTTATCAGTTTAGCATTAACAAAAACAAATCTTGCTTGTTCTTTTTTGGGAATGACCAGCGTTTTGCCACATGGAAATACAACGAGCGTAGCCACATCATAAAAAAATCGCCGTGTATCACCTTTCCGTGCAATAGCCGGTAATATTTCTTCCTGCATAATTATTTAATTTTTGGGATAATAATTTTTTTGTGGTCCGGCCCTGCCTGCAATTTCTTTATGTATGGTATCAGGAATTGCGCTTTTTTGGGAAGATCATCACAATTATCTTCCGTTTTGAACAGCACAATAAAATTAATATGGCTGTAGAGGAACGGCGGCACATCGCGAGCTGCATGGAAATTGAGAATAATATTATTAAACCGGTGTTTGCGCAATACGATCAACCTGGTTAGTTTCTCACTGGCCGCTTTACCGGAAAAAAATATCGTTGCCTCGTCAATAATTACGTTTGTATTGCTCTTCTTCAGGGCAATATCCAGGAACTCGTCTATATTCCCTATAAACCGGCTACGGACCAGCTTTGTATCTGTAGGTAGCTTAGGGTTGCAGATGTCCTTTATTTTGCCACGTGTAAGCTCGGGGCGGGCTATCAGCATGGCCTTGATACGTGCATCATCCAGCCGGTGATCAATGTAGCCTTCATTATTCACGTCAAAGTACAGGCATTTTTTATTTGGATAAATAAATGTCTCCTTATCGTAAAAGGTTTTCCCCTGGCCGCTGGCCCCTATTGTCGCTACCGCGTTACTCATTTAATTAATTCTTGTTTGTACCGGGTAATTAATTCTGTGAGTGCCAATTGTGTGAGCGCAATTTGTTCCGGTAATGTAAGGTCTGTTTGTATATGAATGTACTGTTCGTATATAACCGAATTACCGGGATTATCTGCAAGTTTTTGCTCATCCCATTTATCTATGTTTGCTCTCCGGCTTTTTAAAGCTATTATCAGTTCCATAATTATTTCATTACCCGTTTTAAAAAATAAATAATTAAAAATATCAGCACCACATCCACAGGCGTAATAATTATTATTATTTCTGTGAGCGTTAAATTATTCGGCATCGTAGTATTCTTTTTCCGAGTACCGGACGATGCACGCAAATTCAGACTGAAATTCTAAAAATTGTACGTCCATAATCGATATGACGGGTTTAAAATAATTTTCAGAAACAGTACGCAGCAATTCTTGTATGTCAGTTGCGCGGTGCATTTGAAATTTCTCCACCCATTGATAATCGCGAAAGGCATATTCATCAGATTCTACATCTGCACTTATATTTCGCCCATGCCTGCGCCTGTATCCCACAATCCTGCTGGCAGGGAAAATATCACCCATGACTTTACTGAATACATACAGGCCCAGCACTATGCCTAATATGTAAAAAACGGCCTGCAATTGCTCAATGTGGTACATAATTATTTATTTTTTTGGGTTAAGAAACGTTTTTCTTTGGCCGGCCTGCTCCGGGCCTGTTTTTCCGTGAGCGGGGAGCCGGTAACGGGGTGCCTTTTTGGGTGAGTTGCTTCAGCTGATCGAGGGCATCGCGCAGCTGGTCTTCCGTGTCCTTTTTGCCGCGCTTGTATCCCTCGTCTTCGGCATCGTCCAGCATTTTTTGGCTCACGTACAGTTTGCCCAGCTTCATGCCGTAGAGCAGCAGCACCACAATGATCAGCAGCACCACCGGGTTTATTTTCTTCAGGTTTATAGCCTTCAGGGCCTTTGCCGTGATCTTGTTGAGCGTTTTTTTGTTTTTCGGGGTCAGCTCCAGGTCTTTATCGGTGGCCTTCAGCTTCATACCCTTTGCCGCCATGCTGGTGAGCGGGGTCATTATCAGGTCTATGATCTCGGTAGCGTCTTCCGGGTCAAAGAGTTCGCCCAGGTTCACATCCTGGCCACTTTCGGCGGCATCTATCACCGTCTCGGCGGCTATGTCTTCCAGGTCCTCGTCCTCTTCCGGCTCCGGATTCATGTTCTTAGCGTGCTGATTTTCATCTATCTTCTTTGAAAATTCATCATCGCTGATCTCGGTCAGCACCTCTTCCGGTATATTTTTAAATTCGTCTATCTTGCTCATTTATCCAGCATTTTTATTTGGTTGCGAAGCTCTTTTATAGTCTCTTTCAGTCGCTTATTCTCCTGGAAGTAATAATCCTTTATTTTCTGCACCTCTTCTTTGGGGTGCGCCGGTAATTCTTCTATCATCTTGTCCAGCTCGTCTGTACGAAAATCAAGAATTAATATTTGGCAGTCACCAAATGTTTTGCGGAGCGTGTTCATCAGCGCCCGTTTAGCCGTGGCGCTCTTTTCTACCCTACCGGCTATTTTGCTTATTATCCCGTCAAACATGCGCGGTTATTTAATTTTTACTGAAAATAATTTTACCACTTCATTTTTCACGCCGGTGGCTGTAAATCCCTCGCGCGTTATAAAGGCATCATCGGTATATACCACCTTTGCAACGAATGGCAGGTCACGACCCATATGAATAATTGCGTGATGCAATTTGCTGTGCAGCACCGGGTAATAGGTTTCAAACGCGTCTACCATCACTTCAGGTATTGATATAGTGGCGCTGTAAGGCCCTATATCTACCACATCAATAAAATATTCTTTCCCCTTTTCCGGGAGCCACATTTCTTTCATAAATTAATTTTTTTGGGTTGATTGAGTACGCTCTAATTCTTTGTTGTAGGCATTTTTGAGGGTATACCGACAGAAAGCCACAACCGAAAGGCTGTTTTTATCAGCACTTTTTACCACCCAGGCGTAAAAGTCCTTGTCTTTATTGCCCTGGAAGAGTATCTGTACTAAGGTTCTTTTCATCTGTTTGTATTGATAATTAATTTAAAATTATAAATAATTATGGAAAACGTGCATAATAGTATTGAAAATCAATACTTAATTAACCGAAATTAAAATTAACTGGTAAAATTTGTTCTATCAATCGATTATTCAAACACAAAAAATATTTTTATGGAAGCCTTTGGTAAATCAATTCTCGCAGTAATTATCGCGCTGATCATTTTCCACATCCTGAAGCACCACTGGAGCATGCGCCCGATAGGCGGCAAGCATCACGATCATTATGACGAGGGCACATACGACCCCGGCATGAAGGAAACGTACGACCCTTCCATAATGTAAGGTTTTCGTAAAACAAGACAGCCGGTATTTACGGCACCAAATCAGTAACAATAATTTTTATTTTATATGACAAGGCAACAAGCAGCAGCCATGGAATTTGAACAGGCCGCACGTCAACAGTCAAATAAGGCAAATTTCGACAGCTTTAACGGGGCACAGCAGAGCCGCACCGTTGATCTGAAGGGAAAAAGCCAGCACCAGCTGGCACAGTTCAATATAGTCGTAAATGGTAATATAGCAGCAGCGGGTATTGCAGCCAGCGGTTCGTCTGTCATTGCCACAGAGTTGTTTTATGCGCAGAACAGCGCAAGCAAGATCAACTCACAGGGACTTAACTCCTTGCTGTCAAACAGCAACCCCATAGATGGCGGTATTATAGTTTTGCCCAATGCCCTTACAGCTGGCGCGCTGGCTCCGTTAAGCTACCCAACGGTAGGCGCAAGTACGGCATCTCAAAGTTACATACGCGGCATAGGTCCGGGTCTGCAAAATGGCGCAAGCTGGGGTAATAACCCAATAACCATTTGCGGATTTGACGCACTGGGCAATCTCCAGTTCCTCATTCCTACCAATGGCGCAACCGGGCTTCCTACGATGAACATTAGCTGTCGTGAGACCAGCTACCGCGCATTGTTTGAATATTCAGCGGTTCACGCGTTCAATATCGAAAAAATACGCCTTACCACTACCGCGGCCAATAACGGCGCGCAGTTCCAAAATACCCTGTACTGGGCGAAGGCAACCTGGTTAGGAGGTGTAGAAAAGCAGGTGATCAGCCCGCAATCTTTCGTTACTCCGTTCCAGCAGCTGAACAATATCGTGGACATCGTAAAGACACCGATACGCATAGACAGGCAGAAAGGTATCCAGCTAAATATCAATGCGAATGAACTCGCAGGCGTGTACAACGGTACCGGCGTGGTGTTAACCTGCTTCTGCGACCTGTACACACGCTCAGAGCTGTAATAGTTACAATCATTATATCATTAGAAATGGCGGCGCAACAAACGCCGCCATTTTTTTATAAATAACTCATAAAATGGCATATAAGGACACAAGCGGCCAGGACAGTATGACGCGCGACCGGTTCAATTCCATCGGCGCGGCGGTACGTAACGGCATACGGTTGCAGAATGAAGCCATAGAAAAGCAGGCACAGCTGCACGGCGTACCGGCCAGCGACATAGCCATGAAGCTGCTGGAGCAGCGCAAAGGTGATATGCTGAAGTGGCTGCACGACAAAGGCATAGAGCCGATCAGCATGAACCCGGCCACACTGGCCACACAGATCGCCGGAGCCATACACCAGGAAGTGAACCAGGTGAAGGTGATCAGCTACGACACCTATGAGCGCGAATGTACCTATGAAGATTGTTTTGATGAATACATGGGTGGCATACTCCAGGAAGAGCAGGCCAACCCATACAGCCCGCTGCACTGGAGTAACAACCCTGAAGGCGCCCTGGTAAGTAATGCCGATGGCGATGGCGGCGGCGATCTTGCAGCAGCCAATGCCGTAAACGGCCTTAGCAATGTAGCGGAAAGCATACCGGGCATAGGCAGCATACTGGGGCCTATAATGAAGATAGGCGGCAGCATACTGGGCAGCATAGGCAAAAAAAAGCGCAGAAAAGCAGAGGCGAAGAAGGCCGAAGAGGACCGCAAGGCAGCAGAGCTGGAGCAGATGCGCCTGGCACAGGAAAAGAAAATGGCCACAGGCGGCAAAAAGAAAATGCTGGTGGCGGGCGGCGTGGTGCTGGTGATAGTGGTGCTGCTTATAGTATCGCTCACTGGTAAGAAATAAGAACTGCAGCACAGACATTAACGACTATTTGGGATCTGAACAATGGCACACAAAAAACATCATCATCATAAGAATTGGTTTAAGGCTATCGAAAAAGATGCCGCACACCTGGGCCGTGAGATAGAAAATGATATGGGTAAGGCGGTGAAGCTGGCAGTGAAAGGAATAGAGCTGTATGCTAAAATTGCGTTTTTGCCTGAATACGCAGCCCTGATGTTTTACAAAAACAATAAGGAAAAGATCAGGGAAGCCATAAACAAATTCAAAGGACATTTTCATAAGAGCCATCAAGACCTCGATGAGATAGACCATGTACTTAATCACCAGGAAGCAGCAATAAAGATCGCCAAGAAGAAAGGCCCGGATATGATGCTCATAGCCGGTGTGCTGGTGATAGTGGTAATAATAGTGGTAATCATAAAAAGCAGTAAGAAATGACCAGCAGCGTATTCAACGTTATACAGCCAACTACATATACCATCACTTTTGATAATGGTAACCGGCCTAAATTGTTCCAGGTATACAATGAGGAAGGAGAGCTGTACTACTTCCGGCACCTGGACGGCAAGACCACAACGATAAATGTGAATTTTCCCGTTGACGGTAGTTACCATACCGATGCTGATACACAATTCACCATCATCAGCGCTAAGCCGCTGGAGCGCAAAGGCCAGGAGATCATACTCCCGAAGCCCGACCGTAATTACAAATGCAGCGGCCTGAAAATAGAGGTGAACCCAAAGCTGGGCAACAATGGCACACCGGCGCGTATCTTCCCTAAGATAGGCGTTATAGAAATGTCTCCCAAACTGATGCTGCTCCCCTACCCGCTGCGCCTGTTCATCCTGCTGCATGAGCAGGGCCACTGCATGTACAGCAGCGAATATGCCTGCGATCTGTATGCCCTGAAGCAATACCTGTTCCTGGGCTATAACGCAAGCATGGCATACTACGCCATGAGCCACATACTGAAGCAAAGCCCCGAGAACGTGAAGCGTGTAAAAGTGATGTTCAAAAACGTGATGAATTTTTCATAATGAAGCAAGCGCACATAAATATTACCATCATTGTTATAGTCGTAATCCTGCTGCTGGTGGGCATGAAGCTGTATAAAGACCGGAAGAAAAGCAAGGAAGAAGCCGACCGGCAAAAAAGTGATACCGGAAGCGGAGCAGACTACAACAAGGACAAGCAGGCAGACCCGACCAAACTGCTTGACAGCACCACACTGGATGCGGATGTGAAAAAACTTTCCGATGCCTATAAAAATACTTTTTGGTCACTTCGCTGGAGTGGTGTAGATGAAAATATGTCCGTTGTGTTATCCGTGGCACACAGCATAGACAATCAAGCCCAGTGGGCACAGATACTCAACAAGTATGCAGAAGAAAATGGAGCGGACTTGTATACAGATATAAAAAACGTGATGGGCAGCAGCTTGCCATTCGTTCCACCCTATCAAAAAGAAAGGGAAGAAGCAATTAAAAAGATAAAAGATTTTATTAACACTTTACCAACCGGACAATAGTATGACCAGGCAACACAAAATTATCATCGGCGTGATCATTGCGATAGTAGTAATAGGCGGCATAGCCTACATGATGAAGAAGAAGAAGGAAGAGAAGCACAAAAAGGAAGAGGCCAAAAAGAAGGCTGAAATGGATGCACAAAACAACGGGCAATAATGAAAAATTTTCTGTCGAAATACCGGGTAATTATAGCCATCGTGATCGTGGTGATCATCGCGCTCGCGTACTTTCATTTCCATAACAAAAACAAGGATAAGAAAGAGCGCAAGCCGGCCACAAAGCCGCCTAAAAAGAAGGTGCAGGCCACTACCAACGTAGACAACACCCCGGTGACAGACAGCCCTATGCAGAACACAGGAGCACCCATACCACCGGTTACTGAAGGCGGGCAGGATGCCCCCGACAGCGCCGGCATATTACCATCACAAAATACTGGATACGGCGGTTTGCCAACAGGAATATAATTATCAATTTTTAAATACACCGTTATGGCTTTCATCAACAAATATTTTTGGTTCATCATCATCGCGGTGATACTGCTGTGGGTAATATCTGAAGACAGCAAAAAGCGACAGGTAAAGAAAAAACGTGTACAGGCGCAGACCAACCGGCACCGGCGCACCCGCGCAGCTGTGCTGGAAATGGGAGCGCATGAAGAATATTACATACCGGACGATACGGAGAACGATCCGCTGGGTCACGGCATGTACACCCCTGATAATACCGGTGAAGAGATCACCGATATGATACAGCAGCGCATTATGGACTATGAGCAGGCAGACGGATATGATCATGTGGGCGATCTGTATATAATGGGCCAGCACGATAACTATGACGGCCCAACGCCGTACGAAGAATTTAACGAGGCATTACCAGGGGAATAATTATGCAAAAGAAATATACCATAATACTCATTATTGCCATACTGGTGCTGGCCGGTGTTATAGGTTATTTTGCCATCAAGGCAGGCAAAAAAATCGATGATGCTAAAAAACGGATGGATGCCGATGTAGACAAGGGCGTACAGAGCGTGAACAATGCCAGCAGCAGTATATCAGACCTTGCGGCCAAAAGCGGTGACTTTAAAACCATAGCTGATGATGCCAGCCACATCAGCGATAATATTAACGCGCTGCTGGGGCGCAACAACGCAAAACTAAATTAAAATTGTATGAATAACAAGACCACTTTAGCCGGCCTATTAGCAGGCGGCATCCCGATCATCAACGCGCTGATAACAGCGTATCAGACGGGCGCATTTACCGGGAAGACCGGTGAGCAGGTAGCGATGGGCGTTGCCATCATCATCTTTGGTATAGTAGCCAAAGACTACAACGTAACAGGCGGCACTAAACAGCAGTAATATGGCAAGCGCAAAACAACTGGCCGCGCGGAAAAAATTCGCGGCCAAGGCCAAACAAGCCAAAGCGATGAGCAAGAAGACCGGAAAAAAATATACCACCTGTCTGAAGATCGTCCACAAATAACACCTCGCCCCGCCCTTACACGGCGGGGTTTTGAGGTAAAAACTGTTTATATGCACTTTGATATCACACTGATACCGTCCGAAGTGACGGCACTTTGCCGCAAGTTCGCAGGCATGACCAACCAATTTGAAAACGACCTGAAGAGCGGCATAGCTACCGATGTAGCAGCACTTTTCCCGGGCGGCGCACAGCTGGACCAGGATATGATCGCGATGTGCCAGGTGGCCATAAAGAGCGCCGGGTTACTCGCCGCGGCCGCTGATGCGGTGGGTATGTCTGCACGGTTCCAGCGCCTCGGCTCCGACCTGGCCATGATCGAGCATGACGATGAAAAGCACACCATCAGCTTTTACATCACTTCTTTCGAGGTAGTATATCACGACCTTTTCGGGAAGCTGTAAGCACTGCAGCACAGACATTTTTAACTATTTAGGATCTGACACATGGATAACACGACAATACCCGATGTAAGAGACAGCGTGACCGCTATCCGGTTGCAGCAACTTAGCCCGTACCGCAACGTACGGGCTATTTTTGCCCAGTTCATTGCCGAGTGCGAAAGCACTGATAATATCACTTTACGCGCCATGCTGCCGGTATTCCGTAGCGTGGATGAGCAAAAAGCACTGTATGCCCAGGGGCGCAGCGCACCTGGTAAAATAGTCACAAACGCCCAGGGTGGCCAGTCTTACCACAACTACGGTTTAGCCGTTGATCTGTGTGAGCTGAGCGCAGACGGTACTGAAGTTCTTTGGAATTTCAATATGGGCACACTGGACCCGATCGCGAAAAAATACGGCCTAGAATGGGGCGGTGACTGGCAGAGCATTAAGGACCGGCCACACTTTCAGATATCTTTCGGGTTCACCTGGCAGCAGCTGCTGCAAATGGAAAAGGATGCAGACGGCTACGTGATACTATGATAGACAGCAAAAACGCAAATAAGGTATTTTTCTCTTTATTGTTTACCGGCTTCCCGGTGAGCAAGATACCTTTGGCTATGAAGCAGGCCGCGTTTGAGACGAATGGCTTTACCAGCAGCCTGGGCGTGAACAACAATAACTGGACCGGCATAGAGAAACGACTTTGGGAGCAGGGAGTAAATAACCAGGACAGTGACGATCGCTTTTCCCACTTCAACAAGGTAAGCGACTGGGCGCGGGCCTATCATCATATCCTGGAGAACTTTCATCCAGCCGCATACGTGGCAAAGAATTTGGACGATTTCGGTAAGGCGCTCTATAACAGCGGCTACGTGAAGCAGGAAAGCCAGGACGACACGGCCAGCGCCTACATAAAGGGCATGAAAAAGTATTCAGCCGAGATCGATTACTTTGTAAAAGCTAAGGAATTGATGTTTGGACATATAGGTTTGGTTATATTATTCGCAATCATTTTATATATTTACAAAATTTCCAGCAAATGAGAAAATTATTATTTATCATATTATTGGTTTTACCGACTATTATGAACGCGCAGATCAGTGGACCTGCGCAAACCTGTTTGTATCAAAGCTACGGATATACAGACCCCAACCCGGGCGGCACATTCACCATGACCAACGCGCGCGCAACCATTTCGCACGATGGCTCGTTAATGACCGTTTGGAGTACCGGCATCGATACCGTAGTATATACTTACGGTAATTCACATGACAGTTTTGTGGTGTCCATTTTTAAATACACCTCACCCATCATTGTGCAGCGCCCGGAAATGTGTTGGATACAAACCAACAACATGCGCGACAGTACCCTGGGAACCTGGTCTACAAGTAATACTGCTGTGGCCTCGTTTATCGGCGGCACCCCGCACGGCCTTACTGCCACCATGAGAGCGGTAACCAGCGGCACTGTGACGGTAATATTCACCCCCGATTCAAATGCCTGTAATTACGCGCCGGTCACGGCAAACATACAGATAGACACATTTCTTTCGCCCATCACCTATACGCCCGATACTAACGTGTGCATAGGCGGCGTTACTGTGTTTTCTGATTATCCCGCTCCCGGCACATGGACGGTCATTAATCCTTTAGTGGCCAGCGTCACCAGCTCGGGCCTGGTCACCGGCCTTGCCCATGGAAATACCGGCATCATCTATACTTTGAACAATGCCTGCTCCCCTGAAGACGCAGGCCCCCCGGTGATCAGGAGAGATACGCAGCAGGTATATGTATTTCAGACCGCGCAGCCCATCAGCGGGCCTGCGCATGTGAATATTAACAGCTCCGCGTCCTATACCGATGCTACCCCGGGCGGCACCTGGTCATTAAGTGTAGGCTCGGTTAATACCATCGATGCCAGCACCGGTGTGCTGTCTACCGGCCCCGCGCAGGTAACAGATACTATCTACTATACCGTAACCAATACATGCGGCACTTCGGTGGCGTTCACCCCGTTTTTTATAGTGGTGGGCAATGGCATGGATAGCTGCCACTGGTTAGGCATCGCCACCCCGGTACCGTGCCCGGACTATCGCGCGTGGAAGACAACCCGGGACGATCAGATAGACATGACCAATAACCTGCTTTATCAGATATGGACCAACCCCAGCGGCGGCGGCGATGGGCCATACACGCGGGTATTTGATAGCGCGGCATATACCGAATTAAGTGCTATTTTCGGCCAAACCAGGGCTATCGCAAATTCATTGGTAGACCCCAATTCAGGGGATCCTGTTTTCTTAGATGCAGTAAATTTTTCCAGTGTCTTTGTGGATTACAATGGCAGAAAAGTATTCACCGATGACGATGGAAACCGATACCTGGGCGGTCCTCATAATGCTTATCTACAGGATTTAATAGATAGCATACATACGCTGAATAGATACATGTCCACTCAGGACAGCCTTTCTAAAGTAAACGGAAAACCCACACTATACGCTGTATCCTGCCTAACAACAGTGAACGTAACCATACCCGACAGCGCATTAGTTGTAGCAGGGTTCAGCAATGCTACAAATCTGCCTGTTTATACATTAGCCGCGTTTGGCGGCGGCATGCTGCCTATCGAAAAATTAGCCATAACGGCGCAAAACATAGTAAATCCGATAATAAACTACCCGGCACTGTGGCAGACTTCGCACCACGTCATAACGCCAACATTTACCGGATACATTTATTACCTCAAATAGACCTGATGATGAACGCATACCAGGAGAGCATATTAGAAAAGCGGATAAAGGGCCTTACATGGGGCGTGATACTGACCATTATCACCGTCTTTGGCGGCGGCGCTGTATGGATCATTCGCAGCTACGTAGGCATACAGGTGAGCCTGGACCGGTCAAACACGAAATTTGACTACCTGGATAAGCAGCAGGCCGCTATAAATGCCCGCATGGACAAGTACGATGAGCGCCTGGACAACATTACACAAAACTGATTTTTAACAATAAAAATTACCGTTATGTACGATTTTTTTAATAAGAAGGAAGAAAAGAAACCAGCAGCACCGGCAAAGCCTGCAGCACCAGCGCCACCTGCAGCACCAGCTGCGCAGAAGAAAGAACCAGGCAAGCCGGGCCGACCGAGAAAGGATGCACCCAAAAAATAATTTTTGTCCGTACAGAAATTATATTACATTTGTTCAGCGATAGTGAATAAATGCCCTTGTAAAATGCTAACCAACAATATTAAAATTTCTCGTCTTTACAGGGGCAAGAGCTGGGTGCAGATCACTATCGCAAATAGTCTGCACCCTTACTTTTTTTATTTAAACCTGTGAATATGAAAAAGATTATCCTGTTATTATCCGTAGTGCTGCTGGGCCTTACAGCTCACGCACAGAAGAGCGCAGCCGACAGCACGGCGCGCGTTACTGAATTCTATCTGCTATAACAGATAGAAAAAAAAAACGATTATGGAAAACGTAAAAACACCGAAGCCACGCGCAAAAAAGCGGCTGTTCTCCCTCCCGGGAGAGTTCCGCAAGGTGATCATACAGAATAATTACGTGACCAAGGCGCAGACAGACTTCACCATGATGCAGCAGCGCCTGTTCACCTACATTATTTACCGCCTTCAGGAGCACATACTCACGCTGAAAAATAAAGCGATAGCCAATGTAAACAACCTGGAATTTTTTCAGAAAGATGGCAAACCGAAAGAGTATATCGACATAGATATACCGCTGCACATCATTGGCCGGCCTTCAGAGTACAACCACATCAGGAAAACGGCTGTGAGCATGATGGCTAAGAATGTGCGCATAGTGATGGATACTGCGGATAAGCCTTTCGAGCGATTTAAGCCCATATTCATGCACGTAGACGTGTATAATGATGATGGCACCACCAGGAAGCAGAAATACAGCAGCCTGCTGCCTGTACGCATTGATATAGACGTTGCAAAGACATTGGTACACGTAGACTGGAAAGACGGCCGGCCGGCAAACTATACGGCCTTCCTGTTTGATGTGGCCATGTGCTGTAATAACAAGTACACGCCCATCATTTACAAATTCCTTTCAAAGTGGAAGACCGGCCGCGGCGGAAAAAAGACTATCTCCCACTCCATCGATATACAGGACTTCCGCAACATGCTGAACCTGGGCGATAAGTACAAAGGCTACGATGATCTGAAGCGCCGCATACTAAGGCCGGTGCAGAAAGAGATCGCCGCAAACGGAGATTTTCACTTTGAGATCAGCGAGACCAGGGTAGGCAAGGCAGTGACCAAAATCAACTTCATCTACAAATACCCCGCAGAT
>Ga0214172_1000493_pt1 | contig 16743 bp, 33 predicted proteins | sample TroBogEpilimnion_29_FD_153010 | JGI IMG/M metagenome (GOLD analysis project Ga0214172, IMG submission 153010) | Freshwater microbial communities from Trout Bog Lake, WI - 12JUL2007 epilimnion | ecosystem: Environmental > Aquatic > Freshwater > Lake > Epilimnion/Euphotic zone | place: Trout Bog...
AATTGGTCAATGACAGTATCATTGACGATGTGACCAAAGCGACTTACTTTATCCTCTTGTGTGAGATTTTTTAAGTGAGCCGCGTAATCTTTTAGACGATAGATGTTGGTATGGTTGGTCATGATCCACGAATGATTTGTTTTGCCTTAGCCATACGAGCGGCAATGATTGCCTCTAATAATGCTTTAAAAAACTTTTTCATTGGAAACCTCTTGAAGTTTTCAAGTCATATTCAACAGTTAATCGTTCTACATCACTTGTAGTTTGTGGGTTATTATCAAGGATATATTGTTCCAAGCTAGACCCATAAGTCTTCTCCTTAAAGAAGCCAACAATCAACCCCGCAGTAAATACCAAAGCCATAATGACTAGAACGATAAACATGATTATTTACCTTTCTTGGCTACCGGAGCAGTAGAAGGGAAGAAGTTTTGAAAAAACTTTTGTGCTTCTACATAAGGTGTGCGGTCTGTCAAAACACCTACAAAATCAGTAGCGGTTTTGATACCAGCATCAATGGCTTTCTTTGTATACTCACTTTGAGCATCTACAAATTCATTGCTGATTTTTTTGATTTCTTGTGTTGGAGCGAAAGTATCAACGAATTGTTTCTTTGCTGTTTGAATGGCGTCAACGCCGGAATGTGCGAATGTACTAAACATTATTTTCTCCTGTGTATGTGTTTAAGTGTATCAGTTTTTGCAGAACTGTAACTGCACAAGTATTTAGTACCTGTGAGACTGTATTATACAATACTTTTTAGTAAAAGTGTAGAGTTTGTTCTCTAATCACTTTTTCTTTGGTTCAGCCTTTTTAGGTGCTTCTGGTTTCTTATCTTTGCTATGATCCTTTTTCTTAGCAAGCAACATCTTGCCTTCTTTAACTGGACCATTAGTACCTTCTTCTGCCATTGCACACAATGCGAACATTGATGCCAAAATGATTGTTAGAACTTGTTTCATAGGGTTTACTCCTTAATGTTATATAACGCCTTACTAGTCTATTTAGTTGACAATTATATCAACCACCGCGCCCTGTTTTACGCATAACACTTGAACCAAAACCTTTTGTTGGTTTAGGACCCTGAGATTTTGGAGCTTTACCTAATCCAGGATGTTGATTTTGATTTTTGTTTTTGGCTTCGTTAGCCATGTTAATGAATGGGTTTTTGCTTTTCTTTTGTTCGGTCATTTTGTTCTCACTGATTGTAAGTAACTATCTAAGTCCCCGTATAAATTTAGCATCATGCTAATACGGTCATCGTATAGTCTAATGAAAGGCTTGTTTGCCTTGTCACTAGTATTTACATCAACATAATAGGGACATTTGATTTTCTTATCAAGCTCTAACACAAAGTGGTAATAACTTTGATTCTTTGTCTTGATCGGGTGGTCGTGATATTCTAAGCCAACAAGGCGGAAACTAAGATCACCTAATTGTGTTAATCTTAGTCCACCGTCACGTCTGGGATTTTGCCACCATTGTTTGTAAGCCTGTTCAATGGTCAACACTGGATCATTAATCTGTTCAAAAACAGTTTGTGTTATTTGTTCTTTGTATGTTGGCTTACTCATCTGGATAAACCACTGTGCCGTTGTTCATAAACACCACAGTAAATTTATCACTTTTAAATTGTTTGTTCAGTTTACGACACAGGTTACGTGCATGACCTGGATTACTGAAACTTGTCTTTTTATATTTTGGCACAGCTTCGCTATCAAGGTAATGCTGACTCTTTAGGTTAATAGGTTGACCGTCATAAAACACTGCCCAGATGCCAGCAGCTTCTACGATTTGGTCACACTTGTATGTTGTTTTGTCTACTATCTCAAGTAGAACTTTTGGTTGTGTACGGCTCATTAATTACCACTTATCACCTTTCGCAACAACCTCAATAACATCTGGTTTGGTTGTTTGTTGGTCAACTAACAGTTTAGCAATCTCGTCACGCAACTCTTTTGCGTCACTTAAGGGCATAATCACATCACGTAATTGACGACCTTCACTATTAGCTACTCTATCTATAAACTTTTTAATTTGACTCATACGTTATTTATGCTACTATTTACCTCGTCCTCAGTTTTGAAAGGACCAATGTATTCATAGCGTTGTACAAAGATATACTTTGGACAAAAGACTGGTTGAAATTCTTCACCTTGCTTGATTGCGAACCAGCCAGCTACATGATAACACTTGCTTTTTGGTGTCTTTGTAAAAATATGTAGTTTACGTTGCACATCGTAAAAACTATTGTAGATACGATTTGAATCAGTAGGAAAGACTGCGAAAGGTGCTTGAATATCTTTCTTTGCTTTCTTTGCAATCTTTTCAAACTCAATATTGATTTTCTTTTCAATCTGTTTAGTGGACGCATAATGTTCAATGTTGTTGCCAATCTTAACATCAAATCCACTACCATCACTGAGTACATTACCGATCTTCTTTTGTCCATCAGTAATGACCCAGTATTCTCCGTTTACAATTGGTTTAGCTTTTAGGTTCATTTTCATCCTTTGTTAATGCTGCTACAAACATAAAATGTTCGTAGGCTTTCTTTACAGCAGGAACATTCAATAGTTTCTCTGCTTCATATTCTAAAACTTTAACTGCACGTTGTGCAGCTTCTCTAGCACTGGGCCATTCTAGTTGTTGTGCCTCAGGGCCAAGCAATTCTACTAGACGTTCCCATGCTGCTCGTTGTTCAGGCGTAATGTCTTTTGCTCTTATTTTATTAGTAAAACGTAACTCGGTTGCATCCATGATTGTTTTGCTAATCATTTCCTCAGCAACACGACCGGCAGCAATCAATGCTGCATAGTTAGGTTGAATGTTATACTTATAGCTGGTGACACCGGGCTTTTCCACCACTACTAAATGTGCACCTTCAGTAAATGATTTTGACCACTCACTGTCGTACTCACTTACAGGTATATAACGTTTGCCAACTTTCTTATAAAATACTTCTTTAGTCATGCTGATAGCTTCTCCCAAAATAATTCTTTTTCAGGAACATACGCAACTGCTTGTAGTTCACCGTTACTTACAGCATTTAGAATCATACTTTTTAAATAATCAGGACATGATTCTGAAATTTCAATACAGGCACGAGGTACCAACTTGATACCATCTACCATATAAAAATCTCTATCACCATGTACAATTTTTACTGTACTCATTTCTTCAACTCATTCCAAACCATTTGTTTAGCACGAAGGTCTAATTCTGCTTGTTCTTTTTTGTACATTTGCGGTGCCATAATTTCTATCCACTGTAACACAGCCTCCTTACCTTCATCAGTTAAATGACAATATTCAGGACCAACTCTGCTATAATAATACATTGTGTGATCTTTTACAATCTCAAAAAGACCCGAATATACTTGATTAGGTAGTTTCTTCATGTAGTACACCTTGATATTCAGTAGAAAGCCACTTACTGTAAGCCGAAGCATTGTCTGCAATTTTGTTAAGCTCATATTTCCCACATAGTTTCATCAAGTGAATTCCGGTTTGAGGTGTCGCAACTTTACGTACATCATTGCGAATCATTGTGTCAACTTTATCCTTAATGTCCTGAGGTTGTGCCTTCAAGTCAATCAAAGTTTTGTTGCGTTCAAAACATTCACGCACACGTTGTTCCTGTCCGTTATGATCGGTCCAGCGTTGTAACATAAAAGTATTATAATTAAATCCTTGCTTGTGACGATCCTCGAATGCTTCACGAATACCTACACGATTCTTACTACCTTTTTCGGGAGCACGGGGATATGCAGTAAAAACGTTATCACCTGCATCACCACGTACTATTTTCTTAAACAATAAGTATTCAGGATCTTCTAGTAGTTTAGGCTCTTTAGTTTTCTTGTCAATGATTAGTTTGTCTTTGTCATTAAAATAGCCATCAAGTTTAATAAGTTCGTTACTAACACCATTATACTGATGAACATTGTTAGCAATTAGTTGTACATAATCAGTGTCAGTACTAATAATATAGTGTGTATCATTTGGATGCAAGTGGATGAAACGTGCAATCACATCATCAGCCTCTGCTTCGGGATGACGCAATACACTACAGCTGGTCTTCTCACGTAAAAATGTAGTGAAAACTTCGTAAGTTTCCCAAAACATCCTTGATTCTTCTTGTTCTTCCTCAGTCAATGCTTGGTTAGCAACTGCACGATGTGCTTTATATTGAGGATAGATGTCCTTACGGAAGCTGCGACCTTCGAGACAGAAGACCGCGTGGTCAATACCAAAACGTTTTACTGCTTGATTGACACTAGCAAGTGTTAAGTGCAATGCCATCCCCACCTTCTCCCACGGGTCACTATTGCGTGATGCAACGTGACGAGCACGGAAGAAAGTGTTGGCAGTATCTATGAGGGCGTAAGTGTGTGACATGATTGTATTATATGCGTATATTTACTTTTTGTCAAGAATTAATTTACCAAATACATATCTGGGTTCATAGCAAGTTCTTTTGCAGTAACTTTGCGATGATGTTCCAAATTGTCAAAGGGCAAAAATTCTTCCCTAAGTGATTTGATATTAAATCCTTCTTGGTCAATAGTGTCGTTAACTAAAGTTAACAAGTCGTCAATTGACATCTGTGCTTTTGGACTAATCCATTCAACAGGTTCACCGTAAATTTTATGAGTTTTACTTGCTACTCGTTGTTTAATAATAGATTCCAAAGTTTTGATTTGTTGAATGGGTCCAAAAAATAAGTTACAAAACTCTTGTTCAATACCAGAATGGTCACTATATTGTTTGGATCGCTTTTTAGGGTTGATGGTGATACCATACCCTAAAAGTTGAACAAACACATCACCATACTTAATGTAATGTGCTGTCTCAATGATGTAAAAGAAACATCCAATCATGGCTTGACTGCTTTAATAGCTTGCTTGATTGGGTTAGACAAATGCTTTGTCAAATCTCCCGCACGAGTATTGTCGTACAAGTCAACAATATCAGGCAATTGATGCGAGCCGCCCAAATTGCGATACAATTTCATCAACAACACAAAAGATGCCTGCGCTTCAACTTTTGATTCTGCTTCATCAACGGTTACATCCCAAGTTTTAGCATACCAGCGCTTGAAAGTGTTTGCACTTTCACTACTCAAGTTTTCAGGTGATGTAAACAGATTTTGAATAACTGCATGAAATGGCTCTAAAAATTCTTGTTCAAACTTTTTAGAGTACACATCAGCCTTCATTTTTACTTTGAAGTATTCGTACATGAAACCGTATAAGTCAATTTCCATACCATGAATTTGCATATTGGGCCAGTACTTACCATGTGTCTTCAAAATAAATTCCCAATGTTGGGGTTTCTCTTTGTACTTACGCATTGCGCTAACGTGAGTAATGACTTTGGGATGACCTTTGTTTTCGTCCTCGTCACCAGACAATGGTTCGTATCCATTATCTTCACAAATAGTTTGTAACTCAGCCGCCTGTTTGTACTCAGTGTCCATATTACCGTCAACACGATAAGACAACACTTCAATCTTATGATGGTCATAAGGACCAATTGGTTTAGAAAACTTGCCATTGAACACATCAAACTGTTGGCGTGCAAAAGAACGGTCGTCAGTTTCAATGTAAGTGAAGGGCACCTCTAAGTCACGCCAGTCACCATCAAATCCATCCCACAAGCCATGATAAGCAAGTGCGGCTTCGAGTACCACTGTGTGCTGTGCATTAGTTGAATGAAAACGCCACTTACCTACTTCTTTGATACCTTGAATTGCGGACATGAATTCCACACGGAAACGATTCAAGTTAGCAATCTTTACCAGATGTTTGATATCCAAATCACGTTGAATGTCATCATCAATAAAAATGTCTCGCAATTTGACCATTGCAAATTTCAAACGCAATTTACGGTCATACTTTGTGCCTTTTTTCTGCAATGCTTTAATATGCTTATGCCAAGAGCCGTTTGCTGGATCAAACAACTGGTTCAACCGATCTTCAATACTTGCTTCACTGTACTGACCCTTAACACGTTTCAAACGATGGATAATCTTAACCAAAGACTTAACTTGCTTTGGTTTAATCCATGAGAACGGGAAGGGATTATATGTTGTTTTAGTTGCCATAGTTTTTGTGAGTTTAGAAGATTGTGCTTTTTTAGCTACCACGTTTTACTCCAATGAGTTGTTAAAATATGTGTCTATTATACAACCATTTTGAATAGTTGTCAACCTGTTTACGAAAAGTTATAAATTGTGTCAACATGAGACTTTAGTACTACACCTTGCCTAAAGATTTTATTTTGTGTGGGGTCCTTGTAGTTTAGCACAGGTAACAAATTTGAATGAGTTATTTTATAGTCTTCTGCCAACTTCCCCTCAACCCATAACGTGATATCTCTGTCTTGTCCTACATAAGCATCAGGTGATCTTGTATCTAAGTTCCATACACCCACACTGATATTACACCTGTCTAATGCTGAACTCGGTAAATTACCCGCCTTCACTTCACTATCCATATTAAACTTCAAGTCAAATCCATGATTGCTTTTAGGGTAACTAGCCCAACCATTCAACCAAGCTATTTGCCTTCCTAATCTTTCACCGACTGCCTTATCAGTTGTAGGTTTAGATTCAGGACAACTTTCACCAATCTTTATGACCTCATTCGTCAACAAATCTTTTCTATAAATCAGTGCATAGCAATATTTTTTCTTGATCCCATTCTTTCTCACTAGTTTATAAATATCACTCGCTTTTTTCAAATCTTTCAATTCGACAATGAAATCGGGATTGCATAACTTTATATCTGAAAACATTAACTCACCTCTGTACGACCGTTACCAATGTCCCGTGATTGAATAGGACGAACATCTCTGTTTGCAGGATCAGCTTGAACTTGCTCATAAAGTTCTAAGGCCACGTTGCGACAAACATCTTGAAACCAACGATCCGCAATGTCACTGTCTGTATCTTCTTTTTTCTTCATGTATCCTGCTTTGACAAGTTGAGTAATGAAGATGCTATTCCAATCCATTTCAAACGCACCAGCATTGATATTGTTTGGATCCAACTCAACCTTAGTGATAGCAATGTAAGGTTCACCTGCAGCCGTTGCTCGTCCTTTTTCAGTTAGTACTGGCTCTGGAGCTTTTTCTTTCTTTGCTCGTTTTGTTTTCTTAGGAGCAACAGCAGGAGTCTCATCCTGCTTCTTGCTAAATAGTTTATCAAATAATCCCATCTTGTTTTGCTTTCTCGTATAGCTTATAATAACGCACCGAAATACATAAATCAATCAAATCGGTATAAATAATAGTGAGGATCGCGGTACTGGAAATACCCACCCTCTCTAATGCTAACAAGGAGCAATCAGCATGACTATTTATACGCATTCCGTCTATTGGATTCATTTGCCGTATCACACTGATATCAACTCAGAAGGGTATGTAGGTGTTTCTAACAATCCCAAACGCAGACTCTCTGAACATTTAAATGATTCAAGAACACATAATGATAAAAATCCATTTTTTGGTAGGGTATTACAGAAACATACACATGAGATAACTCAAACTATTATTTTTCAAGGTACCGAAGAAGGATGTTACTTATTAGAAGAAGCACTACGACCAAATAGAAATATTGGCTGGAATGCTAATAAAGGAGGAAGTAAACCCCCGACCAAAGAAGGATGGAAACCGTCGGACAAAACAAAAGAAAAATGGTCTCGGGCTTTTGCAGGAAGGGTAATGAGTTCATCTTGGAAAGAAAATTTATCTCTTTCTAAGAAAGGAGACAGAAACGGGATGTTTGGTAAGAAACTGCCCTGTTCCATTGATAGAAAAATTTCTATCATCAAATCTAAAAACGAGCATAGACTAGATACGTTAATAGAAATATTCAGATTTATCGCAGAAGGATATTCTGTTAAAAAAATTTCTAAAATATTAGGATGTAGCCAAACACTTGTCGCATCCATCAAAAAAGATCCATCACTTCATTTTGAGGCTTTTCCAATACTCAAACAGTTTAAAACTAGCTAGATTTTTGGCTTTTGCTTCCACCATAACATCGGCCCAATCCCAATGAGTATATGCCCAATCGTTAGCGGCATCTGACCACATATAGTCACTATGGGCCCTTAACTTTTGTTTATTATGTCCTGATTCAATCAACGCACTAACATCGGGTAAGACTGATCTGGAATGGTTAACAAGTACATCTTCCCTACTGAGGGAATAATGGATAGTAGGACGAACACCGCGCCAACTGTCAATAACCTTTTTAATGCGGTCATCAGTAGATTGAATATATTCACCTTCCCGAATAGAGTGATGATGAATGTCCAATACAACAGGAACTAAGTCAGACAATGATAAACAGTCAGACAAACCATGTGTGTATTCTTCGTTCTCTAGTGTTAAGCCGTTACGTGCCTCAGGGCTAAGACGCTGGTATACATCCCTAATGCCTTGCGGACCACGGCGTCCTGAGATATGTACATTGATTTTAATATCTTGGAATGACTTTCCAAAACCCATAAAGCGGGCCATGTCTGCATGATACTCAAACTCCTCAATAGATTTGTTTACAACTTCGTCACGATCACTTGCCAATACAACAAACTGATCGGGGTGAAAACTAACACGAACATCATTAGCACGAGCAGTTTCACCTAATGGTGCGAACCATTTAGCGAGTAAAGTTTGTGTGTTTGAATCTTGCCAGAAGTCTTTGTAGTCATCATGTGTATAGAATGATAACATGTCGCTGGTTAGTCGCAACATGCGTAGTTCATTAGGAAGTGTTGCGACCTTCTTAATGAGATTGTGGGTATTGACAATGTTTGTTTTTGCAACGTCAATAATCTTTTCCTCCACTACACTACGCTTGTTGCGATTCGCCCATGCCATAGTAGTGCCGCCGGTGTTAAGACCTTCAGCACTGGCGATCTCGCCTTTTTTGTTAATCTCTGCCCATTTGCAAGCAAAGCCGATACGTTTGATAGATTGATTAGTCATTGCAATATAGTAGCATATTTATGCTTTATTGTCAACACTCAATAGTTCCTCAATTGTGTATAATGATTTCATATACGGACTAACATCTTCTAGTACACTATTAGCACTATCTCCCTGTCTACGAGGCCCATACTTAATATCAAAGTCTACATTATTGACTTTACAAAACAAATTGACAATCTCTTTAACCGTGTATCCTACTCCGTGACCTAAACATTCTATACTATTGCTTGGCTTTTCAATTGCAGTACGGATAGCATCACATATTTCCATAACATGTACATAGTCTCTAACACATGTACCGTCACCGTGGATAGTATCGTAGTCTTTACCATAGATAGTAAACTCACCTGTATCCATAGCTTTGATTAAATTGGTCATTAGTCCATCGGGATTAGTTGGTTGATATCCTTCACTACCTATTACGTTATAAAATCTAAAACTAGTGTAGGGTATTTCTTTTTTGGTACAGTATTCACGCACAACATCTTCTGCTGCCTTCTTGCTTGTACCATATGCACTATCACAGTTTTGTGCAGCACCTGTACTAGCAAGTATAAAACTCTTGTACTTGATATTCTTCAATATATTCAGTGTGCCAATCAAATTTGTTTGGTAATAACTTTCAGGATTTGATTCGCTCTCTCCTACATTGACAAGTGCAGCCAAATGTATAACTGCATCATACTCAAATCTACTACCATACAATGAACGAATGTCTTGTGCATAATGCAGGTTCACATTACGTTGTGGTTGGTTGATATCAAGACCATGAATGTCATAATCTGTTTCTAACAACTTTGTTAAGTGGCTCCCAATATAGCCACTGTTGCCTGTGATTAATATTTTCTTCATGCAAATGTAAACAGACTTGCGCCTGAAACTTCCTCTATTGGTTCAAAGCTAGGATCCTTAGACAGGTAAGTATCATTGTCAGTGTAGATAATACGATACTTGTGTCTGTTAGTTAAGGCACTACGTGCATCATCAATGCAAATAATCTTACGATCCAAATCTTTAATATAATCTCTGTACTTAACTGTAGTATTTTCTAAAATTTTAGCGGTATTGCTATTAGATTGTTTAGTAGTAAACAGGTTGAAGCATTCGTTCCACTTGTGAAACACTTTTGATTCTTGTTGTTTTGTATGGTCTAATGAACCTAAGTTGTACCAAGTTTCTGCCTTTTCAAAACTACCGTATAACTGTTTTGCTCGTTTAGCCATATCTTTCTTCGTACATGTATAGAAGTAATCACCATTGAAGTTACTTGTCCAACGTTGTTCATCTAATACAAGTGTAGGCAATTGAATATGTTGTTCATAGAAAGCCATACCATAACTTTCAACTGTACTAGGATTGAAAGCAATGCGACTTGACTTTATAAAGTCTACTTTCTCTTGACCAACAATACTAGCACGAACATCATACTTAACGCCAATCTTTGCTAGTCGTTCTTCAAACTTCTTAACACCGTTGGGGCTAGTCATTACTTTAGCAGGTAGTCTTGTTTGTTCAATCAACTCAATAAACAGTTCTGGATTCTTGCCTTCTTCCCAACGACCTACAAACAAGATACCTTCACGCTCACCACTATATTCAGTTAGTAAATCTCTTTCTGTAATAGGGATAGGTAGATGACAAACATTGTTTACTTGAATTCTATCTTTTAATTCAAGCTGGTTAAACTTACTTTGTGTTCCAACATACAATGAACCTGTCTGTAACTGCAGGCGCATCATTTCATTGGTGTTCTTTAAGAAAGGATTCTTTGTCCAATTAAAGATTTGACTTTCCAAATGAGTATACGCAATAATTTGAACACAATCTTCAAGACCCATTGTGCTTGCTACTTGAATAGTCTCATATGTGTTACAGACAAATGCATCATAGAGGTTATTTTCTAATGCTTCTATGATTGCATTACGAAAGTTAGCCATACGCTCGTAACAGAATGTATCACCATACATAAAGATGTTGCTATGTGTGGTATATGGCAATGATTCTTTTGGACTGATGATGTTGGCTTTAAGTGACTTGACGAACTCATTATCCTTAGGGTCTTTGTCAGTAATGATGTCAACTTTGATATTGTGTTCATCCATCAACTCACAAAAACTTTTTGCAAATTGACCTATACCACCGTGTGGTATCAATGTCTGATAGCTTACCAAGAAGCCAATGCGTTTGTCGTATGTTCTCATTTGCTAAACTTACTTGTTATTGCATTTACGCATGCCTCTTTTGTTGCATCGGCTATGTCATAGTCGTAAGTAGTGCCACCAAAAGTCATTTTTGCTTCGTTAACAGAAATGATACATTCATCAACAACTAGTTGGATCAGATCATCAAGGCGGTCATAGTAGATCCACTTGCCGCTAGTGTCAGTCCCTACTTTGTTTACCAATTCTTTTGTTTTTTCTTTCATACTTTTTCTAACAGTCTCAGTTTAATAAATTCTTCTCTACAAATCCATTTGTAATCAGTAAAAAGTTGCCAATGATGTTTATTGTGTCCACGATAAGCGCCTTTTAACCATATCCATTTATCAGTCTCTAAACATTTATGTGGTAGAAAACAAAACTTGTATACCCAGTTGCGATTTATGCGTTCCCATTCAATTAGGGATATTCCCTGGTCGTACTCCATCAGGTTCCCCATTCGTTTTTGAAGAGGGGCACTTGTAGTCTATCTGAGTAACGCCATCCTTTTCGCATTGCCATCTCTGCCACTGCTCTGTTGTTTAGAGCATATACACTTTCAACCCCGCCGCAAGGCATAAGATATACAGGACCCGTAAAGCCACAGCTACGATATTCATTTACTGCCCGTTCTGCTTCTTGTAAGTCTTCTTCTGATGCAACCACGAACTTAAGGTATACAAAGCCCACATTTTGGTATTGACGTATAATGTTAGGGCGTATTGCTTCATTCCAATCTTCTCCGCTTATTGATAGTTTAGGGCTTACACTAAATGTAAGTGCATTCTTTTCTCTGTTACGCTTCCAGTTGTGTAAGAACTCAACCATCATTTCAGACAGTTCCTGTGTACCATTTGTTTCAAAGGTCAACTCTTTCAAAGCACTCATCTTACTATTAGATAATAGTTCGGGATAACTACGCTGCCATCCTAGTAACGGTTCACCACCCGTGATAACCAAGTGCTCATCCATCCAACGCTTGTTAGGAAGTAAATCAACAATGCTGTCAACAAGATCATTGGTTTCAATAAGAGGACTAAGATGTTTAAACCTAGCGTCCCAAGATGCATAACTATCACATCCAGTACTGACAAGCGGTAGGGATTTATAACTTGTATAAGTTTCCGCATCAACTTTGAATCTTTCAACACTCAACTCACCTTTAGGCATTCCAAAGCCATCACACTTGAAGTTGCAACCAAATGTGCGTAAGAACACACTTGGTACACCCATGTAACGACCTTCACCTTGTATACTGTAAAACAGTTCTGATACTTTAATTTTGCTCATTTTTACTCCACAATTCAAGTGCTTTGGCAGGATAAATCTGAACAGAACCCTTTTCAGTATCACTTTCAACTGCATAACCTTCTGGAGTTAACTCAGTTGAATATGTACCAACAACTGTTCCGTGCCACTGTGAACCTGAAACCTTTTTTACTAAATCACCTAATTTAAATTTGCTCATGCGAATAAATCCTCATTCCAGCACCTATGCCCCTCCCTAAAAGCCATGTTACTTTGTGTTTCACGAACCTCTACACGATAACACCACAGACGTTGTTCTAACCTTGCGTTAAACATTTTTTAATCCTATTCTACTATAACCTAACTTTGACTTGAGTTCCCTGCTTTTCTTCTCTGGTTTCCATGCTCTAGGATCAACTGTTTCGCCTGTGAGTTCATAACGAAAGTCTGGATCGTAAACCATATAGCCCAACTTGTTCCATTTGATTACTCCATCGTCAAATAGAAAAATACAACCGCGGCACATACAAAAACTGGCACCATTATCGCTCATCACATTACCATTTACCGTGCCAACATATTTGACTACATTGCCCTGGTGCATTTCTCTTAGTGCTTGGTAATAATCAATCATTCTTCAACTCCAAAAACAAACTTGATACGGTTGGCAACTACCTTGCCATCATATCGTGTGTCGTTGGCAACATCTAAACATTCGTTGATGATTAGTTCAGCAAACTTAGCCAAACGGATCTTATCCCATTCTTGAATTTTGAATCCATCTTCGGGATCAAATTGATATGTTTTATCGGCAGATAAGTTAGCCTGTTCGGTAAGTTGTTTTATCTTCTGTTCGTTCATAGGTAATAATATTCCTTGTTGATTGATTATACAACAATTATAGAACTTTTGTCAATAGGATTGGGATAAATAAAAGTGTAGTTCGCGGAAGTGGAATTCCCAACTACTCTAATGTTATAAGGCAACATCAGCATGAATATTTATACATCAACCAAAGCGATGCCATATGTTTATATGTGTGTCAATAAAACAACCAATGAGTTCTATATTGGTTACAGAGTCAAGAATGTTAAGTTAAACAAACCATCGCATGTAGACTTCCCGGAATATAGAACATCTTCTAAAATTGTAAAACCAAATTTTGATAACTTCACTTGGCTCATCCTTGCGGAATTTTATGACCATGATTCTGCTTATGATTTTGAACAATCACTCATAAACGAACACTGGAATAATCCGTTGTTGATGAACACAAACTGTCATTATGGAAAGAAAAGATTTAGGGTTAAATCTCATTCTTCTGAAACTAAACAGAAAATATCAAATGCTCAAAAAGGAAGGCCAGGAAGAGCCCAATCAGACGAAACCAAACAAAAAATTTCTAAATCGTCAATCGGTAGAATTAAATCAGTGGAAGAATGCAAAAATATTTCCAAAGGTAAAATGGGAAAGTGTCGGGCACCTATGACGGAAGAAGCAAAGAAAAAGATTTCAGAATTTCAAAGAGGGAGACTGAAAGGGCCAATGACTGATGCACAGAAAAGAAAAATTTCTAACTCTAAAAAAGGATCAGTTCCGCCTAACAAAGGAAAACCAATGTCAGACGAAACTAAACGAAAAATTTCAGAAACTAAACGGTTGAAAGCGTTAGAAAAATCGTTACTTAAATAAATTCACCATCTTCGCGGTGACCTTGGCGATAAGCCATATTTGATGGAGTTTCTCTGACTTCAACTTTTGAACACCAAATACGGTCTGCTTCAGACTTACCGCAACTTGGCAAGAAGATAGTATTCACATACTCGTATAGAAAATCAGCAATGCCCTCGCATCCTGTCTTTTCTACTTCTGTAATTTTTGCCAAACCTAATTCACCTAACTGCTTGATGGTATCATAGTGCGGATCATCTTGAGCCAATAGTAGAACATGATCGAAGTGTTCTTCTAAAAAGTCCTTAAGTGGGCGTAAACCACCATAGTCAAAACACCAATTACGAGCGTCAAGGTCATCACACTCAAATTCAAATTTGAATGATAGTGCGTAACCATGGACGAGATTACAATGACTGTCGGCCCTCCATTGACGATATGCCACTGGGGCTAAATGTGAATATTCTTTTGTTGATATAAATTTTTTAGACATGCTTTTTCTCCTATGTTAATTATAGCATAGGCGGCAGAATTTATCAAGCGGGTTGACGCCCAAGACCGCTATCTTTATTTACCTTTTTGTGCTTCTGCGACCCTTTTTCTTAGTCCACTTGAACTGAATGAATGGTCACGACTATTGAACACATGGTTGATACCTTTTTGAGCACCTTGAGCACGACCGGTAAAGTCTTGGCTTTGATACTCTACACCTAAGATACGAACATCAATAGGAAGAATCAATATCAAGTCAATCAAATCTTGTTCTGTTTGGTAAACAACGATTTCATCAACATAACGGCATGCCGCCAATTGAATTTGTCTTTCCACCACTGATTGTACAGGTTTGTTTTTTGTATCTGGTCTATCAATTGTGGGGTCAGTCTGGAGCCCTGCAATAAGATAGTCGCAATGATTTTTAGCCTCAGATAGCATAGCGATATGCCCCGCATGAAGTAGGTCAAAAGTTGAGAAAGTAATTCCAATTATCTTTCCATCCTGTTTAAGTTTTTTAATTTTATTGAATATCATATTAACTCGCTAAGTTCTTCTACTAATGGTTCTGGTTCACCAAATTCACCAAAGCCCCATGTTAATTCGTACTCTTTACCTGCATGAAAATATGTTTCAGTAAAGGTTCGTTGATTGTTGCTTGACTCAGCTGGCTCGACTAACGCAAGAAGTGTAAGCATGTGTTCACGCTCAATACCTTCTAATGTCCTACGCTTTTTCATGCCTATACTTTTAAGAAAGGCAAGTGCTTCTTCTTTTGAACCAAAAGGTGAACGATTCATTCTTTTAATGTTCTCCACATTACTCTCTTTTCATTTTCAGTTAAGAATTCTTGTTCATCAGCAAATGTAGGACTTTCTTTAATGATACTATCAAGTAACCACTTGAGTTTGTACAAGTCTTGTTTAATCATCCATTGTGTGTAGCCATCATTGTAACGACTATTCAATTCTACACCGCTCATGTAGATTTGATGATGTACTGAATTATAATCAATTGGTTTCTTAAATCCCATTTTGTTTACCCATACATGTGCAGTTTCTACCTTGATTGCAGTCACCGTTACAATTGTTAGTTCGATGCCATGCATTAGTTAAGATAGCTGTTACAATACTGATGAATGGGTTAAGGAAATAACCCAGTATCAATCCATAGATGAAGATTTCAGTCATTCTTTTGTCCTCAACATCTCAAACAATTCTTTTCCGAGTTTATTTTGGAATTCTTCCTCAGTCATCGTGACGAGAGTATCCATTGCTAGTTCCATCGGCAATCTTAATACTATTTCCATTTCTGGAGCAAAAGTATCGGGATTCATTTTTATGTGTCTGCTTATTAATTTCATCTTCTAATCCTCTAGTTTTTACATTATTTGATAAATATATGTATGGGACATAACATCAAAAAACAATTTTATCATTATTTTATCTACAAGACAACTTGTTTGGTGAACAATAAAATCTACATCGGTTGTCATGCTACAAACAACCTTTACGATGGGTATCTTGGCTCAGGTAAACTACTTTTCGCCGCAGTCAAAAAATACGGTAAAGAGAATTTCACTAGAGAAATACTTGAAACCTTTTCAAATCCAGAAGATATGTTTGACCGAGAAAGGGTATTAGTAAATGAAGATTTAATTTCATCTGGACTAACATACAATTTAGTGGTCGGTGGCTCAGGTGGATTTAAGATACAAGACATAGATGATTGGAAATCTAAATTGAAGTCTTCACGAGGAGACAGAGCACCCTTTAAGGGTGGATCACACTCTGATGAATCAAAGCGCAAAATCTCTGAATCTAGCAAAGGTAGACCTGCCTGGAACAAAGGCTTACCCGGTACTTGGGTTGGTAAGACCCATAATGAAGGAAGTAAACGAAAGATTTCCATAAGTAAAAAAGGTCAATCTGCCGGTGAAAAGAATCCAATGTTTGGTAAGAGTGCTGTTGCAGGAAGAAAATGGTATAATGATGGTATCAAAACTTACTATCTATTCCCAGATGATCCTGCAACAACATCGCTTAACCTAGGTCGGTTAAAGAAACCATCCGCATAAATTCTGCTCTTGCGGCTGGGTCAGTTTTGAATCCCCCACCCAAGCGACTAGTCAC
>Ga0214172_1000498_pt1 | contig 16510 bp, 18 predicted proteins | sample TroBogEpilimnion_29_FD_153010 | JGI IMG/M metagenome (GOLD analysis project Ga0214172, IMG submission 153010) | Freshwater microbial communities from Trout Bog Lake, WI - 12JUL2007 epilimnion | ecosystem: Environmental > Aquatic > Freshwater > Lake > Epilimnion/Euphotic zone | place: Trout Bog...
ACTAGCCAAAGACGGCGCTACTTCGCAAGGCTTATCGCCTTACATTGCCGTTCTTGACGAAACTGGTCAAGTCATAGGTCCTCGTGACTCCTTTATCGAAGCCATTACCACCTCTCAAGGTGCGCATAAAGACCCTTTACTTTTCGTAATCTCCACTCAAGCCGCGTCCGACTCTGACATGCTCAGTATGTGGATTGACGATGCGACTCGCTCTATCGATCCAACTACTGTGTGCCACGTTTACGAGGCCGAGAAGGATTGTGATCTACTTGACGAATCCCAGTGGATTAAAGCAAATCCTGCGCTTGGCGTATTCCGCTCGAAAGAAGACTTACGTCAGCAACTTGAAAAGGCTGCGCGTATGCCTGCTTCGGAGGCGGCCGCCCGCAACCTGCTACTCAATCAACGAGTGTCTTTGCTTACTCTGTTTGTATCGCCTAGCGTGTGGAAAGAGTGTAACTCGCCGATTGAAATGAATCTTTTTGAAACAGAACCTGTCCACTTTGGCCTCGATCTTTCTGCAAGGAACGACTTGACCGCTGCTGTAGCTTCTGTTAGAGATCCTATTACAGGTCATATCCACACCATTCCATTTATCTTTACGCCTTTAGACGGTTTAGTCGATAGAGCACAAACGGACAGAGTTCCATATGATCAGTGGGTAAGAGATGGCTTTATTTATGCGTTACCAGGCGCTCATTTAAATTATGAGATGATCGCTCAAGAGCTAGCAACACGCACTCAAGGTTGGAATATAGCATCGCTAAGTTTCGATAGATGGCGTATTGATGATTTCAAGGTAGCCGCAGAAAAGACTGGCTTCGCTCAAGAAGCAGAATGGATCCCAGTGGGACAAGGTTTCAAGGATTTTTCTTTGAGACTAGAAGGTTTAGAATCACTTTTACTACAAAAGATTTTACACCACGCTAACCACCCGCTATTAAATATGGCCGCGTCTAACGCTATCGTGATATCCGATCCTACTGGAAATCGCAAACTAGATAAATCTAAGTCTTCACAACGAATTGACCCCTTAATCGCTCTAGCAATGTCAACGTATCTTTTAAGTGATAACTCACTCACGTTAACTGACGTAGAAAGTATGATTGTATGAACTATGCCAAGATTTACGCAAATCTTACGAAGCCTAATAATCGGCGAAAAGGTCTTGAGTATTTCGAGGCACACCATATAGTTCCACGCCACCAAGGCGGAACTGACGATAAAAGCAACATAGTACTGCTAACATATCGTGAACACGTTCTAGCACATCGCTTACTGTTCGCTATGTACGGCAATGCTGGCGATATTCGTGCAGTTTCGTTTATGGCGGCTGACGCAAAGGCTAGAAAGAAAAGTGCTTCACTTGCAGGTCAAATTGGAATAACCCGCATGACGACTGAACAGCGAAAGCGAGGCGGTCGTCAGAGTGGTCTGAATAATGTTACAACCGGTCATATGAAACGTTTAAACGATTCTAAACGTAGACCGTGCATTCATGTCGAAACAGACACTGAATATGAATCACTAACAGCTTTATGCAAAGCCTTAAATATGGGTCATAGCAATCTAGCGTCTTACGGTCGCTCTAAAGGTGTTACAGTGATATTTAAAATCTAACAGGAGATATAAATTGGCAGTATTCGAAATTTTAGCAGAAAAGTCCGCTAACGATCGTCGTACATTCTTTTACGATAATATGACAAACGTCTTAACGGACGAAACAGGTCTATTATACGCTTTTCCTAACCAAAGGGCTGATAACTCCGTTCCTGCTACAATCTTTAGTAAGGATGAACCACTCAAGAAGTCTAAAGAAATCAGCTTCTTAAAGATTCAGCTAGGATTAGGTTGTAATTACTCTTGTGATTACTGCTCTCAGAAATTCGTTGAGCGTGCCGATTCTACATCACCTAAAGATATCGCCAATTTTATGGCTAAGCTTGACGTCTTAGATATCACCGAAGAAAAAGGACTCAAAGTTGAGTTTTGGGGCGGCGAGCCTTTGGTTTATTGGAAGACAATGAAGCCATTGGCAGAAGCCATTCGCGAGAAGTATAAACATTGGAAGCGCCAGCCTAAATTTGCAATGATTACAAACGGCTCGATTCTCACTGATGAGATTATCGACTGGTTAATGATGCAAGATTTTTCTGTGTCAATTTCGCATGACGGTCCCGGACAATCTGTTCGCGGTCCAGATCCATTTGACGATCCTGAAACAAAGAAGCGATTATTAGGTTTTTATCGCATGATGACGCGCCTTAACAAAGGCATTAGTTTTAACTCTATGCTATCTGCAAAGAATAAGAGCCGTAAGGCCATTTCAGATTGGTTTAGAGAGCTTACGGGCGATCCAAACATTTCGATCGGCGAAGGCGGTATTGTAGATGCGTATGATGAAGATGGTATCACTAACTCATTACTTACTAAACAAGACCATTTCGAGTTTAGACGTTTAGCATTCTCAGATATCTTTACAACCGATGGCGATATCGCGTTTAAGATGCAATTACAGAAGATAAATCAGTTCACTACTGACGTGCTGTCACAGAAACACGCTTCCACATTGCCTCAAAAATGTGGTATGGATTTAGAGGACGTAATGGCTGTAGATTTGCACGGCAACGTGATTACCTGCCAAAACGTGAGCGCCGTAGAAACATCGAAAAACGGGGAGTCCCACTTAGGCGGGTCTCTTGACGATTTCGATAACGTCTCTATAACAACCTCTACACACTGGGCACGTCGCGATGAATGTCCTAAGTGTCCTGTCTTGCATCTATGTAAAGGTGCATGTATGTTCTTAGACAATAAGTTCTGGAAGATTTCATGTGCTAACGCCTACTCTGACAATATTGCGCATTTCGCCTTAGCCATTCACAAAATGACTGGATATATCCCAATTCATATTAAACATGATGACTTACCTTTGGAACGCCAAGATATCTTTGGTACGTTGTTTGAGCACAAAGAAGAGTCAGTTCGTAAGGTTATTCCTATCAAAATCGTGAATTACATCACAGAGGTAGTTGATAACGTTCCTATCTACTCTAAATCGGAGGTCGCCTATGACAATCCAATCTAGCGGGCCAATTGCTTTCAGTGATGTAAGCACCGAAATAGGACAGGCTCCTACTTATACAACATCTCTAAGTTTCTTGAATGACCAAGTAAAACCTGCTGTTCGACCAGCCATTCCAAATATGTCAGTGTTTTATGGCATGAGTTTCTTTCAGAATACCACTGAAGGTAACTGCGCCAACGGCAACTGTACTGAGAACTGTAACTGCGGTAATATTCAATGTACCAACTGCGTTATTGCAGGTGGCGTAGATTGCGTAAACTGCGATCCACAGCCATTCTTGCAAGTTGGCGCTAACTGCGCTTGTACATATAACTGTAATACTGGTGAAGTGTCATACAACTGCAACTGCGCTTGTAACTGCTCTAAAATCATCTGCTCTAAACTCTATGACATCGGCGCTATGGCTCCTGCAATCTTTGCGGCTGACCAGGCATACGGTAAGTGGTTATTTAAGAATGATAAAGTAGTTTACCGCGGTTATATCCGCTGGGCGCGTATCGTAACTGCATGGATGGATGGTAAAGGTCCTGACTTCATGTTCTGGATTCGCGATAAAGAAAAGCGCGTCGAAGCTCAGAAAGAGTTGACCCGTAAGATGGCAACTGAGATGGGTATTCCTTGGGCCGAGCATATGGCTTTCAAGATGGGCGCATTGCGTGAAGACAACCTTCATGGTAAAGTGCTTATGGCCATTGGCGTTCCAATCTGTCGTTTCTTAGACAAACTGCCACGCGTTCGTGAGCGTGATCGCCGTCATCGTCTACCTGTACTGCTCGCTATGTGGGCAGCTTTCTACGGTAGCCATTGGACAGCAAGCGCTGTTGTGCGTGCGAACGCTCTTTTATCTACTGTTTCTGCAAAGCTAAAGAAAGTAACGGCCTAATATGGAACGATCTAACTGGTGGTTGAGCCCAGTTTGGGAGTATCAATCTCCTTTCGATGCTGCGTTCAATAAAGCACTCCTACAAGAAGTGTATGAGATTGGACAAAGCATCGCTAAGGATGGCACCTACGGTAAACTGAGTTTATGGGATTATGATAGACCTCATCTAAATACTTTAAAAGAATACATTCTTGCTAAGTGTTATCAATCAGTATGCGGTGATATCTCTGAAGTAAATGAGCTAAATCTGAGAATGGATTTTTCCGGCGGCTGGATAAATGTAAAAGGTCCTGGCGAAGGCATTGAAGCACACGGTCATAACGATTGCTCTCTAACTGCCACGTATTACGTGCAAGCAGAAGAGACGAGCGGTGATATTGTATTTATGATGCAAGGCGGTCATATTAGTTCTGACGGTTCATTTATCAATAACGATTTTTCAATTCTACCTCATAAACACATCACGCCTGTTTCTGGAAAGTTAGTTATATTTCCCGCTTACATTATACACGAAGTGCAGCGGAATCGTTCTAACGCTTTGCGCATATCTATATCAACTGATTTACATCAAATAATAGATACGAATGCGCCTAATGCGATGGTTATTAAAAGTTGGTGTGATAGTATGTTACGGCTAGAAACCGTATGTGAAACTAAAAAGGATTAAACTATGAGTAATGTATTTAGGGTTGCTAGTAACCCACCACCAAACTTTAACGTTACTGACTACAACAATAACATTAAGTATTTCTTAGACAGCGAAGTTGCCGCTACTTTTACAACTCTTACTCAAGCCGAGTTAGAGAGTTTCTTTGAGATGGCACAAAAGTATCATGCTGTGTTTGCAAAGGTATATCTTTTACCAGGCGACCCGTTGATTAACTACATCGTATATGGTAACGAGTTTTACGACGCATTAAAGGCTCCTCACGCCGGTATTGACTACACTCCAAGTTGGGTTGTTGCTAAATATAAAGAGTGGGCAGCTAATAAAGGTCTTCCAGTTCCTAAGGATATGGTAGCAGCCGAAGGCATTAGCACTAAACCTATGGTGGACTTTCAGAGCAAACTATGAACCCCTACTTCACTAAGCTAGATAGCATTAGTCCTAGTTTATATAAGGACTTTAAGAATCTAGGTGAGCAGCATAGCTGTGGTGGTGGATGGACAAGATATTATAAGACTGATTTAAGTCGAAGCATATTGTTACCTGACCATATTAAGTATAGCTTTAATCTATCGTATATGACGTTTATCGGCGATGCGGCTTCTCCACATGTTGATATGGGCATTGGCTGTAGGATTAATCTCTATTTATCTGATAACAACGCTACTACACAGTTCTTTTCGGTTAAGGCTAGAGACTTAGATAAGCCAAAACCTGAGACATGCGTTGGCTGCACTCCAGAGCTCTTCTGTGCTGGCGACTGTGCCTGCGGTATGAAGCGTGAGAATCTTGTTTTAGAAGATCAGTTCGTAGCCAAGCCGCATGACATTTATTTACTAAACGTTTCAAAACCTCACGGTGTAGAAGGAATTTCCAGAGATAATTATAGACAAGCACTGTCGTTTACTACCGATCTTCCTTACGAAACAGTTTATACTACTTTAAAGGCATATGGCTCATTCTAATGTTTAAGAAACTATTTACTGGCGCTGACATCGACTTTAAAGTTCATGACATGCGTATAGAATTCGATCTAAACGCGCAAGGTAAGAAGATACAATATTTTAACGTGTCTTCTACTTATGCTGATGATTTAATCGCCTCATTTGGCTCGTATAGTAAGCACTTCCATACTTCCTTTGTTATCATTGGAGCGGACGTGCCGCCTCATACGGACATTGTAGACAGCGTCAATATAAATTTCTATGTAAACACTAGTGGATATACAACTACATTTTATCGTAGCAATAGCGATATCTCTAAACTTACTTATGCCGATCATGGAGATGGACACGTATACAATCCTAGCGAGCTAGAAGAGTTAGACTCTTTTGTAGCTTCACCTGGCGACGTATACATACTCAATGGTAAAGTAATTCATGGTGTTAGCGCTCCTAATCACTCTTCAACTCCTCGACAGATTCTTCAAGTCTCTTCGAATGATTTAGAGTATAAGCAGGTCCTTGACCTCATGAGGAATATATGCTAATCTTTGCAACAATGTATACGCTCGTTACGATTCATCTCGGCGTTGTGCTAGCTTCATTATACATGCACCGTTATATGATTCATCGGCAGTATAATGTAAATCCTTATGTAGAGTCGATAATGAAGTTTGGTTATTGGTTCTTGTTTGAGACTGTATCTAAAGAGTTTATCGTTCAACATCGCAAGCATCATGAGTTTTCTGATAGCACTGTTGATCCACATTCTCCAAGATTCGGCTATTGGAGCCTGTTGAAATGCTGTTTAATTCCAGGATTCTTTCGCTCTTATAAGATAGAGCTATCTGAGTTTGATTATAATCGTTACGGTGGCTCAATCAAGCCTTCGTTTATCGATAGACACCCTCGACTTGGTGTATCACTCTTCTTAGCACTTACAGTGAGCATCTTTGGGTGGTATGGAATAATCATTTGGTTAGTCCACCTATTTGCTGTGAACTTTCTTACAATAGCCACCATTACCGTTTTTGGACATGCACATGGCTACAAGAATGTAAACCTAAACGATTACACCACCAACCTCATGCCAATCGGTATTTTATGTGTTGGTGAAGAACTTCATAATAATCATCACTACGATAGTAAGCGATGCAACTTCGCTCTAAAGCAAAACGAGTTCGATTTAGGATTTCAATATTTGCGTGTTTTAAATAAACTCAACCTAATTCAATTTAAATAAGAGAGCACAATGTTCTACGAAGACGTTTCAAATTTAATATCGTTTGATATTGAAAAGTTGCGCAAGGATGTTCAAGAGAATGTCTTTACACTAGGCAAACAAGTTATTCAAGGCGAGGAGTACGAAACTCCCGCCTATCAGGGTTTTGGTGGATGGTCTATTACCTCTCGCACTGGCGATTGGAAAGATGGTTGGGACTTCTTCCAAAACGATGAAGGCCAAGCAATGGAAGTTTATTTTCCAAAAGGCCGTAGTAATTACGAGGCATTAAAATTCTTTGATATTGCTCATTCAATGGAGCATAAAAATCCTACTCAAGCATATGTAGGTGAGATTGCGAAATTAATAGACCAAATCGTTGAGTTAGGTTTGACACCGCGTAGAGTGAGAGTCACGTGCTTACGGGCACGCTGTAAGTCTCTTGTGCACCGCGATTCTGATGATAATGAGTATATGGCACGCTTGCATATTCCATTATTCACTAACCCTAACTGCGTATTCATTTGTAATGGTACAACTCTACATATGGAGGCTGGTAAAGCCTACGCTGTATGGGTAAACCAGTGGCACCAAATTCGTAATGACTCGGACGAAGATCGTTTCCATATTATTATGGACTTCTACGATACTAAGAAAGTAACTAAAACCTTTCATTACGACGGCGATATTCAGCAACTTGATGATCTTGCAACCAGCATGCGCAAGCAGATTGATGAAGTCTTTATTCCTCCAGACTTATATGAAAAGTTTGAAGCCGTAAGACAATCCTTTATTACTAAAGGCGAAATACCTATTTAACCCAATTTCTAAAGTTCTCCCCAGCAACAACCCTCCCTTTAAATAGCAGTCACTAAACAATTTTACCCCATCCTTTCGTTGAGAAACAGAAGCGCACCCTTAATGCGTTTCATATTCTTAATTAAACAAGATTCCTATCCTACCCTCAATAAGGATCAATATGACTCAAATTACAGCCGACAACTTAGTTGCCGCAGGATTAACAGATGCAGCTACTGCTGCTAAAGTATGCGACTCACTTGCCCTAGCTTGTGAGCGATTTGAAATCTCTGAACCACAACAGATTGCCATGTTCTTAGCACAAGCTGCTCATGAATCTGGTAAATTTAAGGCCACATCAGAGAACTTGAACTATTCCAAAGAAGGACTGCATGGCACTTGGCCAAAACGATTCCCCACCGTCGCTGATGCAGAGCCTTATCACCGCCAACCTGAAAAGATCGCTAACAAAGTCTATGCTGACCGCATGGGCAATGGTGACGAAGCTTCAGGCGATGGCTTCAAATACCGGGGTCGTGGGTTCATTCAGTTGACCGGTAAATCGAATTACCAATCCTTTTCAAACGCAATAAATCGCCCTGAGATTATGGACAATCCAGATCTTGTGGCTGAACCTGAGCTAGCAGCACTTTCTGCGGCTTGGTTCTGGAACGAACATAAACTAAACGCTATTGCTAATGATGCCAAAGCAGTTACCAAAGTAATTAATGGTGGTCAACTAGGTATCGACGAGCGTACTGCTCATTATAATGCCGCGCTACAGGTGTTCGCATGAACCCTATTCTGCTCGGTAAAATAGCCGCTATTGTTATCGCTGTCTTAGCCATCTTCTTTACAGGGGAAAAGGTTGAGCGCTCTAAATGGCAAGAACGAGAGTTAGAACTCAACAATCAAGCTGTTGCCGCTCAAGCCGCTGCTGCTAAGAAGGTTGCCGAGGTTTCTACTCAATATGAACAGTTGAAGTCGTCTAAACAAGCGACACAAAACACTCTTTCAAGGAATTTATCAAATGAGATTGCTCAAAATCGCTCTCAGTATGAGTGCCCTGTGCCTTCTGCTGCCCGCGTGCTCCTCAACACCTCGATTACAAACGCTAACAACTCAAGCGCCACCCAATCTAGTGCAGGTGTGCCCAAAAATAAATGATGCAGTTCAATTGAACACAATGGGTGACTTAGTGCAGTTCACTAACGATCTCATAGGTCAATACGCCGACTGCGCTGATCGCCATAAGGCCTTAGGTGACGCATGGCCGAAATAGATCAAGGTCAACTCAAAGGTGCTTTCGATTCGTTATTACAATATATCGATAAGCCTTGGAAAGTTGCCGCTATTGCGTTTCTAGGCGTACTTTCCTTCGTCGGGTTTTTCATTTACAATAATCAAGCAACATTGATTAATGCGTATGATCGCTCTAAAACCATTCCTCGTATGGATAGTAGTCGTTACGACGATTCCGCGCGTTTATTGTTTAAAGCTACTAACGCCGATTTTGTCGGTATATTTGAAGTGGATCCAATCGCTGGCAAACGCAAACTAGTTCGCGCTTATTTTCCAGATCTATCTCGCCAAAAAGACGTCGAAGGATCACAAGTTCCTCTCTTCAGTAAAAACCAAAAGAATAATGAAGACACTATTGCTTTAATGGCAGGTAAAGTACCTTGTAGTATTTATGACTACCCTCAAAGTGAAATTGGTTATTGGTATGTAAGTAACGGTCTGCGCTACATGTGTCGTGTCAGCGTACCGCCTGATCCTAACGAATTTGCCGGCCAAATTACCGTTGGTTGGAAAGTTCAACCTAAAGAGGATCCAATCAACTATCTAAATATCGCAAGTGATATATTGACACAGAAATAAAAGGAGATCCACATGGATTGGAGAAAGTATTTCACAGTCGCTGTGGATTTCGAAGTAGAGAAGGGTAATCCCCATCATGATAAGAAGGGACGCTTTGCACGTAGAGGTGCGTATGGTCCTGCCTCACTGAATCTCGCCGGTGTGACTGAGCCTTTCCATACTCTTCCTTCGCGTACTCGTATGAGTCTAGTTCAAAGTGCCATTCGCTCTTTACCTGGCTCTGCTACGCCAAGTAGTGTCATGTTCGCGATGTCCCAAATGACAGGACAAAAACCAACTAAAGAGATGGCTGACGGTGTATCTTCTACACTTCGCGATCTTCAACGTACTGGCGCAATTAAAGTAACGCTAAGTGAACATACGATGTTAGATAAGTCTGGCAGAGCGGTTCTTAAGCCAGAAGGTCATCGTGTTTTAAAAACCGATGCCTCTGGTAATGTGTCTATTGACTACGAAGCTAGTAAGAAGAAGGTTTCTTCCTACACTATTGAGAATACTTCAAAGGCTCCTATCGGAAGTAAGAAATACGACATCCAAACTACTGGCAACATTACACGCCCAACGCGCTACGCGCCAAACCCTGGATCTCCTGCGGAAACTTTGGTCAATATGCGCGCTAAGGCGTTTGATAAAGGTGCCTCTCGGACTGCGACTATGGGTAGATATTTCTCTACCGATCCACGTGCTCCTGAAAACACTCATACTGTTAAACTGTCTGATGTTACCGCTTCTCAGAAGTTAATGAAAGACGCTGGCAAACGCCTTGATTCTGCCTTAATTTCAGGAGATAAGAAGGCCATCACCAAAGCGTCACAAGAGTATAAGAATCTTCAACACGCTGCCGCTGTGAAGAAGGGTATTTACGAATCTAAACAGATTTCACGTGAGACGCAATATCGTCATTCACAGTTCTACGACGCGACATCATCAGTAAATGGTATTATTGGCACAATGACTGGTAATAAACAGATGTTACAGAATTCTCGCTTACAGTCGTTTGGTCCAGAGAATCATCCACACGCTAAGGCGTTAGTAGCGCTTGGTGTTAACGCCGATAACGCTCATAAACCGTACTTTGCGAATACAATGACTAACGCTAAAACTGGTAAAGGATTATCTCCTAGCGATTTTAAAGGATTTGGTTCCGCTTACGGACATGATAAAGCGAAAATGGCCGCTGATATTAAAGCAGCGTCTAAAGCGATGTTTACTCCTGGTACGTATGGATCTAACATTAATCCAGGTGAATATATTGTAAAGACTGGCCCAAACGCTGGTAAGAAGATGTTATCGTCTGGTGGAGCCGCTAAGGCCGCTGCCGTTTTACGCAATGCTGGAATGTCACATGAAGACGCTCACGCTACTGCGCAGAAAATGGCCGCTAATTTCCAATCTTCTCCGTTACACTCATTCAACGGCGCATTTAGAGGTTTAATTTCAACCGCTCCTGAAGGATTTGTTTATACTAATCCTATGAGTGGCTATCGCATGACCTTTGATAAACATAAGGCCACTGAGAGCGCAAAGAGTAAGGAAGGAAAGAGTTATCAGAAACCGTTACGTGTCATAACTAATTTAAAAGATACGACAGGTAAGACCGTAGACGTTTCTATTCCATATATCCAACCATCACGAAATTCTGGCAAGACCGGTAGTGGCGCTGCCGCTCTATTCGTTCAGAACTGGGATTCAGCCGTTATTTCGCATATTGCCACGAAGACCAAAAATCCAAACACTCTTCATGACGCTATAGCGATTCCAAAGAATAACGCGCGAGCCACTAAAGCGTTACATGAAGCCGTCGCTGAGGCCTATAATAAGGTTGCCGGTCATCGTCCTGTTGACGATCTAGCGCGCCAAATGAAAGTCTATACGATTCAAAAATTTAAAGCGCAAATTCATAATCCTACGCCTAAACAGCGTAAGGCTTTGGTTAAAAAGATTTCACAGATCACTAAGGCGCACAATAACTTTAAGAATATTATGTATCTACCTAATCAAGGTCCAGGCATCGTTAACGTGCCGTCTAATAATAACCACTTCGTTGAGGAATAATATGATTATAGTTGAACAAGGTCCTGATCGCTCTTCAACGTCCCAAAGTATCTTTGACGCCGCAATGGCCGATAAAGATGACTTTACAGGTGGCATTGCGATCGAAGGAACGTCCTATCTTGCCTTGTTTACTATTACTCCATTAGAAGAGGAAGATCAGTACAGTGTTACTGACTTCCTTATCGATGGCGAGGATGGTATATTACTGGCCGTTGATGACGAGATGTCTGACGTATACAACAAAGACGATACCTTATCGATGATTTCACATCGTCTAGGTCTTATAGAAGATTAAAGGAGATACCAAATGGATATCATCAATAAAGCGCTAACCTCACCTGTAGAACAGGTTGTAGGAACGACTGCGCCAACATATCGATTTATTATCTCCACAGATGATGAAGACCGTGATGGCGATATCGTAAAACAAGATGGTTGGGAGTTTGACGAATTCAACGCAAACCCAATCGCTCTTTTACAACACGACCATAAACAGCCTGTTGGCCGTTGGTCAAATATTCAAACTCGTTCTCGCCTTAAAGGTGGGTATGAGACTGTAGCAGATTTAACTCTCGCTCCACCTGTAAGCGATGTGCTGAAATATGCCAATGCTTTGGTTGAAGCTGGAATCTTAAACGCCACTTCTGTTGGCTTTGGTGTCAAAAACTTTGAGAAAAGAAAAGACGCTAATGGTCGACCAAGCCGTGGCATGATCGTTCACAAAGCCGTATTACGTGAGGTATCTCTCGTCTCGGTTCCTGCGAACGCTAACGCAATAAGGATCGCTAAATCCTTGGACATTAGTAATGATGTAGTTAAAACCTTTGTATCTGTTGACGGAGCCGATTCCGGTATTGATGTCGACGATGATACACCATTACCACTTTCTGTGGCGCTTGAAAAGGCTCAAACACTTCTAGCTGCTGGTCATAAATCTAGCAATACCCATAATCCTAACTCTGTCTTTGGACAAGTAAAGATTAAAGATAAACAATTACTCGATGCTTATAATAAAGCTAAGAGTGTTTTAAAGAAATAAGGAAATAATATGTCCATTTCACAAAAAATCGAAGCCGCTAAGTCCGCTATCGAAGCTAAGAAATCTGAACTCGCAACTCTGGCTCAAGCTGCTGCTGAAGGTCAAGACGTTGACGCAGAAACTCTCGAGACTTTAACTAAGTCTATCGAACAAGACCAAGCTAAAGTTGAGTCTTTAGAGAAAGCTGAAGCTGTATTAGTACAGAAGTCTGCTCCTGCATTTATCCGTAACAAGTCTGCTAATGAGTATTCTTTCGAGAAGCAAGCGTTGGTTGCTGTTAAGGCAAAAGTAGAAAACATGAGCCAATTGGCTGCTGCTGAAGCATTGTATGGTCAAGATTCTGGCACATACGCTGTTACTAAAGCTGCTACTCCAGAAGCTCGTACAGACGTTGCTGGTTGGGCACAAGAACTCGTTCGCGAATCTTATGGCACATTCCTTGAGTTGCTCCGTCCTGCTGCTTTGTTGCCACAGTTGGCAGCTAAAGGTGGCGTAAGCTTGTCTTTCGACAAGAACAATGAAGTTATCATCCCATTCTACGCTGGTTCTACAACCGCGTTGGCTGGTGCTTTCATCGGTGAAGGTCAATCCATCCCTGTGAAGAAAACTGCATTCGGCAGCAAGAAAGTTTCTGCTAGCAAGTTAGGTGTAATCACTGTAGCCTCTTCTGAGATCCTACGTCGCTCTACTCCTGCAATCGAGCCAATCCTCCGTGATGCTATCATCCGTGATACAGCTGCGTTGTTGGACTCTGTAGCATTCTCTAATGCTGCTGCAACTCCATTGTCACCTGCTGGCTTGTTGAATGGTGTAACACCAATCACAGCTACTGGCGTAACAACTGCAGAAGTTATCGCTGCTTTGAAACAAGCTATCACAGCTATGACAAATCAGAACCGTACAACTAAGCCTGTTGCTATCATGACTCCTGCTGTTCACCTCGGCTTGAGCATGACAATGACTGCTACTGGTTCTTTCGTGTTCCAGAATGAGTTGTCATCTGGTCGCTTGTTAGGTATGGACGTGTTAGTTTCTAACGCTGCTCCTGCTGACAGCATCATGTTGGTTGACGCTGCTGAAGTTTACTTCGGTTTAGGTACTCCTTCATTCGCAGTTAGCGATACAGCTTCTCTAGAGATGGCTGACAACCCAACAACTGGTCCTGGCTTGAACGCTTCTATGTTCCAGCAAGACATGTTGGCAATCCGCATGATCACCACAACTGGTTGGTCTGATATCCGCGGTGGCTCTGTACAAATCGTTGACGGTTTGGGTGGAGTTTAATCCAGCGTTTTGATTCTTAATTTAACTATTAAGTAAATCTATCTAGCCCATTCTTCGGAGTGGGTTAGAGTAGTTTTATTTATCTATTTACATACAAGGAGTGGTGCATGAGCAAAGGTATCGTACACGATATCACAGTAGATTATTCTCGTGATAGTCTATTTGACGAGTTAGGTTTAATCCGACTTAAAGAGAGTTACATGACTGAGGAAGAAAGTTCTCCTCAGGAACGCTTTGCTTTTGTTTCACGCGCCTTTGGTAGCGATCTTGAACACGCTCAGCGGTTATATGAATATAGTAGTAAACATTGGTTGTCGTACTCTACGCCGATCTTATCATTTGGACGGAGTAAGCGTGGATTACCGATTTCTTGTTTTCTTAATTATATTGAAGATTCGTCTGAAGGTTTGGTGGATAACCTCTCTGAGACGAATTGGCTCTCAATGCTGGGCGGTGGCGTTGGCATTGGCTTTGGTATTAGATCAGCTGACGATAAGTCTACTGGTGTTATGCCTCACCTAAAGATGTACGACGCGTCTTCCTTGGCTTTCCGTCAAGGTAGAACTCGTAGAGGCTCTTACGCCGCATATCTCGATATCTCACATCCTGATATTATCTCATTCTTAGAAATGCGGAAGCCTACTGGCGATCAAAATATGCGCACATTGAATCTTCATCACGGTATAAATATTCCTGATGCCTTTATGGAAATCATTGAAAAGTCTATGTTAGACTCTGATTTTGATGATTCATGGAACTTAATTGATCCTGCATCTAAAGAGATTCGCGAGACAGTATCTGCAAAAGATTTATGGCAAAAGATTTTAGAATTGCGTATGACAACTGGAGAACCTTATCTCCATTTTATCGATGCTTCTAACCGCGCGTTGCCTCAACATTTAAAAGAGTTAGGCCTTAAAGTTCACCAATCCAATTTATGTAGCGAGATTATTCTCCCTACTAATGAAAAGCGAACTGCTGTTTGTTGCCTATCTTCCCTTAACTTGGAATACTATGACGACTGGAAAACAGACACTCTATTTCTTCGTGATGTTGCCGAAATGCTTGACAATGTTCTTCAGTATTTTATTGATAATGCTCCAGACTCAATCAAACGCGCTAAGTATTCTGCAATACGTGAGCGCAGCATTGGTATCGGTGCTTTGGGTTGGCATGCTTATCTTCAGCGAAATAATCTTCCCTGGGAATCAGCACTCTCAATAGGTCGCAATAAGAAAATCTTCCAACATGTTAGGACATCACTTGATGAAGCCAACAAAGAACTCGGCACACGTCGAGGAGAAGCCCCAGATGCACTTGGGACTGGTAATAGATTTAGTCATCTTATGGCTATTGCTCCTAACGCTAGCAGCTCTATTCTTATGGGCAACACTTCTCCTAGTATTGAGCCCTATCGGGCAAATGCTTATCGCCAAGATACTTTATCTGGCAGTCATTTCAATCGTAATCGTTACTTGGATAAAATCGTAAAAGAGTTAAAGCCTAACGAGTACGATGAGGTGTGGTCAAGTATTATCGCTAATGATGGTTCTGTTCAACACCTAGCATGGTTAGATGATTGGACTAAAGAGGTCTTTAAGACTTCCATGGAAATCGACCAACGTTGGGTTGTACAACACGCTGCCGATCGTCAAGAGTTCATCGATCAAGCGCAGTCATTAAACGTGTTCTTTAGACCTGACAGCCATATCAAATACATTCATGCGGTCCATTTCCAAGCTTGGAAGCAAGGACTTAAGACTATGTACTATTGTCGATCTGATAAGATCGCTAAAGCGGATAAAATCTCCAAGAAGATTGAACGTGAAGTAATAAAAGAAATTAACCTACACGATTTAACAGAAGGCGGCGAGTGTCTCGCTTGTGAAGGATAACATGAAACATACTCATACTCACCATATTGTCCCGCGACATGCTGGTGGGACTGACGAGCCTAGCAATTTAATAGAGCTTTCTATTAGTGAGCACGCAGAGGCGCATAGAGTTTTATTTGAAACGCACGGTAGATGGCAGGATAATGTTGCTTGGAAAACTTTAAGTGGACAGCTGACAATTACTGAAGCCCAGCGGGAAGCACAGCGTATAGGAAGAATCGAAGGCGGTCTTACTAATGTAAAGTCTGGTCATCTTCAAAGTATTTCTTCAAAAGCTGGTAAGATCGGTGGAAAAACTCGAGGCCCAATACAAGGCAAGGCCAATGTAGCATCAGGCCATTGGGCTAACTGCACCTCTCTTGGCGGCAAACGCTCTCATGAATTAGGAAATACATCTAAAGCAGGTAAGCTCGGGTGTAAGACGACTAATCGACGTGTAATGTCTATCGATGATGGGAAAATCACCACTTGGGGTAAGCGTTCTGCCTATGAGCGCAAGACCGGTTATCAACATACTTGGATAGATTTATGACAAAACATAGACTTACAGATACTCGCAATTCTTTTAAACCTTTTAATTATCCTTGGGCGTACGATTCGTGGCTAAAACACGAACAATCCCACTGGATGCATTCTGAAGTCCCAATGGCTGAAGACGTTAAGGATTGGAAGAGAAAGCTTACACCACATGAAAAACAGTTCCTAACAAATATCTTTCGCTTTTTTACGCAAGGCGATATTGATGTGGCAGGCGGCT
>Ga0214172_1000500_pt1 | contig 16480 bp, 17 predicted proteins | sample TroBogEpilimnion_29_FD_153010 | JGI IMG/M metagenome (GOLD analysis project Ga0214172, IMG submission 153010) | Freshwater microbial communities from Trout Bog Lake, WI - 12JUL2007 epilimnion | ecosystem: Environmental > Aquatic > Freshwater > Lake > Epilimnion/Euphotic zone | place: Trout Bog...
GAACAATGAACCTGCCACCAATACATAGTGGAAGTGCGCCACAACGTAGTAAGTATCTTGCAGGCCAATATCAATTGGAGCCATCGCCAGAATCAAACCAGTAAATCCGCCCATCGTAAATACGAAGATAAAACCAATAGCCCACAACATTGGAGTTTCAAAGGTCATTGAACCTTTCCACATTGTTGCAACCCAGTTAAAAATCTTCACACCAGTTGGCACAGCGATCAACATTGTTGCGTACATGAAGAACAATTGGCCTGTTACTGGCATACCAGTTGCAAACATGTGGTGAGCCCAAACGATGAATGACAAGATCGCGATAGACGATGTTGCATAAACCATGGAGCTGTAGCCAAACAAGGTTTTTCTGGAGAATGCTGGAACGATTTCACTCACGATTCCGAATGCTGGAAGAATCATGATGTAAACCTCTGGGTGACCAAAGAACCAGAAAATATGCTGGAACATCACTGGGTCACCACCGCCAACAGCGGAGAAGAATGAAGTGCCAAAGTGACGATCAGTCAAAACCATCGTAATCGCACCAGCCAATACAGGCATTACAGCAATCAACAAGTAAGCAGTAATCAACCAAGTCCAACAGAACATTGGCATCTTCATCAAAGTCATGCCAGGAGCGCGCATGTTCAAAATAGTCACGATGATGTTGATTGAACCCATGATGGAAGAAGCGCCCAACAAGTGGAGGGCGAAAATAGCCATGTCCATACCAGGGCCCATTTGTGAGCTTAATGGAGCATAGATAGTCCAACCACCAGCAGGGGCGCCGCCAGGAACAAGGAATGAGCTCAACAACAAGGTAGCAGCTACTGGCAGAATCCAGAAACTAAAGTTGTTCATACGAGCAAAAGCCATATCGGATGCGCCAATTTGCAGAGGTACCATCCAGTTAGCAAAGCCAACAAATGCCGGCATGATCGCACCGAATACCATGACCAAACCGTGCATGGTTGTTAGTTGATTAAAGAACTCGGGGCGGAAGAACTGGAGACCTGGTTGAAATAATTCCAGACGAATTCCCATGGCCATCACGCCGCCAGCTAATAAGCTCACGAATGAGAAGATCAAATACATCGTACCAATGTCTTTATGATTGGTTGCAAACAACCAACGACGCCAGCCGTGTGGCATGTGATCGTCGTGTGCGTGATCGTGTGCGTGATCGTGGGTAGTAGAGACTGTGCTCATAAATTACTCCGGTTTCGTTTTATCTGAATTAGTTAATCTGGATTACTGGCCGCGTGCGGTAATAATTTCTTGGGTCTGAATCACTTCACCCGTTTTATTACCCCATGAATTACGGGTATAGGTAATGACTGCTGCGATATCGCCATCAGAAAGCACGCCTCCCCACTTCGGCATTGCATTTTTACCGTTCAACAAAATATGGAACTGACCAGCTTTAGGCCCATTCACCACTTTGCTGCCATCTAAAGCTGGGAATGCACCAGCACCCTTACCGTTGGGTTGGTGACAAGCTGCGCAGTTTGCTGCGTATACCTTAGCACCACGTTCTTTTTGCTCATCCAAGGTATAAACCTTAGATGGATCTTCGCCGCCAGCACCCATTTCTTTTTTCTTCTCTGCTACCCACTTTGTGTAGTCCTCTTCTGAAACCACTCTCACAACGATAGGCATAAAAGCATGCTCGGCACCGCATAACTCAGAACACTGGCCACGGAATGTACCAATCTTATCTGCTCTAAACCAAGTGTCGCGCACGAAACCCGGGATTGCGTCTTGCTTTACACCAAACGCTGGAATAGTCCAAGCGTGAATAACGTCATTAGCAGTAGTGATCAAGCGAATTTTCTTGCCAACTGGAACAACCATTTCGTTGTCCACTTCCATCAAATAGGTATTTGATTTTGGCGCTAAGTTATTGATGGCTTCACGTGATGTAGCTAAGGTAGATACAAAACTAATACCTTCACCTTCGCCTTTGATGTAGTCGTAACCCCACTTCCACTGATAGCCAGTAGTCTTAATAGTGATGTCAGAGTTAGTAGTGTCTTTCATCGCCACAACCGTTTTTGTTGCAGGCAACGCCATCCCGATAACGATGAGTAATGGAATTACTGTCCAAATAATTTCAACTGTTGTGCTCTCGTGGAAAGAAGCTGATTTATGACCTAATGATTTGCGGTGCCTCAAGATGGAATAAAACATCACTCCAAAAACACCGATAAAAATCACTGCGCAAATTGCCAACATCATCCAATGCAACCAATGAATCTCTTGCATGATTTTGGTGGCCGGGGCTGTAAAGTTGAGCTGATAAACGGCTGGGCCACCTGGCATATTCTCTGCTGCATATGCAAAAGCAGTACCAAAAGCTAAGGCGAAATAGAGCGATGCCCTAGTGACTTTTCCAAATAAATTCATCTTATTCTCTGTTTATTGTCGTGTGCAAAGCAGCAAAATTGCTACAAAATGCCCAAAAAACGGCTTTAAATCAATATATCAACCTCAGATTATAGGTTGAATTGAGCGCAAGAACAAACCGGGTTCACCCAGCTTGCTCCAATCTTGGTCAAGGTTAAAATGATAGTGAGCACTTACACTTAAGCAGAATCTGACCTAGTCTTGCGTCCAATTTGATTTACATCAATATAAGCGACGCTATCCTTTGCATTTGCAAGATGCTTTCCAAGGGCCCACGCATGCCCATAAACCACTTCTAAGGTGATTTTTGGTGGCAAAACATCTTTAGGCGTGATTTCAAATGGGTTTGCATGCGCTAATTTGAGAGCCTGAATATCAGTCAGCAATAAAGCCTGCTTTTCATACTCCAGAGTTAAGTACTCCATGTCCATTACTGGATCAGAAAAGCGCCCTGCCACCAAAGCGTCCCCCATATCGTGCATATCCCAAGGGCTCAACAAATTCTGTAGCCTTAATTCGGGAATATTTAAAGAACGTAGTTCTTTTCCGGTATCAGGCCCTAGATAGCTAAATGAAATTAGGCCGCCCTCACGGAGAACACGCCAACACTCTTGCAAAAAATGTTTTGGATCTGGCAAGTCTTGCAATAAAAGATCACTAAACACTAAGTCAACAGAATTATCAGGAATATCAAATTTTCCAGAGGAAGCATAACTTGCCATCGAGCCATTGCCAGCAGCAAACAAAGATCGCCAATTACTCATTGCTTTAGCACGCCACATTTGAAACCCCGAAACACTTTCTTCAGGAATACTAAAGATAAGCGCTTTTGGATAACGTTTAGCAAACACTTCTAGATGTTTTCCAGGAAAATCGGGAACGATCAAGACGTTTTTTACATCGAGCTTTACGATGTCTAATTTCTGCAGCATACGATCTGCAATTTCGTCTTTTAACCATCTGATAGGCTGGGTCATTGGCTCAGTATACTCAGCGCCCCATGCGATTTCCAGAGAACATTTTTCAAACCATTTGCGAACATCTTTTGCCAACCGCCTGTATTACTTGTCAGGAGTTTCAGAAATTCTCAATTTGTACTTCATGCCTCAGTACATTAAATAGTAATGCCCTATTCAATTATCAATGCTGCTATCAATGCGGAATTACACTTCAGGCGGCTGAATTAATTAACCAGCTTTGCGCTCCCTGCCAAAGCAATCAGCCCTCGTTTGATCAAACTGTTTGCTTAGATCGCTATGAAGGAATGCTTCAAAGCCCTTTGCATGAGTTGAAGTATCGCAAACGTATTTCCTTTGCAAATGCACTTGGCGGTACATGGAACTTACTCATGGGGAAGGAGTTAGAAAATACTCCCGCAGACTACCTATTGCCCGTTCCATTGAGTACTCAAAAGCTAGCGCAGCGTGGTTTTAATCAGAGCTGGGAATTGGCTAAGCGTATTCAGTGTGGCAGCCACATACAAAAATCACCCCACATACTTCAGCGCTACCATTATTCTCATCACCAAGCAGGTAGCACACTAAATAGCCGCCTTTCAGCTATTCAGAATATGTTTTATATCGAGGCAAAATACATTGAAAGTCTTGAAGGTAAATCTATTGTTGTATTTGATGACGTTATGACTAGTGGAGCTACCCTAAATGAAATTGCGCGCGTTCTGAAGGACAATGGCGTATCTCGCGTAATAAATTGGGTATTACTCAGAGCTGCGCGACCAATTTAAAGAGTGGCATATGTTTAATATTGTTTTATTCGAACCAGAAATTCCACCCAATACCGGGAACATCATTCGCTTGTGTGCAAATACTGGAGCCAAACTTCATTTAATTGAGCCGCTTGGATTTCCAATGGAAGATGCCAAGTTGCGTAGGGCAGGCTTGGACTATCACGAGTTTGCTAGCGTCAAGGTACACAAAAATTGGGCGCAATTTTTAAAAGATGAGCAGCCAGATCCTCAGCATCTGTTTGCCCTCACTACCAAGGGCTCAGGCAAATTTCATGAGGGCAAATATTTACCTAACGATTACTTTATTTTTGGCTCTGAGACCAAAGGTATCACTGATGAAGTAAGAGATTCCATTCCAGCGACTAATCGCCTGCGTCTTGCCATGCAAGATAGCAGTCGGAGTCTGAACTTATCGAATACTGTAGCAGTTGTTGTTTATGAGGCTTGGCGCCAAAATGGTCTTGCAGGCGGTCAGTAAGCAACTGACTTAGTATGACCTTGTTATGACTCAATTTTTGGGTCGCGCCCCATCAGCTTTTTAACGGCATCATGCGGCTTTAGCTTCCCTGATAGCACTTCACCCATCATGGTGGTAATTGGCATCTCGACATCCAAACGTTTTGCCAAATCACCCACAGCAGCTGCACAAAGCACGCCCTCAGCAACGTGACCTAGGCTAGCCAGAATCTCTGGCAATGATTTACCGGCGGCAAGCTCAAGACCCACTCGACGATTACGAGAAAGGTCGCCAGTGGCTGTCAAGATTAAGTCTCCAGCACCTGTTAGACCCATGCAAGTTTCCGATTTACCACCAGCTGCTTTGACTAGACGCATCATCTCTGCCAAACCTCGAGTAAGTACGGCAGCGCGGGCATTGAGACCCAAATCAAGACCATCGCCAATACCTGCAGCGATGGCTAGGACATTTTTAATTGCTCCGCCTAATTCAACGCCGATAAGGTCATCGCTTGAATACACGCGCATATTGCCGTGATGAAACGCAGCCTGAACTATCTCACACAGTTTTGTAGATTTACTGGCAACTGTTAAAGCACAAGGCATGCCTGCACCAACCTCATCAGCAAAACTTGGTCCAGATAGAGCACCGTAGGAATGCGTTAAGCCATGAGAATGAAGCTTGCTTTCTCGCTCTACAACCTGATGAGGCAATAAAGCAGTGTTCGGCTCAAGACCCTTACACAACCAAATGATATTGAGCGGATGTTCAGCGATCTTTAAAGCTTGGGCAATTGTTTCCGAGAGACCCGACATTGGCGTAGCGATAACCAATAAGTCATCGCTAGAAAGTCTTTTGATAGCAGTAGAAAAGTCGCTCTCAAACTGGAGACTCTCAGGCAATGTAATCCCCGAAAGATAAGCGCGATTTTCACTATTCTTTTGAATACTTTCTAATTGCTGTTTGCTGCGGGACCACAAACAAACATCACCACCTTGGAGGTGGCGAGCGGCCTGTGCCGCCATCGCTGTTCCCCAAGCACCAGCACCAAGCAGTGTCACTTTCATGATCTGTGAGCTTGTTTGTTGAGCTTAGTGAGGCTTGCTCTCTGAGGCTGCGCCATCCTTAGCAGCGGCTTCTTGCTGAGCCTGCATCAAGCGATGTTCATACATGCCGTGGAAGTTAATCTCATTCAAATGAATTGGCTGGAAGCCTGCACGACTAATGACGTCAGCGATATTTGAACGTAGATAAGGATACAAAATCGTTGGGCAAGCAATGCCGAGCATTGGATCAATTTGTTCAACTGGAATATTGCTGAACTCAAAAATACCAGCTTGCTTTGCTTCAACCAGGAATAATACTTTTGCATCGACCTTGGCGGTAACAGTAGAGCTCAGTACAACCTCAAAGATTCCTTCGCTCAGTGGAGTAACAGCAATGTCAATCTCGACCTGCACTTGTGGCTCAGAAGCAATCAATAAAATCTGCGGAGCATTTGGCTGCTCAAGAGATAGATCTTTTAAATAAATTCTCTGAATACGAAATCCAGGTTCTTTAGATTGCTCAGTGCTTGCTTGAGGTGCCGAAGTTTGTTCAGTCATTGCTAACTTTCTTTATATGTTGATCTTTTAAGCCAATAAGGGATCGAGATTTCCAGCGCGATCCAATGCCACTAAGTCGTCATAGCCACCCACATGGGTATCGCCAATATAAATCTGAGGAACCGTGCGACGACCAGTGCGTGTCATCATGATTTCACGTTGAGATGGATCACGATCAATCAAGATCTTTTCTAGATTAGCTACACCCTTTTTGAGCAATAGCTTTTCAGCCATAACGCAATATGGGCAAACTTGAGTGCTATACATCGTTACTGAAGGCATTGATTTCTCCTTACTTCACCAAAGGTAGCGCAGCAGCTTTCCAAGCCTGAACACCGCCGTCTAAGGCAGCCGCTTCGGCAAAGCCCAGTTTTTGAACCTCGGCAACGAGTTTGCGTGATTGGGCGCCAGTTTCGCAAACCAGGACTACTGGGTGCTTACGGTCCAACTTAAGCTTATCAATCGCTGCGGTTAAACCTGCAGCATTAGTGAATTTGGCCCCAGGCAAATGACCTGATTTGAAGGCCTCTTCAGAGCGCAAGTCCAAGACATATGCTTTTCGTCGATTAATCCAAATCGTCGCTTCGGTAGGCGATAAGCCTTTTCCGCCAATAAGCGTAGATAATGTGGGTAGGAAAAGCGCGACGCCTGAAACCAAGAGGAGGGCGATAAGCGCTAAATTATCAATTTGCGTGAGAAAGTTCATCACCGGATTATAGAATGGCTCTATGAAACAACTTGTCCTTATTCGTCATGGCGAATCTACCTGGAACCTTGAAAACCGCTTCACTGGCTGGGCGGACGTTGACTTGACCCCTAAAGGCATAGAACAAGCCCTAGCAGCAGGTGAAAACCTCAAAAAAGCCGGCTATGAGTTTGATATCGCCTATACCTCCGTTTTAAGGCGCGCTATTCGCACTCTTTGGTATGTTCAAGATGCCATGGACTTAATGTGGCTTCCCGTTGTTCATAGTTGGCGGCTCAATGAGCGTCACTATGGCGCACTGACTGGACTCAATAAAGCAGAAACTGCAAGTAAGTATGGTGATGAGCAAGTACATATTTGGCGTCGCTCTTATGATGTGCGACCACCGCTACTAGATCATGATGATGAGCGTCATCCTAAAAATGATCTGCGTTACTCAAAACTAAATTCTTCTGAACTTCCATTGGGTGAATGCTTAAAAGATAATGTTGAGCGCGTATTACCTTTGTGGAATGAATCTATTGCACCTGCATTAAAAGCTGGTAAACGGGTTTTGCTGGTTGCGCATGGAAATAGTATTCGCTCATTAATCAAGTATCTAGATCAAATGTCAGATGAAGCCATCATGGAAGTCAATGTTCCAAATGGTGTGCCACTAGTTTATGAACTAGATGACAACCTCAAACCTATTCAACACTTTTATTTGGATTAAAGCAAAAATATGCGTCAATTTCTGAAGAACTTTGCCCTGATAGCCGTTGGTCTTATAGCCGGTGTGGCAGCTACGATCCAACTTTCTGCAACCGCCCAGCAAGGCGCTCAACTCCCTTTGGATGAGCTGCGCACACTATCTAATGTCTTTGCGCAAATTAAGCGTGAATATGTTGAGCCTATTGAAGATAAGCAATTATTGACTGATGCAGTGAAGGGTATGGTCAGTAGCCTTGATCCACATTCCACCTTCTTAGATAAAAAAGATTTTTCAGAAATGCAGGAACAAACTTCTGGAAAATTTGCTGGCCTTGGAATTGAAATCACTTCTGAAGATGGCGTAGTGAAAGTATTGAATCCAATTGAAGATAGTCCTGCCGCACGAGCCGGCCTCCAGGCAGGAGATTTAATCACCCGCTTGGATGACAAACCAGTGCGCGGAATGTCCTTAGATAAGGCTGTTCGCACTATGCGGGGTGAACCGGGCACCAAAATTACTTTGACAATATTTCGTAAGAGCGAAGAGCGTAGCTTTCCAGTAACGATCACTCGCGCGGAAATTAAAGTTCAATCAGTAAAAACCAAAATTCTCGATAACGATATTGCCTGGGTACGTATCACTAGCTTTCAAGAGCGCACCGTTCCAGATCTCGCTAAAAAACTGACTGATATTGCCAATCAAGATCCAAAGCTCAAGGGCATCATTCTGGATCTTCGCAACAATGGTGGTGGCTTATTACAAGGTGCAGTAGGGGTAGCTGCGGCATTCTTGCCAGCCGATGCAATCATTGTCTCTACCAAAGGCCAATCCCCTGACTCAAAACAGGTATTTAATGCCACTCCAGCAATGTACCGTCTAAATGAGTCTGGCGACCCTTTAGCTGGCGTTCCAGCCATCTTCAAGAAGCTCCCGATGGTGGTTTTGGTAAACGCTTACTCTGCATCTGCTTCTGAAATTGTGGCCGGCGCACTTCAGGACTACAAGCGCGCAACTATTATTGGAAAAACCACTTTTGGTAAAGGCTCCGTACAAACTGTGCGCCCTCTCACCAATGACTCAGCACTGAAAATTACTACTGCCTACTACTACACCCCAAGTGGCAAGTCGATTCAGGCCTTTGGAGTTAAGCCAGATATTCCTGTCGACCAAAATAAAGATGGCGATCCGGATGATGTATTAATCACTCGCGAAATTGATAGCGAGAAACACCTGCGTAATAAACAATCTGCTGAAGACAAACTGATTAAGGATCGTGAGCAACGTCGCCTCGAAGAGTTGCAGCGCATTGAAGAGAAAAATGCCAAGAAGACTCCTGAGGAAAAAGAGAAAGAGAAAAATAAGAAGCCACCTGAGCTTGGTAGCGCAGATGACTTCATGCTTTCTCAAGCAGTAGCCTTTATTAATGGTCAGCCTGTGAAGCGCTCTTCATCTAAGCTCGAATAATTCTTAACTTTGCAGCCGGCATATGAATGACGAGCAATTACTTCGATACTCCAGGCATTTACTGCTTGAAGAAATTGATGTTGCTGGCCAAGAGGCGCTGCTGGGCTCACATGTATTAATTATCGGGGCTGGTGGCTTAGGCAGTGCTGCAGCGCCCTATCTAGCCGCTGCAGGTGTTGGCCACCTTACCCTAGTAGATCATGATGCGGTTGAGCTTACCAATTTGCAACGCCAAATCATGCACACTGAAAGTAGCATTGGCAAAAGCAAAGTTGCTTCTGGAAAAGAATTTTTGCAAGGTTTAAATTCCGGTATTCAGATTGAAACTATTCAAGCCAAAGCAAGTAGCTCATTGTTGGATGATTTATTACCAAGCGTTGATATCGTTTTAGATTGCACAGATAACTTTTCAAGCAGGCACCTTATTAATGCCGCCTGCATTAAACATCAAACTCCTTTAGTCTCGGGCTCCGCCCTCAAGCTTGATGGTCAAATTAGTGTCTTTGATCCTCGGAATCCAAACTCACCTTGCTACGCCTGCATCTTTTCTCCTGATGAAAAATTTGAAGAGGTCAGCTGCTCCACCATGGGCATTTTCTCGCCCTTAGTAGGTATTATTGGCGCGATGCAAGCAGCTCAAGCGCTACAAGTACTCATTGGTTTTGGAGACCCTTTAGTAGGTCGGATGTTGCTTTGGAATGGGCGGAATACCCAGATTGATGAAATCCGCATTCATCGCAATACTGAATGCTTGGTATGCGGCAAAGCGCACTCAAAAACTCGCTAAGTAACTAATTAATTAATTAAGATAGCAAGCGCTCTAAAGCCTTTGCCTGCTCTTCGGGCTCATAGGCTTTTAAAACTCTCGCTACACGCGCTTTTAATAAACCCACATTAGCCTGAAGAATCTCTCGCTTGACCAGCAGCAACTGACTAAAGTGCATTGAAAAGTCGGTTAATCCTAAGGCCAGTAATAGCCTCGTTAGTGCAGGATCGCCTGCCATTTCACCACAAACAGCAACAGGCACGTTTGCGCGTTTAGCTTGCTCAATAATATTTGCCAATAAATTTAATATCGCTGGATGCAGGGGATCATACAAATGGGCAACTGCATGATCTGCTCGATCAATTGCCAATGTATATTGAATCAAGTCGTTTGTACCAATGGAAAGAAAATCAAAGCGCTTGATAAACAGAGGCAATACTAAAGCAGCAGCCGGAATTTCAATCATGGCGCCAACTTGAATATTTGGATTAAAGGCTTTGCCACGTTGATGCAATTGCTGCTTTGCTTTTTCAATCAATCTAAATGTTTCATCAATTTCTTTGGCGTGGGCCAACATCGGAATCATGATGCGCGCCTGACCATGTGCGGATGCACGCAAGATGGCTCTAAGCTGCGTTAAAAAGATTTCAGGCTCAGTAAGAGACCAGCGTATCGCGCGCAATCCCAACGGCGATACGCCCGTTTGAGAAATATCACCGTCACCACCTAGTGCTTTATCTGCACCAACGTCAATCGTTCTAATGTTGACAGGCAAGCCGTGCATCAAATCAACTACTCGACGATATTCTTGATACTGTTGCTCTTCGTCTGGTAAAGCATGCTTGCGATCCATGAACAAAAATTCAGAGCGGAATAAGCCAACACCGACAGCACCGAGCTTCACCGCCTGGATAGCATCTTCTGGTAACTCAATATTAGCGAATAATTCAATCTCAACGCGGTCAGCAGTTTCAGTTTTGGCATGCTTTAACTGTTGAAGCTTGCGGGTCTCTTTTAAAAATTGAGTTTGTAGTTTTCGATACTCGGCCAGTAGATGCTCATCGGGAGCGACCACCACAACCCCTCGCTCACCGTCCAAAACCAACCAATCGCCGTGGCGAATCATTTCACTCGCGTGACGGACGCCCACTATCGCAGGAATCTCCATACTGCGAGCCACAATAGCGGTATGAGAGGTCTTGCCCCCAAGATCCGTTACAAATCCAGTAAAGGCATGCTCTTTAAAACGCAGCATGTCATGTGGAGCAATATCGTGAGCAACAATAATTGACTCTACTCCGATATCACTCGTAGGTAAAAAATCGGAATTGTTTAATGGATCTTTTTTCTGAGCATTTAAGGCCTTAATGACACGCTCAGCAACCTGACGAATATCATTAGCGCGCTCTTTTAAATACGCATCCTCAATATCAGCAAATTGCTCTAGGAGATCATTGAGTTCGCTTGTTAAGGCCCACGCTGCATTGAGCCGTTGTGTTTGAATTAATTTAATCGGTTTTTCAGCAAGAGCGGGATCAGCCAGGATCATGGCATGCACATCCAAAAATGCCGCCATCTCTTGTGGCGCATCTTTTGGCAATCCTTGGCGTAGTTGACTAAGCTCTAGACGAACTTGCTCGAAGGCGTCCAATAACTTTTGCGCCTCCGCCCCTTCTTTACCAGGCTCAACTAGATAATGGCTTACTTCTAATGCTGCGCGCGAAATCAGTACGGCTTTGCCAATGGCAATACCTTTAGATACTGGGATTCCGTGCAGCGCAAACGTCATGCTATTTACTCGCCTTCACCAAAGCGGTCATTAATTAATGCAGTCAGGGCCTCTAATGCTTCATCGGCTTGCTCGCCCACTGTTTCGAGGGTCACAGTACTGCCAATTCCCGCAGCTAACATCATCACACCCATAATGCTCTTAGCGTTAATTTGACGCCCATTACGTGACAAGAAGATTTCACAAGGAAACTGTGCAGCTAGCTGAGAAAGCTTGGCAGATGCGCGAGCATGCAAACCTAATTTATTAATAATTTCAATTTCTGCTGAAGGCATAGTTTGCTGGCCCTAAGTTATCTCTAAGTTATTCTTGATTTACTTTTACGCCCAGGCGCAAAATTCCATGCTGCCCACCTGCAACTGCTTTTTGCGCCAACTCCTCGAGACCCTCTCCACGATGCGAGATGCAGCGCATCAACATGGGTAGATTTAGTCCTGCCAAAACAATCACAGGCGCATTCAGACCGGATAAGGGGCCTAAAGCCTCCAGCTTTGAGGCCACATTCGCGGGGGTTGCTCCCATCACGTCCGTCAAAATCAGAACGCCACTGCCTGTATTCACGCCATAAGCCGCCTTCATCACGCGATCAAAGCTTGCCTTGGTATCTTCATGAGGAGGGATATCAACTGCCCGAACACGTTCAGGCAATACACCAAAAGTATGTTCAGCAAATGCCAGCATCGCGCTAGCAATTGGTGTGTGAGCAACGATGACAATTCCAGGCATATTTATGCTAATGCTTTCTCTAGTGCTGCTAACCAAAATTGTGGGACATTAAAGTCAGTTTGATTAGTAATTTCAACAAAACAAGTTGGGCTAGTCACATTAATTTCGGTGAGATAACCACCAATTAAGTCTAATCCCACCAAGAATAATCCACGCTGATTTAGAACAGGGGCTAATTTTTCTGCAACCTTCTTTTCAGCATCCGTTAAAGGCATCGCAACGCCTTTACCGCCAGCAGCTAAATTACCCCGAATTTCACTACCCTGTGGAATTCGGGCTAGCGCAAACGGCACCACTTCTCCACCAATTAAGAGCACCCGCTTATCACCCTGGGCGATTTCAGGCAAGAAGCGTTGAACCATCAGCGTTCTTGCGCCATTCTCACCCAGCGTCTCAACAATGCTAGCCAAATTAAGGCCATCAGCGCCCACCCTAAATACGCCCATGCCGCCCATACCGTCCAGAGGCTTAATCACAATATCGCGATGGGTTTGATGAAAGTCTTCTACCGCAACCAATTCACGGGTGACTAAGGTAGGGGGTATGAGATCTGAGAATTCTGTGATTGATAGCTTCTCAGAGTGATCACGAACTGCGCCAGGCTCATTAAATACTTTAGCTCCCTGACGCACTGCGGCTGATAACAACCAAGTGGTATTAAGATATTCAATATCAAATGGCGGATCAGTACGCATCAGTACAGCAGAAAAAGATTTGAGTACTCTAGACTCAACATCGCCTAGTTCGAACCAAGCTGTTGAGTTAGGCTTTATTGATAAAGACTGGCAATCGGCTACTACTAGACTGTCTTTCCACAAAATATTTTTGCTTTCGCAAAACCACAATCGATGCCCCGCCTCTTGAGCTACTCGCATCATCGCAAACGTAGAATCTTTTTGAATCTTGAAAGACTCAAGGGGGTCTGCAATAAAAAGGAGGTTCATTTTCTATTGAGTGATCAGCAATTTATTTATGCAACTTCAGCATTAGGGTCAGTGCGCTCTAACTCCCATGATGCGGCAAGTAGGGCTAGACGAGCAACCACGCCATACAGGTAGAACCGGTTCGGGGCGGCACTACCTGGCTTAGCCCCCAGGTCGGGCATAGAGTTTTGCTCGAAGGCCAGAGGGACAAAGTGCATACCTGGTGCATTAAGGTTCTCATCAGGACCACGGTCGGTGTGAACGCGATAGAAGCCGCCAATCACATAGCGGTCAATCATGTATACCACTGGCTCAGCAACAGCTTCATTCACTTTCTCAAAGGTATAAACACCTTCCTGAATCAATACATCACTGACCTCAAGACCTTCCTTAACGATACTCATCTTATTACGGTCTTTGCGGTTCAAACCCTTTAATTGCGCAGGATCATTCACCACCATCACGCCCATACCGTAGGTACCAGCATCCGCCTTGACTACAGCATAAGGCTTCTCTTTAATACCGTATTCGCGATATTTTTTTGCAGTCTTTTTTAAGACCTGTTCAACCGCAGTCTGGAGCTCATCTTCACCCTTGCGCTCATGAAAATTAATATTAGAGCAGCTAGTAAAGTAAGGATTAATCATCCATGGATCGATGTCGACCACTTTGGCAAATTTCTTGGCCACTTCTTCATAAGCAGCAAAGTGATTGGATTTACGACGGACATGCCAACCGGCGTGCAAGCCTGGAAGCAGGTATTGCTCATGAATGTTTTCTAGTATCGGAGGAATGCCAGCAGACAGATCGTTATTCAATAAGATCGAACATGGATCAAAATCTTTTAAACCTAAACGTTGCTTCTTCAGACCCAATCGAGAAAGCGGCTCCATCAATAAGCGGTTACCGTCCGGCAACTCAATCCAGGTGGGTTTTTTAATTTCTTCAGAGAAGGTGCCAAGGCGCACATTCAATCCAGCCTGACGCAAAATGGAAGATAGGCGCGCAATATTCTGCAGATAGAAAGTATTACGAGTATGACGCTCTGGAATCAATAATAAGTTTTTGGCTTCAGGACAAATCTTCTCGATGGCAGCCATCGCAGCTTGAACGGCAAGCGGCAGCATTTGCGGGGAAAGATTATTAAATCCCCCAGGAAAGAGATTTGTATCAACCGGGGCTAACTTAAAGCCAGAATTACGTAAATCGACTGAACAGTAAAAAGGTGGGGTGTGCTCTTGCCACTCCAGCCTGAACCAACGCTCAATGGTTGGGGTAGCTTCTAGAACCTTAGACTCTAATTCGAGCAAAGGGCCGGTAAGTGCGGTAATGAGATGTGGAACCATTCCACCATTGTAAGATTATTAAAAGAAAGACGCGGGATCCGAGGATCCCGCGCTTAAAACTAGGCAGCCAACCAGGGCCGCCCAGTGAGGGGTAAATCTACTGATTAAGACTCGTAAGCAGTCTCACCGTGTGAGCTGATATCCAAGCCTTCGCGCTCTTCTTCTTCCTTAACACGCAAACCAATCACGATATCGATCAATTTGAAGGCTACGAAAGAAACTACGCCAGACCAAATTACAGTGGTAATCACGCCTTGAGCCTGAATCCATAATTGGCTAGCAACGGAGTAATCAGGAGCAACTGCATTAGCTACGTAATCCCAGATGCCTGTGCCACCCAAAGCTGGGTCAGCGAATACACCAGTCAACAATGCACCAGTGATACCGCCTACGCCGTGAACACCAAACACATCCAAGCTATCGTCTGAACCCAAAAGCTTCTTGAGACCAGTAACACCCCAGAGGCAGATTACGCCAGCGATAACACCGATGACGATTGCGCCCATTGGGCCTACGAAACCAGCAGCAGGAGTAATAGCAACTAATCCTGCTACGCAACCAGATGCAGCACCCAACATAGATGGCTTACCTTTGAGAACCCACTCAGCAACTGACCAGCCTAATACAGCAGCAGCAGTAGCCAAATATGTGTTCACGAATGCCAATGCAGCACTGCCGTTTGCTTCGAGAGCTGAACCAGCATTGAAACCAAACCAACCGAACCACAAGAGAGCAGCACCAGTCATTACATAAACGAGGTTATGTGGCTTCATTGCTTCTTTACCGTAGCCAATACGCTTGCCGATAACATAAGAACCAACCAAACCAGCGATCGCAGCATTGATATGCACAACGGTACCACCAGCAAAGTCGAGAACACCTTTTTGCCACAACCAACCAGCACGAGCAGTAATTGCCTCGAGTGATGCAGCATCTTTGATGTCATCTGGACCAGGCCAGAACCAAACCATGTGAGCAATTGGCAAGTAGCTCAAAGTGAACCAAATCACCATGAATACCAAAATTGCAGAGAACTTAGCGCGCTCAGCAAAAGAACCAATGATCAAACAGCAAGTGATGGTTGCGAACACTGCTTGGAAAGCCATAAATACATACTCAGGAATCACAACACCCTTACTAAAGGTTGCCGCTACTGAGTCTGGATTCATACCACCCAAGAAGAGACGATCTAATCCACCGATGAATGCCCCACCTTCCGTGAATGCAAAGCTATAGCCATAAATCGCCCATAGCACTGAAATCAGAGAGAAGACCATGAAACATTGCATACAGATAGACAAGATATTCTTGCTACGTGTTAAACCACCGTAGAACAAGGCCAAGCCAGGAAGTGTCATCAACAGCACTAATGCTGTACAAACCATCATCCAAGCTGTATCGCCTTTATTGCACTTTTCAGAGCAAAGTACGGGTGCAGGTTCTGCAGCTGCTGGAGTAGCGGCAGGAGCAGTAACTGCTGGTTTTTTTACTTCATCAGCATGTGCTGGCGAAGTAACCATTACACCAGTAGCACCAATGGCCAAGGCCATAGCACCACCAGCAACGAGTCGTTTCATCCAAGTTAACATTTTGAACCTCTCTTTAAAGTGCTGACGCGCCGGTTTCACCGGTACGAATACGAATGACGTGCTCAACTGGTGAGACAAAAATCTTGCCATCGCCAATCTTGCCTGTACGTGCTGATTTTTCAATTGCTTCAATCGCACGCTCCAAAATGCCATCTTCAACAGCAGCTTCAATTTTTACTTTAGGTAAAAAATCAACTACATACTCAGCACCGCGATACAACTCGGTGTGACCTTTTTGACGACCAAAGCCTTTAACTTCAGTG
>Ga0214172_1000512_pt1 | contig 16270 bp, 16 predicted proteins | sample TroBogEpilimnion_29_FD_153010 | JGI IMG/M metagenome (GOLD analysis project Ga0214172, IMG submission 153010) | Freshwater microbial communities from Trout Bog Lake, WI - 12JUL2007 epilimnion | ecosystem: Environmental > Aquatic > Freshwater > Lake > Epilimnion/Euphotic zone | place: Trout Bog...
TAAACCAACTCTCGAGTGATGGTGTGGCGGTGCCCATCACGATCGGAATATTTTCGGACTTGGCACGGAAGATTGCGACGTCTCTTGCGTGATAGCGTAAACCTTCTTGTTGTTTGAATGAGGCGTCATGCTCTTCATCAATAATGATGAGCGATAAGTGCGGCATGGGTGTAAAGACACTCAAACGCGTTCCAATCACAATTTGGGCAGTACCCTCTTTTGCAAGTCGCCAATGTGTAAGACGTTCGTTATCGGTTAAGTGACTATGAAGTGTCACAAGTGTATATTTTTCAAAACGAGATCTGAAGCGACTCTCGAGCTGCGGTGTTAAATTAATTTCAGGCACCAATACTAATACTTGTGCGTGCTCTTTTTTTAACGCTTCTTCGATTAAACGGATATAGACTTCGGTTTTGCCACTCCCTGTAATACCGTAAAGTAACCAAGCTTTAAAAACTTGATTTGTTTTTGTAATTTCATCGAATGCTTTTTGTTGATCAAGATTTAATGAGGGAATAGGTGCTTGTGTATAAACTTGATCGTCTAATGTCACTTCCTCTTTTTCAATCCAACCCATTTCATCCAGCGTTTCGATGGATTTTTTCCATGAACTACTAATAGAACGAAGACTTGCTTCATCAAGTTGATTGGCATCAATCAATGCCATCACGATGCGTTTTAAAATCGTTTGACGTGGTGGTAATGAGTCAACTCCTAATTCAATGGCTTTATGGGTTAAGCGATAAAGATATTTTTTTGCCATCGCTTTGGTATTTAATTTTTTTAATCGAGATGGCACAGCCGACAAAATCGTTTGCCCTAAAGGATAGTGATAATACTGACTACAAAATTGAAAAAGCTTAAAACTTTGTTCATCGAAAATTACTTCGGGATCAAGACGAATAATGGACTTTAATTTTTTAGATTCAATTGCGGTGGTATCAGAAATACCGACCACCACACCGATCATTTTGCGAGCGCCAAAAGGCACCACCACATACTGGCCAATCTGCGTATTGGGTTGATCTGTTCTGTAGTCAAACACTCGATCGAGCGGCACGTCGAGGGCGACTTTGAGAATATGAAGTGCGTCAGTCATGGTGTTAGTTTTTAAGGGGAGTCCATCAATTCTAAGTTAAAATAAACGCTTTAAACGTTACCTATCATTCTAAGACGTGAAATCACATCTTCTACAATTATTGTTGCCCGTTGCACAATCGATACATCCTGAGATTTTAGCGAATTCTATTCAATTAGATCGTCCTAAATCGATCGAGCATGGTGATTTTTCGAGTAATTTGGCGATGATGTTGGCCAAGCCTTTGAAAAAAAATCCACGTGAATTGGCTAACCTCATTATTGAGAAGTTACCTCCCTCACCCTTTATTGAAAAAGTCGAGATTGCCGGTGCGGGTTTTATTAATTTTTATTTAAGTGAAAAAGCACGCACCTTCATTATCCACGAGATTCTAAAAAATCCTGAAGCTTACGGACAAAATACTTCGGGTCATGATGAAAAAGGTAAATCTCAAAAAGTCCAAATCGAATTTGTATCAGCAAACCCTACAGGGCCTCTTCATGTCGGACATGGCCGAGGGGCTGCAATTGGAGATTCACTAGCGAGACTTCTCAAATTTAATGGCTGGGATGTCACGCGCGAATTTTATTACAACGACGCAGGTGCGCAAATTGATAACCTCACAAAATCAGTCCATGCAAGATGTCACAATATGGATCCCTCAGATCCTGCATTTCCTGAAGATGGTTATCGTGGTGAATACATTGTGGAAATCGCGAATGCTTTTTTAAATAAGAAAAGCATTGAATGCGAGGGCAAAACGATTCATGCGTCAGGAAATATTGACGACTTGGAATCCATTCGACAATTCAGTGTGGCTTATTTAAGGCACGAGCAGGATCAAGATTTAAACGCATTCCAAATTAAATTTGATGTTTTCACACTCGAATCTTCCTTCTACCAAAATGGCCAGATTGAAAAGGTTGTAGCGTCTCTGATTAAAAATGGATTTACCTATGAAGAAGACAATGCACTCTGGTTAAAGACGACAGAGTTTGGTGATGACAAGAACCGTGTCATGAAAAAATCAGATGGCAGCTATACCTACTTCATTCCGGATGTCGCCTATCACCTTAATAAATGGGAGCGCGGATTTAAGCGTGTCATTAACGAGCAAGGTTCGGACCACCACAGCACCATTACAAGGGTGAGAGCAGGGCTTCAAGCTTTAAAAGTGGGTATTCCTGAAACCTATCCCGAATATGTGCTTCATCAAATGATTACCGTGATGAAGGGAGGCGAGGAAGTGAAGCTCTCAAAACGTGCGGGTAGTTATGTAACACTTCGCGATCTGATTGATGAAGTCGGTTGTGATGCCACACGCTATTTTCTAGTGGCACGTAAGCCTGATTCACAACTCGTGTTTGATATTGATTTAGCGAAAACACAGAATTCAGATAACCCTGTGTATTACATTCAATATGCACACGCGCGTATTGCGGGTGTTTTAAAACAATGGGGCGGGGATACTGATCAATTAAATAAAGTGAATGTAGACAATCTTAAATCTAGTCAAGAATTGATTCTTATTAAACGCTTAAGTGAATTCCCGGAAATGGTGTTACATGCAGGTGTCGAATTAGCGCCGCATGCCATTGCAAACTACTTAAAAGACTGTGCGGCAGACCTTCATAGCTATTATAATGACACTAAGTTTTTGGTTGAGAATGAAGATGAAAAGCTAGCGCGCTTGAGTTTAATCCGTGCGACACAAATTGTATTAAAAAATGGTCTAGATCTTCTCGGCGTCAACGCTCCGGAAAAAATGTAGTTTAAAAGGTGAATATGGAAAAAGGTAAATCAGGTAGTTCTTTTGTGAATGGCCTTTTTATGGGCATTTTAGTAGGTATCGGCTTATCGATTGGTATTACTGTGTTTATTACTAACGGCAAGAGTCCTTTTGTGAGTAAAGATACCAATGGTGCGTGTATCGAAATCCAAGGTGCAAAACCAGAAGGCGAAACTGCGGACGCTATTCAAGATCAGCCTACAAAATTTGATTTTTATAATATCTTGCCTAATGGGGACAAAGAAGCTTCAGACCGAGACACGACGCAAGCCTTAAAAAATCCAGCGAGCATTCCGCAAAAAGAAGTGTATTTCTATCAAGTGGGCTCATTTAATACTGATAAAGACGCGGACAATATCAAAGCAAAATTGGCACTTTTAGGATTTGAAGCGGTCGTACTCACAGCCCCTGCACAAAATAATGAGGTGGTACACAAGGTGCGAGTGGGCCCTATGACCGATGATGCACAAATCATGAAAACAAAGAATGATCTCATTAAGAACGGCTTTAAACCTGTCTTGGTGAAAGCGTCACTGAATAATACAAATTCAAATAATTAAGGAAACGTTTATGAAAAAAATCTTGATTCTCTTTTTAATGCTCTTTACTTCAGTCTCTTTTGCGGGTGAACCTGAAGTCGGTGTTAACTTTGATAAGACCGTACAAATTATTCCTACGGACAACAAAGATAAAATCGAAGTGACTGAACTCTTTTGGTACGGATGCATTCACTGCTACCAAATGGATCCAATCTTAAGTGACTGGGTTAAAAAATTACCTAAGGACGTTTACTTTAAACGCATACCTGCGATTCCACGTCCTGAATGGGCTCCCATGGCACGTGCATTCTATGCGATGGACACACTAGGTGTGGGCGACAAACTTCATACCGCGATATTTGATGCGGTGCATAAAGAGCACTCACTTAACCCAGCGGACGAAAAAGCGATCCTACAATGGGTGACATTAAAATCAGGTCTTGATCGCAAAAAAGTCGAAGATGCTTTCAATTCATTCTCGATGAATGCTTCTTTAAATAAAGCCGCACAAGTTTTTAGAGCATCAGGTGCAACAGGTGTGCCAACACTCATGATCGATGGCAAATACATTACTTCAAGTACGATGGCAGGTGGCAATAATGAAGCGCTCCAGATTGCTGACTTCATCATCAACAATGTCAGAAAAGATCGCAATAAAAAATAACACTTTAAAAGTCTTTATCACCGGTGCCACAAGTGGCATCGGTGAATCATTGGCCCGTCAGTATGCAAATCAAGGTGCTACCTTAGGATTGGTGGGGCGTCGCGAAGAGCTTCTCACAAAAATACAATCAAAAATTAAAACGCCTTGTGACATTTATGCAGTCGATGTCACTGATCAAAAAGCACTTCAAAAGGCAGCAAGCCACTTCATGAAAAAATATGGGGCTCCCGATATTGTGATTGCTAATGCAGGGGTGAGTACCGGAACGCTTGCAGGTGAAAAAGAGGATCTCCATACATTTAAACGCGTGATCGAGATTAACTTATTTGGTGTGATTCATACCTTTCTCCCCTTTATTGAAGCATTTAAAAAGAAGAAGTCAGGTCAATTAGTCGGCATTGCAAGTGTGGCTGGCATTAGAGGCTTACCGGGATCAGGAGCATACAGCACTTCAAAGGCAGCGCTCATTAATTATCTAGAAAGTTTACGTATTGAAATGAAACCTTTTGGGATTCATGTCACAACGATTGCGCCGGGATACATTCATACACCCATGACTAAACATAATCGCTATGCGATGCCTTTTATTTTGAATGTTGACGTTGCGGTGTCACGTTTTATGAAAGCTATTCAAAACAAAAAAGGGTTTGTGATTATTCCTTGGCAAATGAATATGGTGGGCACGCTCATGAAGCTTTTGCCTTCATCTCTATGGGACTTTTTAGCTAAGGGTGGTCCTAAAAAAATTAGAAAAATGATTCAGTAACTACCTATAATCCGAATATACGTTAAACGAAAATTTAAACCGTTCATCAAACAAAGGACCCTCAATGGAATTTGATCAAGAAGAAGAAACACCTTTTAATCTGCCTGAAAAAAAAGAGACTGACAAAAAAACACTCGCTATATACGTCGTCACAGGATTAATTTCGGTGAGTTCTCTCATCTACGGTTACGCAAGTTATCAAGCTACATACTTCAAAGATGCTAAAATTAAAAAACTTAAATCTGATTTAGATGAAGCCAACATTAAATTACAGCGCATTGATATGCTTGAAAACCAAGTGAAAGAATTGGAGGCTTCATTAGCAACAAAAGCGGCTCCAAAACCAGAACCCAAAAAAGAAACGAAACCTGCAGCTAAAAAAGAAGTCAAAAAAGTTGTGCCTGCGAAAAAACCTTTAAAGAAAACAAAAGCACCCGCAGTCAAAGCAAAAGAAAAGAAGCCACTTAAAAAATAATACTTAAAAATTAGAAAAGACACTTATGACCACACATACACTTTATAGCCCATATCAATTAGGTAACTTAACGCTTAATAATCGTTGTGTCATGGCACCCTTAACGCGTAATCGCGCTAATGAGAACCGCGAGCCTGTCGACATGAACGTAACCTATTATGAACAACGTGCAACTGCAGGTTTAATCATCGCGGAAGCCACACAAATTTGTCCTGAGGGTCAGGGCTATATTTCAACACCGGGTATTTATTCTGAAGGTCAAATTCAGGGCTGGAAAAAAATCACCGACGCTGTGCACAAAAAGAATGGAAAGATTTGTCTACAGCTTTGGCATGTGGGTCGCATTTCGCATAGCGAGTTATTACCGAATAACATGGCACCTCAAGCACCATCAGCCATCAGGGCAAAAGCCAAAACATTTAATAGCAAAGGTTTGGTCGATGTATCAGAGCCTCAAGCACTTGAAGTTGATGAAATTAAATCGCTCGCCAAGCAATATGCAACAGCGGCTTTGAATGCAGAAAAAGCTGGATTCGATATGATTGAAGTGCATGCGGCAAACGGATATCTCATTGATCAATTTTTAAGAGACAAAACAAATCATCGGGCAGATCAATATGGGGGCTCGATTGAAAATCGTGCGCGCTTTTTATTAGAGGTGATCGATGAGATTATTAAAGTATATCCAGCGAATTTAATAGGTTGTCGTATTTCACCCGCATCGACATTTAATGATATTGATGACTCTGATCCACAAAGCTTATATAGCTATGTTGTTACTGAATTGGGCAAACGAAAATTAGCTTATCTACATATCATTGAAGGCGAAACGGGTGGAAAACGTGATGCCAATCCGAAAGTGAATTTTGCTGAATTAAAGAAATTGTTTAAAGCACATGGCGGTATGAACATCATGACGAATAATGGTTACAACAAAGCGATGGCGGAAAGTGCCGTTGAAAATCATGAGGCGGATCTTGTCGCTTTTGGTGTGCCTTTTATTGCAAATCCAGATTTAGTGAAACGATTAGAAAATAATTATCCGCTTAATACGCCAGATCAAAAATCATTCTATGGTGGCACTGAAAAAGGTTATACCGATTACCCCTTTTATAGTGCTTAAGTACTTTTATTTTTTGTAGATTTTTTAAGAGTGGTCTTTTTAGGTTCTTCACCTAGATGAAGGTCGACATCTTTTACTAGGCTCTTAAATTCATCTGTAAAAGTAATTTTTTTAGGCGTCGTCTTTTGGCCATACATGGATATAGCAGTAAAGATGATGCTATATAAAAGAATGACGGTGACCACGACAGTGGTCTCAAAAAAATAATCCCGTACTAAAGTGAGTACGGGATCTAACCATACCCAGCCTTGTTTCACTTGATACGTTAAATTGTCCGCCCAGATTGATTGAACCGTATGCAGATACTCAAATAAAGCCGTCATATTTAACCTTTTTCATATTCACCAAATTATAAGTGAATTCCCTATCCAGAAAAGACAAGCCTCAAATAAAAGAGGTAAAATATAGCTTTAAATTCAACGAATTATTATGAAAATCACAGTTATTGGTACAGGGTATGTAGGTTTAGTCGGGGCTGCATGTTTAGCTGAGGTAGGCAATCATGTATTAGGTCTTGATGTGAATCCAGAGAAGATTCGAATTCTAAAAGAGGGTGGTATTCCTATTCACGAACCTGGGCTTTTAGAAATTGTGCGTCGTAATGTGGAAAACGGACGCCTTTCTTTTACTACAGATATCGAAGAAGCCGTACATTTTGGTGAAGTGCAATTTATTGCGGTAGGTACACCGCCTGATGAAGATGGCTCTGCTGATCTTCAATACGTCACAGAAGCTGCTCGCAACATCGGTCGCTTTATGACAAATGAAAAAGTGATTGTGGATAAATCCACAGTGCCTATTGGTACGGGTGACAAAGTTAAAGCGGCAGTAGCCGAAGAACTCAAGAAAAGAAATGTCGACATTCATTATAGCGTTGTCTCTAATCCTGAGTTTTTAAAAGAAGGTGCGGCAGTAGAAGATTTCATGCGTCCTGATCGTATTGTGATTGGCACTGAAGACCAAAAAGCAATTGAAGTGATGAAACAAGTCTATGCGCCTTTCCAAAGAAATCACGAACGACTCGTAGTAACCAATTTAAGAAGTGCTGAGCTTATTAAGTATGCAGCCAACTCCATGTTAGCGACACGTATTAGCTTCATGAATGAATTAGCAAACCTAGCTGAAATTGTGGGTGCTGATATCGAGATGGTAAGACAAGGTATCGGTTCTGATCCGCGTATTGGTTATCACTTTTTATACCCGGGTTGTGGTTACGGTGGCTCATGTTTTCCAAAAGATGTAAAAGCTTTAATTAAAACTGCTAAAGATGTAGCAGGTTTTGATTTGAAATTATTGAAAGCGGTTGAAGAAGTAAATGATCTTCAAAAATATGTCTTACCTAAAAAAATTAAAAAACAATTGGGTGACAATTTAAAAGGTAAGCATTTTGCATTGTGGGGTTTAGCTTTCAAACCTAATACGGATGATATGAGAGAAGCTTCAAGTCGTGTATTGATCAATGAACTCATTAAAGCAGGTGCCACGATCACTGCTTATGATCCCGTTGCCATGGATGAGGCAAAACGTATATTCAAGGATGAAAAACATTTATCTTTTGTAGATACACAAGATGATGCACTTAAAAATGCAGATGCACTCGTCATCGTGACCGAATGGACAGAGTTTAGAAGTCCCGATTTTGCTTTAATTAAATCTTCACTTAAAGCGCCTTTCATTTTCGACGGTCGAAATCTTTATGATCCTAAAGCGGTTCGCTCACTTGGATTTGAGTATTTCCCTATTGGACGTTAAATGAAAATTTTGGTGACAGGTGTAGCCGGTTTTATTGGCATGCATAGCGCCAAGAAGCTCCTTGATGATGGTCATGAGATTATTGGTATCGACAATCTCAATGACTATTACGATGTCACTTTAAAAGAAGATCGACTTAAAACATTAGAGGGCTATAAAAATTTTAAGTTTTTAAAGCTCGACATTAAAGATCAAAAGGACGTGCTTGATCTTTTTAAAAAAGAATTGCCGAAACGTGTTCTCCATTTAGCAGCACAAGCAGGGGTCCGTTATTCCATAGAAAATCCTTATGTCTATATCGATTCCAACATTCAAGGCTTTATTAATATCTTGGAAGGTTGTCGTGCAATCAAAACTGAACATCTTGTCTTTGCAAGTAGCTCGAGTGTCTATGGCGGAAACGAGAAAGTGCCTTTCAGTGAACATGATAATGTCGATCATCCGGTAAGTCTTTATGCGACTACTAAAAAAGCAAATGAATTGATGGCTCATACCTATAGTCATCTTTATCAAATTCCTACAACAGGATTACGTTTTTTTACAGTCTATGGCCCATGGGGAAGACCTGACATGTCGCCTATGTTATTTACAAAAGCTATTTTGGCTAATGAACCTATCAAGGTATTTAATCATGGCGACATGATGCGTGACTTTACTTATATTGATGACATCGTAGCTTCTTTGAAAGAAACACTATTTAAAATAGCCACGCCTAATAGTAAATTTGATGCAAAACATCCTGACCCAGCGACCAGCCATGCACCTTATCGTATCTTTAATATTGGTAATAGTCAGCCAATACCATTGATGCAATTCATCGAAACGATTGAAGATGCATTAGGTAAAAAAGCGATTAAAAAAATGATGGATATGCAAGCAGGCGATGTCAAAATTACATCAGCAGATACTTCGGAATTAAATCAGTGGGTCAATTTCAAACCTAACACCTCCATTAAAGAAGGTGTTAAACGATTTGTAGATTGGTATAAGAACTACTACTAAGTTATTTTTTCTTAGAAGGCTTTTGTGCTTTTTTAGCTGCTTTCGATTTCGCAACAGGTTTTGATTGCTTTTGAGATGCAGCTTCTTTTGTTTTTGCACCCAATTTGGCTTCTAGATTTTTCACTTCTGCTTCAAGCGCTTTATTCTTATTTGCTAACTCTTCGTTCTCAGTCGCCTTATCATTTAATGCTGCTACTTGATTTTGTAATACTTTAATTTCGCTTGCTTGATCAGTAATTTTATCTTGTGCGTTATAAGCTACAAATAATGAGCCTGCAACAACAACACCTGCAACGACATACTGCACAATTGTTTTGGTTTCCATTTAAACTTAGATCCTTTTTAATATAATTAAACTTCTAAGTGACATCTTATCCTTTTTACGAAAGCTTTTAAATTACCTTTTTGATTTTTTTAAGCGCGCTTTTTTAATGAGCATCAAGTTTCTGACGTAAACGAGTGTGCCTGGAAGTTGACCTACAATAATCACGAGTTCAGTTTTATGAAAACCGTAAGCTAGAACGATCACGCTACCTAATAAACTAAAGTACCAGAAGCTGATAGGAATTAAACTTTTTTGATGCCGCTCACTATGAATCCACTGCACAATGAAACGCATCATGAAAAGTACTTGTCCCAATAGCCCTACTAGGAGCCATGTAAAGTCTTGACCTGACATCGCATTAAAATAATTTTGTGCGGCTTCTACAATATGCCAAAAGAAATAACTAAAGCCTTGATTCATCTTAATCCTTTTTGATTTGAGGTAATTTAGATCTGCGTTGTAGCCAAGCCACACCAAATAAATCGACAATACCGACTAACAAGCGATCAATCGTTCCGTAATTTGAATGTCCGTGAGTGCGAGGTCGATGGCTCACAGGCACTGACACAATAAGACCGCCACGACGTTTAATGAGTGCGGGTAGAAAACGATGCATATGATCAAAATAAGGCAAGTCTAGAAAAGCTTCTTTTGAAAAAAGCTTGAGTCCGCATCCTGTATCTGGTGTGTCGTCTTGAAGCATCCATGAACGAACACCATTGGCAATCACAGATGAAATTCTTTTAATCCAAGTATCGCGTCTGCTATGACGGCGATTTCCACCCACTAATTCAACACCTTCTTTTAAGGCTTTAAGTAATTCTGGAATGTCTTGAGGATTATTCTGTCCATCACCATCGAGTGTTGCAATCCAATCATATTTAGCATACTTCACACCTGTTCTGACGGCCGTACTTTGACCACAACTTTTTTGATGACGAATGACGCGAAGTTCTTTATACGTTTTTTGTAAAGTAATTAAGTTTTTGTGTGTTTGATCAGTGCTGCCGTCATCAACATAAATAATTTCATAATTGATTTTATTTTTTAAAGACTTACGAATTTCAAAAATTAGATCAGCCACATTGTCTTCTTCATTTCTGACAGGCACTACGACAGATAAAGATTTAGGTTTAATAAATTGAGCCATACATAAGACTTTTTAAGTTTTCAATAGACGATATTTTAAACGGTTTATTACTCAACCGTGACGGACTTTGCTAAATTACGCGGCTTATCGACATCAGTGCCCTTGATAAGGGACACATGATAGGCGAGAAGCTGCACTGGAATAGAGTGAATAATGGGAGATAAAACACCTGTGTGTCTTGGTGTTCTTATCACGCGCACTCCTGGACTTTCCATAAAGTGACTATCTGCATCCGCAAATACAAAAATTTCGCCGCCTCGCGCTTTCACTTCCTGCATATTTGATTTTACTTTTTCAAGTAAATTATCATTCGGTGCAATCACAACCACTGGCATATCATTATCAACCAAGGCCAATGGGCCATGTTTTAATTCGCCTGCCGGATAGGCTTCTGCGTGAATATAAGAAATCTCTTTCAATTTCAATGCACCTTCCATGGCAATGGGGTAATGAATACCACGGCCTAAGAATAAGGCATGATGTTTATCTGCAAATAATTTTGCCCACTCTTTAATCTGGGGCTCTAAATTAAGTGCTTGTTGAATACTTCCGGGTAATTGTCTTAAATTTTCTAAATAGCTTTTTTCTTGCTCTTTATTAATCAGTTTTTTAAAGGCAGCTATTGTCACAGCTAAACTAAATAAAGATACCAATTGTGTTGTGAAAGCTTTGGTCGATGCCACACCAATTTCAGCACCCGCTCTTGTATATAAAACAAGTTTTGATGCTCGAGCAATCGCACTTTCTTGAACATTACAGATGGCTAAACTTAAATCTTGGCCTAAAGACTGCGCATGTTTTAAGGCTTCCATCGTATCAAGCGTCTCACCAGATTGCGAAATAGTTAGAATCAATTGATTCGGATTAGGGACTGAGTCTCGATAGCGGTATTCACTTGAGATTTCTACCGTCGTTGATATTTTTGCAATACTCTCTAACCAATATTTTGCAGTGACCCCTGCATAATAACTTGTACCTGCCGCCAAAATTAAAATGCTATCCATTTTAGAAAAAACTTCTTTGGCATTATTTCCAAAAAGGCTTGCATCAAAGTGACCTTCATCAATGATGGCTTCAATGGTGTCTGTCAAAGCGCGAGGCTGCTCATAAATTTCTTTTTGCATGAAGTGGTCATAAGGGCCCAACTCCATCGAAGATAATGTCACATCGCTGATATGCGTTTTGCGGATAATTGCTTTTTTATCTTTATCGAAAATTTGAATGCCATCTTTTTTAACTTCTACGACATCGCCATCTTCAAGATAGATGACTTTTTTAGTGACTGCTAAAAGTGCTGAAATATCCGATGCAATAAAGTTTTGGCTATCCCCTAATCCAATGATGAGTGGACAACCTAAACGCGCACAAATCATTTCATCAGGATTTTTAAGAGAGATCACAGCAATGGCAAATGCACCTCTTAGTTCTTCACCCAACATTTGGGTGGCTTCTAATAGAGATTTGTTTTTATGTTTTACAAAGTAATGGATGAGGTGGGCGATGACTTCGGTATCTGTTTGTGACTCAAATTGATAACCTAATTTTTTAAGGCGCTCACGCTCTTCTTCATAGTTTTCAATAATGCCGTTATGCACCACGGCAATTTCACCTTCCGAAATATGAGGATGTGCATTGAGTTCTGTGACACCACCATGCGTTGCCCATCTTGTATGACCAATACCTAAGAAGCCTTCTAACTTTTGATCTTTTACCATCGTTTCAATTTCAGCCACACGACCTACAGATCGCACACGTTCAATACCATTTCGCAAAACGGCGATCCCGGATGAATCATAACCGCGATATTCAAGACGACTTAATCCTTCGATTAAGTTAGGAACGATGTTTTGATTTGAAATTGCACCTACAATGCCGCACATAGTTAAAGTCTCTTTATTTTTTTGTAGGTTTAGTCCAGCCAGATATGCTGGTTTGCTTTGAACGAGACACCGTGAGGTCTCCCGGGGGTGCGTCTTTAGTGATAGTGGATCCTGCCGCGATGGTAGCACCCTTACCAATTTTAATAGGGGCCACTAATGCTGTATTTGATCCGATAAACACATCATCTTCAATCGTGGTCGGATGTTTATTAGCACCATCATAATTACAAGTAATCGTACCAGCGCCAATATTGACTGATTTACCGACTAGGCTATCGCCGACATAACTTAGGTGATTGATATTCGTTTCATTATTTACTTCACTATTTTTAATTTCAACAAAATTGCCGATGTGCACTTGGTTTTGAAGTTTTGTGCCGGGTCTTAGTCTAGCAAAAGGTCCAATACGACAATGTGTACCGACGGTACTTTCGACAATATGTGAATAAGGCTCAATCGAAGTGTGATCACCTATCGTGCTATCTTTAATATGTGAATAAGCCGCAATCTTCACATGATTGCCTAAATGCACTTTGCCTTCAAAAATACAACCCACGTCAATCGTCACATCTTGACCTGCGGTGACTTCACCTCGAATATCAATGCGGCTTGGATCTATGAGGGTAACGCCTTCTTCCATCAATTTTTTTGCTGTCATAAGTTGATAGTTTCTTTCCATGGTTGCTAATTCAGATTTCGAATTAATCCCGGTAATCGATACTTCATTATCCGCAGATTCGCTTAATACTTCAATGTTATCTTCGATAGATAACCCTACAATATCTGTCAAATAATATTCTTTTTGTGCGTTCTGATTATTGAGTCGTCCTAGCCAATTTTTTAAAAGATGATTCGGGGCACACATGATGCCAGTATTAATTTCTTTAATATTTTTTTGTGAAGCATCACAATCTTTTTCTTCTACAATTTTTTGTATGCGGTCATCTTTTCTGACTATCCTGCCATAACCATTTGGATCTTCTTTTGAGTAGGTTAAAACCGCTAAATTTTTTTGGCCTTTTTTAATTAAACGTTGAATCGTTTCTTGATCAATCAAAGGCACATCGCCATAAAGAATCAGTGTGCTGCCCTCATCTTTAATGAAAGGAATCGCTTGTTGCACAGCATGGCCTGTACCTAATTGTTCTTTTTGTTCTGCCCATTGAATATGGGTTGATGGAAATGTTTTTTGAACCTGATCGCCTCCGTATCCGTAAACCACGACAAGTTGGTTTGGATTAAACGACATGGAAGCATCAATGACATAACCTAAAAGCGGTTTATGAGCGAGCGGTTGCAAGACTTTGGGTAAATCAGAACGCATACGCGTCCCTTTGCCTGCAGCTAAAATCACAATAGATAAAGACATCATCAGTATTTTATCGTCTATTTGTCGTCACATGACATAAAAAAAGCAGCTTAAAAGCTGCTTTTAATAATTTTGTAAGTTTTAAAACTTAGTGTTTTTGGCGTAGTTTTTGAATGGCTTGAATTTGTGCAATCGCTTCCGCTAATTCAGCTTGTGCTTTCGCATAATCCACATCAGAAGAACGGTTCTTCATCGCTTCTTCAGCCGCTTTTTTAGCAGCGTTGGCTGTGGCTTCATCAAGATCATGACCACGAATCGCTGTGTCTGCCAAGACAGTCACGACACCTGGTTGCACCTCTAAAATGCCGCCTGAAATATAAATGAGTTGTTCTTCATTTTTATCCGCAAGTTTAATGCGAAGGGCACCTGGTTTAATCGATGTAATCATTGGTGCATGGTGAGGATAAATACCCACTTCACCCATTTGTGCAGGTGCTGCAACGAACTCAGCTTCACCTGAAAAAATAGATTCTTCGGCACTTACTACATCAATATGAACTGTGGCCACCATGTCGTTTTTACCTAATCAATTAAGATAATGTTTTAGCTTTTGCTACAGCTTCTTCGATGCTACCTACCATGTAGAACGCTTGTTCTGGTAAGTGATCATATTCACCACTCACGATCGCTTTAAAGCCTTTGATCGTATCTTTGAGTGTCACATATTTACCAGGCGCGCCTGTGAATACTTCAGCGACGTGGAATGGTTGTGATAAGAAACGTTGAATTTTACGTGCACGGCTTACCGCTAATTTATCTTCTGGAGATAATTCGTCCATACCAAGAATCGCAATAATGTCGCGTAATTCTTTATAGCGTTGTAATGTCGATTGAACTGAACGTGCCACTTGATAATGTTCTTCGCCCACAATTTGTGGATCAAGCTGACGTGAGGTTGAATCGAGTGGATCCACCGCTGGATAAATACCAAGGGAAGCAATATCACGCGATAACACAACGGTTGAGTCCAAATGTTGGAATGTGGTTGCAGGTGATGGGTCAGTCAAGTCATCGGCTGGCACATAAACCGCTTGGATCGATGTAATCGAACCTGTTTTTGTTGAAGTAATACGTTCTTGTAGGCGACCCATTTCATCAGCAAGTGTTGGTTGATAACCTACCGCTGAAGGCATACGACCTAAAAGTGCAGACACTTCAGTACCTGCGAGTGTGTATCGATAAATATTGTCTACGAAGAAAAGAACATCACGACCTTCGTCACGGAATTTTTCAGCCATCGTTAAACCTGAAAGTGCAACGCGTAAACGGTTGCCTGGTGGCTCGTTCATCTGACCGAACACCATCGCTACTTTAGATTCTTCCATGTCATCTAATTTAATCACGCCTGCATCTGACATCTCATGATAGAAGTCGTTACCTTCACGTGTTCGTTCACCCACGCCTGCGAATACAGATAAACCTGAGTGTTGTTTAGCAATGTTGTTAATGAGTTCCAACATGTTCACTGTCTTACCTACACCAGCACCACCGAAGAGACCCACTTTACCGCCTTTAGCGAATGGACAAACTAAGTCAATCACCTTAATACCTGTTTCAAGTAAGTCAACAGAAGGTGAGAGGTCTTTAAAGTCTGGGGCTTTTTGGTGAATAGAACGGAATTCTTTAGATTTGATTGGGCCCATTTCATCGATCGGGCGACCAAGTACGTCCATGATACGACCTAGTGTGCCTGTACCTACTGGCACGTTAATCGCAGCACCTGTGGATTTAAATGCAGTACCGCGCGCAAGTCCGTCAGACGAACCCATCGCAATCGTTCTAACAATGCCATCACCAAGCTGTTGTTGCACTTCAAGTGTCAACCCTGCTTCAGCTTGTGAGTCTTTGTCATCTATGATCAATGCATCAAATACTTTCGGCATTTGATCGCGAGGAAACTCAACGTCAACCACCGCACCGATACATTGCACTACTTTTCCGATTTGTTTACTAGCCATTTTTTTATCCTTAGGACTCTAAATAATTAATTCAACGTTATGCAACCGCAGCTGCACCACCCACAATTTCTGAAATTTCTTTTGTAATTGCCGCTTGACGTGCTTTGTTATAAATCAATTTCAATTCGCCAATCACATTCTTCGCATTATCTGAAGCTGACTTCATCGCAACCATACGTGCAGATTGTTCTGAGGCCATATTTTCTGTGACGCCGTGATAAATCAATGACTCAATATAACGTGTCAATAATTGATCGATCACACTTTGTGCATCCGGCTCATAGATATAATCCCATGGACCTTCTGGACTTCCGATTTTATCGCCTGAGAGTGGTAACAATTGATCCACCACAGGCTCTTGCTTCATCGTATTAATAAATTTGGTATAACAAATAAAGAG
>Ga0214172_1000516_pt1 | contig 16232 bp, 6 predicted proteins | sample TroBogEpilimnion_29_FD_153010 | JGI IMG/M metagenome (GOLD analysis project Ga0214172, IMG submission 153010) | Freshwater microbial communities from Trout Bog Lake, WI - 12JUL2007 epilimnion | ecosystem: Environmental > Aquatic > Freshwater > Lake > Epilimnion/Euphotic zone | place: Trout Bog...
GCCGTTCTTTAAGGCACTAGCAACTTCTCTCGGAACCGTAGTGACAGCACTTATGCCACTTTTCCAAAGTGCGGGTGATGCTCTTGGGCAGGTATTAGGTTCATTGGGAGAAGAACTTGGAACTATCTTCCAAGTGATTAAACCTCTTGTTGACTTATTTGTAAATAACTTGCTTCCCGTATTGTTGCAAATGATTACGCCGTTCTTTAAGTTAGCAAACGACATTTTCACCCCATTGGCAAAGGCTTTGGATAAGATTATCGGAACGGGTAGCGGTATGAAGACCCTTTCGGGAATCTTTAGCACTATGGGGGCCGCGGTAAGCAAGAGCCTTATGGTTGGTGTAAAAGCCATAGCCGATGCCTTTACAAAGATGGTGAAAAACGGCCAACTCAATGCGATGCTTCAGGGTTTTGTAAAGGTAATCGCAACGCTAGAGCCTATTCTTCCTGCCGTAGCAACAGCAGTCGCAAACCTAATGGTTGCCCTAGCGCCACTCTTTATCGCCGCTGGGCCAGCACTCGTAAAGATTCTCCAAATCTGGGCCAACTTACTAGTCGCACTAACGCCAGCAATTCTTATTATCATAAACGCAATCAGCAAGTTGATTGGTTGGATTACCGGGAACAAGGGTCTTACCGAAGCGATTGCTATTTTGGCGGCCGCTTGGTTCACCCGAAACCTCTTCCTCACGCCAATCAAGATGGCTATGGAAAGCATCACGCTTCTATCGGGCAAGGTTCTTAGTCTTGGTGGCACACTGCGTAAGACCGGTTCGCTCTTTAAGCAGTTCTTCCAAAATAGGGGAATGACAGATGCCAAGGGCAACCCAATGACCGCCGGTTCTCGTTTGGGTCGCTTGCTCAACAACCGAGCCGACATTTCAGCAGTTGAGCGCGCAGCGAAAATCAAGGCGTATGAGCAGAAAGCCGAACACGGCGGATTTATGGCTGCTCACTGGGCTAAGCGCGCAGAAGAACTCAAGAAGAAAACCTCATACTTCGAGAAAATCGCTGACTCCAATCTCGGCAAAACTCTTTTTAAGGATGCTGGTGAAGAGGCAAAGAAAGGCCGCTGGAAAGGCTTGTTTAAGGGCTTCTTCGGCGTTGCTGGCAACCTCTTTGGTGTTAGTGGGGCTGGTCAAGCCTCGGATAATGCCGATAACCAACTATCTGCTACCAACAACCTAATTGACGCAATCAACAACCTAATCTCCACTATTCAGTCAGGCGGTATGGGTGGTGGTGGGGGCAATAGTTCCAACCCCCTAAAGACGGTCGAGAACGATGTCAAAAAGGGCAAGTCATTAATCGATGACCTAAAGAAAGGCAGGGGCCTCGCTAGTAAAGCGAAGAACCTCGTTTCTATGGGTAAGAACCTTGTCGGCAGACTGTTTGGCGGCGGTGGTGCGGAGGCTCTGGGCGGCGAAGCGGCGACTGGTGCTGAAGTTGCGGGAACTATGGAAGCAGGTGCGGCTCTCGGACCAGAGACTCTCGGTGTCTCCGTAGCCGTTGCTGCAGCGACAGCGGCCTATATCAAGTGGCACAAACAAATCAACCACTTTGTCTCAACCACAGCACATCACCTTTGGAATGGGGCCAAAGATGTCGGCAAGTGGGCGAGCAAAGAAGCAGGTCACTTGTTTAATGGCGTAAAAGATGTCGCCAAGTCATATGTCAAGTTCAGCGCGCACGTTGGTCACGCTGTTCTCAATGTCGGCAAACACCTAGTCACTGGTGCTGCGAATATCGCTAAGGGCGCGGCCCACTTAGTCGGTGGCGCGGTTAGTGCTATTGGTGGATTCTTTGGTGGTCTGTTTGGTGGTGGCGGCTCTAGCAAGCCCTCAACCCCAAATATCGGCCAACTCAACAAGATGACCTTTACTGGTGGTGCGCTGAATGTGCACATTATGGGCGTTCAGGCGGGTCGAGCACTAAACGGGCGTGCATCTAATGCCGTTGGGCGTGGTGAAACGGTCGTTCATATTGCCCCCGGTGCTTTTACCATCCAAGTTCACGGCAATATGGATAAGACTGTTGGCAGGGAAGTCAAGACCTATGTTGATGACCAATTTAAGGAACTTCACAGGCAATTACGCTCTTTAGGTCGTTAATTCTTCCAAACTAGCGATAGAGTAGGGTTCTAATGAAGACTCTGACCGCCACTCCGACTTCAGCAAATATCGACCCTAGATATTGGGTAATCAATGGCGCGCCCGATGGGGCAACGGCACAAAACGACACAACTCGCCTTAGTTGTACGGCAATCAGAACTGCTGATACCAATATCTACCAAGTCCACGTAGATAACCTCACCAAACTCTTTACAAGCCTTACAAGCCTTTCGCAAGATACGCAAGTAGCCCCATACGCCTATGTGCCAAGTGGTGCTTGGTATTTAGCGGCCAAAAACTACACCTACACCGGCGATGGCTTTATCTATGTAAGTGACACGAGTGGTTTCGCCGCTACACAAAAAGTCGTTGTTTTGGAAGGCGACAGTCAGCAGAACTCCCCTGCTTTTTATTCAGAGTGGGGAACTGTGGGTTCGGCCGGTCAAATCCCTATCACGCAGTCAATTACCAATGCAAACTTTACAAACTCTTCCGTTATTTCTTCTCCATACAATGTGGGAAACGAAATGAATCAAGGCCTTTACTTTACTTGTTCGGGCGGAACGCCTACTGCTGAAATCACGGGAATCGTTCCCGATTGGACATACGACTATGTGGTTTCCACAACCTCAACGCAAATCTCGGTCTTTAATAGCGGCCCCAATGGGAACACACCACTAGTCGGCTCGTGGCAACCCGGCCAAATGGTTTTTGATGCCAAGGGCGACTACTTAGGTCTTATTAGTGGGGTCACTAGCACGACCGCAACTTTGCCTATTTCGGGAACTTACACAACCCTTTCTTTCCAAAACCCAATAGTGGCAAACTGGTTAAACCTCACGGCGACTTTCTCCGTCACTGCCACCTCTGGTAGCAACACCGTTGTAGCAACGGCTTCTACTTTGGAAACCTACGAGCCCGTAGGAACGATTATGGGCGGCAACAAGGTTTCAGCATCGTTCTTTAACACGGTGGGAACTATCCAAAACTACTTTGCTTCTGTAGTCGGAACGGCTACTACGGCAACGCAGGGCAACCTTGTTATCAACACAACGGCGACCGTAAGCACTACCTCAACGCTAACTGTTTACACACCTATCTTTGCTTCTAGCGTTTCAGCAGACTTGGCTATTGGAACGGTCAACTCCGTTGTTGTGTCAACCACTTCGTCGGCAACCACTATCGGCGTATCTTCTTGGGCCACTAGGTCATCAACCCTCAATGTCTCTGCTGGCTCGCTAATGGGAACTTACACGGGTCAGCCACCACAGGTAGGTGCGACCCTTAGTGCTGGAACGGCAACGCTTCAGGGAACTAACACGATTACGGCTATCAACACCTCTGCCCTAACCTTTACTTTCACCTCAACGGTCGGCGCACCAACAGTCGCCGGAACAGTCACCGCACCTATCACGGCTATCGTAAATCAAAATGTTTATGTGCTTAGTGCCACGAACTCTGGTTTGGGAGCGCAAATCCTCTCTAGCGAAATCTCCGCAGTCAATTTACCTACTTCGTATTCACCTGCTTCGTTTGTTATTGCTACAAACTCAACCCTCGCACAACCCCTTTCCTATTCTGGTACTGGCCCATCGGAAACCGTGTCGGTAGGAGATGTCATTATGCTCTCGGATGGCGACCAACGCTACAAGGGCATAGTCACCACACCGGGAAATAACACCTACTCCGTAGTCTTAGGCCCAACGCCCCCTTACTATTCCTCTATTGACCCATCACCTCTAGGTGCGAACTCTATCGGAACGAAAGCGAACATCACTAGTGTCACCTATTCGGGCGGACAACTCACCTTTAACGCCACCAACTCTTTTAAGGCGGGTCAAACGGTTTCTGTAAATATATCTGGTTCCTTATATGCGGGTATTTACCAGATTGTCTCCACTACTAGCACCAACTTTGTCGTTGCCACGACATCCACAACAACGCCGAGCGCACTAACAGGAACAGCCAATATGGTTTCGCTTGGAGATGAAACAAATGGTTTCTATGGAAGCACAGGCTCAAACATATGGTTCTATCCATATCTAAAAAACCTTATTTTCACCGGAACGATTGATACTTATCGCTCAACGCCGGTAGCCTCGTTCGTAAGCATTTCGCTAGTGAGTACTACGGGTATCACCTCACCGTTTAATTTCCAAGCAACAGGGTATGCCAATACGATTATCGACCGCCACGGCCAACCAGTCACTAACTATGAGTTGATAAACCTATCCTCATCAGACGCACAAACTCTAAGCAATATGATTTCTGGCACGGGCGTACTTCTCTTGTCTGGCGCTGGGGTCACATCTAGCACTTGCTACCTCACCTATGTCGACACCACGGCTTTAATAGGTTATGTAAGTAATCCTATTAGCACGACTAACACGACTTGGACCGCCACCGTCATATCAGCACCGGCGTTAGTGACCTGCGATAACAACTCCACTATCTCTAGCCTCTATACCCAAGCGACTAATAGTGGCAAGAGCCTTTACCTAACTTTCCGTGGCGAGGGTGCGCGCTGGAATACTAGTGTTTTGACTTCAGGGCCAACGCCGTATTGGCAGGTGACTGGTATCCCAACAGATAGCACCAACTCTTTCTACATCAACAACTCTTCCTTAGATAACTACGCACCAGCACAAAACGCCTATTACAACGGTGATAGTCAGAACTACATCTATCTATGGGAAGTCGAGCAGTCGCCAACGCTTGCCAATGGAAACACCAATCCTTTCTACCTTGCTTGGACTATCCCACTCGGCTCTTCGCTTTCAGCAGCAAACTACGATGGAACGGGTAGCGGCGTAGTCTCACTACAGAATGGAACTATCGGTGGCGTTCACTTAGCCGGAACTACAGTCGGCTCTTATATCCTCGGACAGCGTTGGATTGGGTCGAATACGGCTGCTGATTTGGAAGCCCTCAACGCTGACCAGATTGGCTCTCGCTACACCTCAAGCCTCTATTCAGATGTGATGGGTGGAGTCTCCACCTCGTTTATCGCAAGCCCAGCACCAGCCCAAACTTCGGTATCCCTAAACCTCACGCTCTCTAGCGGAGGCAACCAACTTGCGACTTTGGCTGGCGCGAACACCTATGGGTCAGTCACGGGCGTAATCGTAGGTATGTTGGTTCAGGGAACGGGAATCCCTAGCGGTTCTGTAGTCACTTCTGTCGTTGCACCTTATGTAGTCGCATCTACCGGGCTACCCACTGCTGGAATAATCTCTATCTCTAACAACGCCACTATTAGTGGAGTCGAGAATGTCACATTTTCGAGCAATATTATGAACCTAACTGCTGATATCGCCAACGATGTGAGCGTGGCGATTATTGGAACGGGCAAGACCCAAGAAGCCGTTTTGCTTTCGGGCTCGTATGTCGGCGTGGATGGCTCGCTAAACAATGTTCCTATCGTTTGGGATTTGGTTCCCGGCAACACTTTCCGATTCGACCACTACGCCGGTGAGCCTATTTTCACCCCAAATATCCTTTGCTACACCAATCCGCTAACGAACGACCACGGTGCGGATACCCCTGTTATTGGCTCGCCAGATACAAGCACTACAACTAGTGCGACATCATCTACGGCATTGATAGCGCAGAATATCTAGAGGACCCTATGCCATCAATCACCACTGACGCCTACCTAGATTTCGACAAGCCGTGGCTCACAACCGGCAATAACGGTCAGCCCAATATCAACACCAAACTCTCCTACGCTTCGGCTGCTGGCGATGAGAGCATCGTTGTAGAGAGTCGCTACGGATTCCCCACCTCATACCCCGATATCTTTCCACCGTTCCTCAATAACGGAACAACTATCACGGGCATTTCTGGTAGTGGAACAGTAGTCACCTACACGGCTATCAACTCTTTCGTAGCCGGTCAATCGGTGACAATTATTGGTTCTGCCGTTTCTGGCTTTAACGGAACTTTTACGATTGCGAGCGCGACACAAACGGCATTTACCGTGACTTCTGCTGTTTCGGGAACCGACAACCCCTCTACGCCAACAGCGACCGCTATTTTGGCTAATCCAAACTACTTTGCCTTGCCAGAAATCGGCCGCCTTTCGTTGGCTACTGCTTCTAGCGACACCACAATCACTTTTAACCCAACCCACCAGTTGCCAGTTTCCGCCCCTTTTACTTTCACCATAGGCACGGCGACATTTACGGCCTACAACATTACCTACAACTCCAACACAGGTAGCACTCCGTCTGCTGTTATCAACTTGCCAGCAGGAATAACCGTAGGGTCTATCTATAGTGCCGGAACACCGATTCACTTAGCGGCACTAGACACCAAGAGTTCTTACACTAGTTTGGAAGTTCCTCGCTTCTTCCTTACTGGCACAGGAATCAACTTTATGGGGAACGGCCAGAATTACTCCTATCTTCCTGTTTCACCACTTCCATACTCAATCGCCGTAGATACGCCCCTAACTATTCGGCAGGGCCTCTTCTACCAAGACCTAATCGTTCGCAACGGTGGTCTGGCTACCGACGCCCAAGCAGGTAGCACAGTAATCAATGTCGCCAATAGCAAGTTCACCGCTACTGTCACGACCGCAAGCACCCTAACTATTACGGCCAGTTCGGCTAGTTATCTAGCAGGCAACCTATTCGTTGGACAGCAAATCTTTGCGAGTGGCTCGGATACGGCTATTGGAACAATCTCCGCTATTTCAGCAACTTCTATCAACCCAGTCCTCACTATTACCGTTAGCACGAGCCTCGGAACAGTCGGTAGTTCATACACCTACTACAGCGCGTTCTACGCTTTCTACAACTACAACGCCACGAACTTTGGAACAAACGGAGTCGTGAATAGTGCGTTTAACCAATCGGGGAACACCGATGCCGTTGGCGCGATTATCTCGGTTCAGTTGGCGCAGCCACTTTCGCCCGGCGACTTCTTGGTTCTGTTAGAAAGTTATACGGCGACCACGAGTGGCTCAACGGCTATCAGCACCACGCCCACAACGATTACCCTTACCGCACCCCCAACAAACTGGCTCAATAGCGGAACTTTTAGCGTAATTATCAACAAAGTAGCGAAAGAAGTCTTCTACACAGGTATTTCGGGAAGCACCCTGACTGGCGTTAGCGTGACGAGTGGCTCATTCACTATTCCTAGTGGGGCGACTCTAACCACAGTCTTTAGCCAACTCCTTGAGGTTGACAAGGCCGCTACGGTGCGCTCTAAGTTGGTTTCCGTAAAGTCTTTCCAGCCTAACTACGCTTACAACGCTAGTTCTACTATCGTTAAGACCTACGAACTTTCTATTGACACGGGCAATCTCCAAGAAAAGATTTACCCAGTTTCAGCACCAGTCTCGCTAAACGCCGACAATATCTCTGGCCCATACCAAGTTCTTCTTGGAACGCAGATGGCTAATAGCCACACGGCGGGTTCGCAAGTTCTTTGGTATCAGATGCCGCAAAACCCAAATATTGCTGATATTTGCTACCGACCCGACCTCAACCAATTCCAAATGTATGACGGCCTCGGATGGCGATATGCGCGCGTTCAGTCGGTTCAGCCTATCTACACAATGCTTGGTGCGAACGGCGGTCTAGATAAAGAGTTGTTTTCACTCTACGACCCTATTAACAAGACAGAAACCCAGCAGGACACTTTCACCAACAACTCAAGCGTTGCCTACACGACCCACTTCGGTTCTTTGTTTGGAAACGACCCCAACAATGTCGAGTGGACTCACGATGTCCTTTCACGAGTTCAGATGCACATTCAGGCCGCCGTTCCGCCGGGCAAGCAAGTTGCTTTCCGTAGTCTCGGAATGCACATTGTTTTTAGGTCTGCCCCATCGGTTGATGATGTTCTAATCAAGCCAACAGACACCGTGACTTTTTCGGCTGGTGAAACGCCCGCTATCGGTTGGAAATACAGCGACTTTGACGAAGACCCACAGAACGGATGGGAAGTCCGTGTCTTTGACGAAACCACTTATCAGAGTGCTGGCTTTTCACCAAACACTTCTACACCAGTCTGGTCAAAAATAGGAAACGACGACTCGACTCAAGTTCTTATTGACTCTTCTATTGGTTTTAAGGACAACACCCTTTACTACGCCTATGTGCGGGTATCTAAGTCTTTCCAAAACGCCTCTTGGTTTGGCGATTGGAATGTCAAGCACTTCTTAGTTGACCCAGCGCAACCCCAACTCCCAATGATGGCGGTCTATAGCGATGGTGATAATGCGATTAACCACTTGATTGTTCAGTCAAGCGACAACTTGCTTTCCTCGGATAATGCTGATTTCCCAACAAGCACGGGAAACTGGCAGACCACTAGTGCCGACTCGGCAGGAACGAAAGTCTCGTTGGGGGCTATGGCTACACACATCTCCACCAAACTAGACAAGACAAAGATTTATAGCCAGTTGCCTGTTGGAACTGATGCCAAGTTAGGAACGGCTATCACCACAACTAGCCAAGTGGGAAACATCACTATCAATGGTGCTGGTCTTCCTGTATCTGGCACTTTTTGGGTCAACATAGGCGGAACGGTTGATGCGAATACCGGCCTTGTTAGTGGTGGTGAAAATGTCTTGCTACAGACTGTTTCGCAGACAGCAACTAGCGGTGTCTATTCGATTCAGGCTCGCAACTACCCTGTGCCGTCTGGCCCAACTGGAACTTCCCTTTCGACACACGCACTAAACGAAAATGTTTCGTTCGGTCTTCAGTCGCCTGTCTATCACGGCTCAACGGCAAAGATGTCGTGGACAGAAAAGATTGAGCACACCACTAAAAAGCCCGAATACTCCTATGTTCAGACTGGTGCGGGTAGCGCGGCCCAACCAGTTCGTTTTCAGATTCTCAAGGGCAATAGCAAAGAACACCCACTCAAGGTGATGATTTACGACCCCCACCACGCTTTTTATGCGCCCGGTCAGGGAACTGGTAAGAAAATCAATGTCTACTACACCCACTTTACGGTCGCACAATTAGCAGTAAGTGGAACTGGCGGAAAGAAGTCGAAGAAGAAACTCAAGACAACGACCAAAGTAGTCCAGTCAAATCTTTACGAAGTAGCAACTATCGCTAGTGTCCACGCCGCCGGGCCAGAAGTTAAGGGCGGTTGGATTGACTTCGGCGTGACGACTGCTGATGCTATTGGATTTAGGAATCTAGTCTCCACTAGCCCAATCAAATACCAATACCAGAACCTACGCACCGTTCCTATCCGTATGACGAACTCAAGTGCCGCAAGTCTGTTTGACCGCACTAACGGTTGCAGCACACAGGCTCTAATCAAGGCAGGAACTCAAGTTCGTTTCGTGAATGGGTCAAGCAAGATGACCGCCACTCTTTCTGCTGATTGGCACGGCCCAAATGTTCCACTCGGAACGCGCGGAGACACTTCGTTCAGCATCAAGCCTATTGGAAACGGTTGGAACTTCCAAAAGTTCGGAACCAAATCAACCGGCCCACTTAGTAGTTCTTCTTTTAAGATTCCATCAGGAACGCAGATTCAGGTTTACCAAGCCGTTGTTCCATCACCAAACAAAATCGTTTATTTCGAGAAGAACACAATCGGTCAAGGTGAGTTTAAGGGTCTTTACACAAGCGTTGGCGACTACCTAGAATCCGCAAACCTCACTATTGGCGGAACAGCAGGAACTGGCTTCAACAAACTTACTGGCGCAAAAGTAGAGATTTCCTACACGCTAAAGAACTTTGAGCACATACTCCAACTCATTAGCCCGACCGGAACTGGCTACACCGTTCCGTTCACCTCTGGCACAACGGCTAATACGACAGGAAAGATTTTCCAAAGTGTCACCTTGACCGGCACGGCTACGGCTAACCAATATCAGGGCTGGGCGATTCGTGGTGACGGTATCGAGCCGGGAACTCGCATCACTAGCAACACCACCACTAGTGGCGGAACTTTTGCCGTGACACTTTCCAACCCCGGAAATGTCCTTTACAGCACACCCGCTAGCACAACGGCAACAAACCTATCGCCCAATATTGCCTTAAGTTCTCCCTCTTACAACCTAACCCCACCAGCGATTACGCCAGTGACGGTCACGCCAGCAGGAAGCCGAATCGTTTATGTGGGAACATTCCAACCAAAGGCAGACTTCCCTCAATACACGCCGGTCTTTATTTCAGCACCGACCAAGTTCACGAGTAGCGAAGAGTTGCTCAACCCACTTATTCTTCAGCCATCAGTTCCTACGACTGGTGCGGCAGGAACTACCGAAATTGGAATCTATGATGGTTTATCTTGGTCTAGTGCCAACTCCGCTTCTGTCACGCCCTCTGGCTGGTATGGGCTTGCTGGCTTCGTTCAGTCAATCAATAGCACTTACTTCGCCCTAAATGCGGCCTCTGCGAGTGGAACGACCTTTACCCTCTCCACCACAGCCCCAGCAGGTCTGCTTACAGGTATGACTATCAACGGTTCTGGTATTTCAGCAGGAACGAAAATCACGGGTATCGCTGGCGACAATGTGACCTTAACTTTGAGCCAACCAGTATCCACCACAGCACCACTCGTATCGACGACTGCTGGCTATATCGCCTACTCCGTTCCTACCTTTAACGCCTTTATTGACTGGTATGACGAGGCGGGCAACTTTATCAGCACAAGTAATGGCAAGACCCACTACGACCCAACTAGCCCTATTGCCACTACAGCAGATTTCGGCGTTCAGGTCTGTAATGTCGGCCTCGACCTAAACTCCAACCCGAACTCCACGAGCGACAAGGCTTTCTACCCACAAGCGATTGTGGCTCAAGCACCATCGCAAGTTGTAGTAGCAACCAATGCCACTTTCGCCTACTCCACAGGAACAACCACTCAAGGCACATTCTCGTTGCCATCACCAACCACTTTGGCTATCAATGCTGGCACGACACTCACGACTGGTCAGGGTGTCCAAGTAGTGACTATTGGAAACACGCCTATCGGCTCGAGCACAATTCTCGCTCGTGTGACAGCACAGCCACAGAGCCCCACCTCGCTCTACATCAATGCGACTCGTGCTTGTCCACGACTTCAGTTGGCAAATGTCGTGCCGGGTGATATCTACGCCCTTTCCAATGTGATGTTCCAAGCCGTGACGCCACCACTTCCGATTGACGGAACGGCAAGCAACTACACGGTTCTGAATAGTGCGATTCCGACTATTTCAGCAGCCTGTGACCCCACTATCGGAACAGGAACTTCACTAGCCGTTCCCGCCTCAACGCCTATGGATGGCGCACAGACCCTATGGGTTCTTGACCCCACCAACGACAAGGGAACGCGCGAACTAAAACTTGGTGCTGATTTGCCAAACTTCACGGCTACCCTAACCGAGCCCACCTTTATCGGTGCGAAGTTCGTAAACCTTTCCAATGTTGATGACTTGGCTGATTCAGGTCAGATTGTTCTTGACTATGGAAACTCAAACGAAGAAACCGTGATTATTGATGCCGCTAACTGGGATGGCTCGCTCACAGTTCCACTCACCACGCCTATTTGGTATGTCCACGCTTCCGGCTCACTAGCGACCGCTACGGCCGCTGGATTGGCCACAGAAGTGCTAACACCACAAGCAATCGGAACGAATGTGGCCGCAATTACTTGGAACAACTCTGGCTGGCTCAACGAGGCTAACGACTCTTATACCGTGAAGATTGACCGAACCGAAGACAACGGAACGAATTGGACCACGCTTCGCAAGGCTAAGAACCTGCCTATTTCAGCAGCGGGCGTTGCCTATGTAGATGACTACGAATGCTCGCCTAGCAAGAATATTTACTATCGTGTCCAAGCGACCTCTACAAACAACGACTCCACTACCCCTGTGGCTGGATTGACCTCACCCTCACTTGGGCCGACCCAACTTACTGTCAACTCTTGGTGGATTTCTAGTTCTAGCGATGTCACCCTACGCTTCCCAATCCTCGTTCAGAACAAGGTTGAGGAATCGCAGAAGCACCCTGTTGGTATCTTCTACCCACTTGGTTCTAGCCGACCATACACAATCGCTGGTGTGGTTCAGGGCCGTGACTCCAAACTCACCGTTATCTGGGAAAACGAAGCAGAGTGGCCTAACTTCCTCAATCTGCTGAATACAGGCGAAACCCTAATCCTGATTGACCCTGTAGAAGCCGAGCGTCGCTATGTCTTTATCCAAACTGATGTTCAGGTCACGCACTACGCATCAACACAGCCCTATCGTGAACTAGTGATTGATACAGTAGAAGCCGCACCACCCGGCTACGGCTACACCTACGGAAGTTAACTATGCAAAAGATGAGCGACAAACTGCGCCAATCCCTTTTGGGGTCTAATCGCCCTATGGTCGTGGTGAAAGCAAAGTCTCCGCACGGATTAGTGACAAACCTAAATATCGAAAAGGGAACTGTCACGGTTGACCACACGGCCCAAGACGCGCGCCGAACTGTAGAAATCACCATCACAGACGAGAGTATCGTTCCCGACCTTTACGATGCCTACGGCCCTGTCAATGTTTACGCTCACCAGTTGTATGTCTATCGTGGCGTTCTTTGGAACTCAAGCCAGATTGACCCTGCCCTTTGGACTTGCCAAGCCCCAATCCCAGAAAACTTGCTTGTGCCAGATAACCAAGCCTACGAACTAATCCCTATGGGCGTATTCCGAATCACCAGCGTTTCTACTGAAGAAGACAAAGAGGGAAATGTCGTGACCACCATTAAGGGGTCTGACATATCGCTCGTTTTGTCTCAAAACCAATGGACCGGCCCGGTCACGGTAGGTCGCACCCCATACACAATTCCAGTCGAGGCTATCTCTTCGTTTGACATCACCCCAGAGCAGACCTATGTGGCTCAAACGATTATGGAAGCCATAAAGATTCTTATCAATAACCGATGGCCGGTTCACCCCGCTTTTGGCCCACCAGAGTTTGACTTCTCTGGCGTAGTTGATATGCCGATTACCGATGCCGTAATTATGGGTAGTTCCTATAACGGTGCTACCTCATCAGGCTCGCCGTGGCAAGACATTACGGCTCTAGCAACTGCGCTTGGTGCTGAATTGTTTGTAGATGCGAGAGGCAAGTTCGTTCTTCGCACCGTTCCCGACCCGAACTCGCTACCGCCAGTTTGGAGTTTCCTAGATGGTGATGGTGGGCTACTTACCAAAGTGACTCGTGAAATCAATGTCGACAAGACCGTGAACTTCGTTATTGCGACTGGCGAAGGCGTTGGAGTCGCCGTTCCACTCCGCGCTGAAGCGATTGACAATGACCCAACTTCGCCTACCTACTATCAAGGACCGCTTGGCCGTATCGTTGGTCGTGAGTCTGGGCGTAAGCAGTTATACACAATTCAGCAGGTTCAGAACGCCGCTAACACTTACCTCAACTGGTATGTGGGTGCTGACGAGCAGGTTTCTATCGAGGGAGTCGTGAATCCCGCTCTTGATGTGGCAGACATTATCAAGGTTCGCCGTAAGCACTTGGGTATCTACGATGCCGCCACAGTCTTTACCGACCTCAAAATGGATGTCTATACGGGCCAACTTTACAGTTCGATTATCTGTTCACCAGTTCGTCTTCCCAAAAATGCAACCTCGCTTCCAGCAGGAACGACTATTCGTTTATTAAACAACTTCTCTTCGCAAGATGTGGTTCTTTCGCAAAGCGTATCGCCGGGAGATACGGTGCTGAATGTCGAGCCTTTCCGCCCCAATGTGACCTATCGCAAGAACTGTATTGTCGTTGACCCAACTTTGCCTAGCGATGGAAGCGTTTCCTACTTCGTGGACAAATTGGTTATTCCACTCGACCTTGATAGCCCCCTACAAATCACCGCGCGCGCCCGTCGCCACGGTAGTAAAAAGGATGCTATCCGTCAGGCCGCATACGACCAAGGACAGGTCAACTAATGGCAACTACAGACTTCAAGCGTTTAGCCGAACTCATCAAGAACGATGGCGACTTTCGCCACCAGCCAAATACGGAAATCCGTATGGCTGTGGTGATTGGCTACGACCCCAACTACGACACCACCGCCAAGAAGCACAGTTATCCATTCGTAAGTATCACTCTCGCGGGCGACACGACACCAATGCACCGTATTCGGTTCTCCGAGTCGTATGTTCCAAATATCGGTGACACCGTTTGGGTAGCCCTCTCTGGCCCTGATGCTTGGGTTATGGGCTCGTTGGCGGGTGCGCCGAAAGAAGTTATCGGGCAACTCCGTTCACCAGTCGTGGTTCTAAAAGGAACGGAATACACCGACACAAGTGCGTTCACCAATACCACGAGTGGCACAATCCACAATTTCCCAAGTGTCGTATCCACTACGCCATACTTGCCTAACCGAATCTACCGAGCCGAACTAACAACTACTTTTACGATTTCGGGCGCACCACAACTGCTGAATAGCGGAACAGGCGTAAGCCTTTCGGGTGGACAGGCGACAGTTCCCACCCTATCCGTTCCAACTATCTACACCGAGGCTATTCAGGTTGACTTCCCAACCGGTTCAGCAACGGGCGCGCCAGTAGCAAACAGCCACACCTACTCTCTTCCAAACAACGGCGTTTACGCTATTGGAACAAATGTAGGTGGCTGGCTAAACGAAGTTCCAAATATGATTAACCGTACTGGCCCGGTTATCGCAACCGGGTTTGGATTAGCCGATGGCGTTCAGGTTATTGGGTGTAATTGGCAAACTACAGGAACGGGGTTCACCGGAACTTATCCATCTGGGGCGACAGCGCAGGCCGCACCCTCGGCGTGGTCTAATGTTTCCACCAATGCCTACGAAGTGTATTTCAGCGGCGGAACCTATAGCAAGTTCTTTGGCTCGACCACCGCTACCTTTATGTCCAATGTAAATATTCAGTTGCTCAACCAAACCCCAACTATTGCCTCTACCACTGCGACTATCACCACCGAGCCAACCGTGAGTGTCACAAACGGAACCTCTGGTCAAAACTCAAGTAGCAACCTTGCCGAAGTTTCTATCGGAGTAATCGCACCAAACGCTTTACAAGGTGGCGGTAAGTATCAAGAAATCACCAAAATAGATATCACTGGTGCTTACGATGGTAAACAAATAACGATTACAGGCGCACAAACCTTTTGGGAAATACCAAGCGCTGTCCAAACTCCGAGAACTTGGAATCTTGGTCAAGGGCCACAATTTAAGTGGCAAGCCGCTATGAAACTTTCGGGCTCGGCATCCTTTGCGATTACAAATGTTAGTCAGCAGATGTTTATTTACGACTGTGGCGTAGCCTCTTAGAGCAACCGAGATTTGGAAATCCCAGTCTAAAATCCTGCTATGACCCAGCCGTATGTAATCGCAGCGTGTATAACCGCATTCACAACGATTATCGTTGCGATTGGAAACTGGCACTCTAGTCACAAAATGCGCTCCGAGGGGCATAGCGATAGCGAAAAAATCCTCTCTATTTTGGAACGCCACGACACCCGATTTGACCAAATTGACCTCAAGTTTGAGCGCGCTGATACCCAATTCGAGCGCATAGACCTACGCCTAGATTCCATAGAAGACAAGGTAGAACGGCACTTGGGGTGGCACCGGGCGGATGCTGAAAAAGGTTTGGAAAAACTCCTAAAGCGCGATTCGGCCCCTGAAATAGATTCCTAAATCCTTGACACCGATACTCGGACATCGGTAAGATAAGTAAGCATCTCGGTTTCTCTGGGGTGCTCTAGATACTCTGAAAAGGAGACACAGAATGGCAACACCAGAAACGACTAGCGGCAACGCCGTAGTAGACGAATACGGTTTGGAAATCGTCCGTTATATCACCCCAATCCTTGTTGGTTGGTTCATCACCCTCGGAGCCAAGGCTGGCTTCCATATGACTACCGCAGAGGCGTACCAGCGTGTGTTCCCCTTCGTATCGTCGGGCTACTTCGTAATCGTCCGCTACTTGGAAATCAAGGTGCCAGAGTTTGGTCGCCTGCTCGGCGTAAAGGCTACTAAGCCAGCCATCTCAACAGGCGCAACCACCGAGACAAAGTAGTATTGCATTAGCGATTGTTTGCTCTAGCAACACAAAGAAACCCCTTAGGTTTGGAATAATCACCAGACCTAAGGGGTTTTCTTTTTTGTAATTG
>Ga0214172_1000517_pt1 | contig 16219 bp, 12 predicted proteins | sample TroBogEpilimnion_29_FD_153010 | JGI IMG/M metagenome (GOLD analysis project Ga0214172, IMG submission 153010) | Freshwater microbial communities from Trout Bog Lake, WI - 12JUL2007 epilimnion | ecosystem: Environmental > Aquatic > Freshwater > Lake > Epilimnion/Euphotic zone | place: Trout Bog...
ATCAAGCGGTGGCAAGCCAATATCTTTGAAGAGTTGACCTGATTCAATCGCGGTCGTGAGGCGACCAGTGTGCTTGAATGCCTCGCGAGTCACGGTCGGGTAATAGATCAATTTCTCACGAATCAATTCGCCAAGGTATTCATCTTGAGTCAGTTCATTCTTGATGTAGTCAGCATAAGCGAGTTCGCTTACCAAGCGCACACCATGAATCAATACAACCTTCTCAAACTTCTCATAAGTTTCTGGATCACGAATAATGCTCATGAAAGGTGCTAGGCCGGTGCCGGTACTAAATAAGTAAAGATGCTTACCTGGATTTAAGTCATCTAGTACTAGGGTGCCAACCGATTTTTCACTAACCAGGATGGGATCGCCAACCTGTATCTTCTGTAGACGTGATGTGAGTGGACCATCTTGAACTTTAATACTCAAAAACTCCAAATGCTCTTCATAGTTTGGGCTTGCTACGCTATAGGCGCGTACCAATGGCTTGCCTTCTACCTCAAGGCCAATCATTAGGAAGTGACCGCTGCGAAAGCGCAGACCTTTATTGCGGGTAGTAGTAAAGCTAAATAGTGTGTCGTTCCAATGGTGAACGGTAAGGACTGTTTCAGTGTGGTATGCGGCCATAAAAGCTTTGTAAATTTTGCAAAACCTTGATTATCCTCAAAAATCCCATCTTCTCTTGAGGATTGACGGATTAACTTCTCATATCCAATGGACTTTTAGTAATAAAGCCAAGATTTAGGGCCTCAAAGCCTGATGACGCTATGATTGAGTGATGACTAGAGCCCAATATTTATTCCTTTCATTCCTAAGTCTAGGTTTAGTGGCTTTTGCGGCGGTGTTGCAACAAGTTGGCTATCAAGGGGTGAGTTTCTTACCGTGTCCTTTATGTGTATTACAAAGGATTGGCTATCTTGGGGTCGCTCTTTCATGCCTATTCGCTGCCGGTATTCCTCAATGGAGAAAGTTATTTCATGGCTTGGCCATTTTGGCTGCCGGGTATGGAGTTGCTGTTGCCGGTCACCATGTTTGGCTTTTATCTCATCCCAGTGAATCCTGTGGAATAGATCCTTTAGAAACTTGGATTAATCAGTTTCAGCTAGCAAATAGTTTCCCTTGGCTATTTAAGGCCGATGGTTTATGTTCAGCAAAGCTTCCTGCAATTTTAGGATTGCAAGTTCCTGAGTGGTCTTTGCTTTGGTTTGGGGTGTTATTGCTTGTATTACTAGTGACATGCTTTAGAAGATCTCGTTCTTAGCTAATAACAATCCCATCTTTTACAGGATTCGTTTTAACCCATAAGATCTACACATACTTTTTTGAATTGAGGAATATTGATGACTTACTTTACTGATAACTCACAAACCATTGGTAAGACACCTTTAGTGCGCTTAAATCGCGTCACTGATGGTGCTAAAGCAACAGTATTGGCCAAAATTGAAGGCCGCAACCCAGCCTATTCTGTGAAGTGTCGTATTGGCGTTGCTATGATTAATGATGCCCAAGAAAAAGGACTCCTGGGGCCTGGCAAAGAACTTGTTGAGCCTACCAGCGGTAATACAGGCATTGCATTGGCTTTTGTGGCGGCCGCTCGTGGAATTCCACTGACGCTGACGATGCCTGAGACTATGAGTCTAGAGCGTCGCAAATTACTTACGGCCTTAGGCGCAAAGATTGTCTTGACTGAAGGTCCTAAGGGCATGAACGGTGCAGTAGCCAAAGCAAAAGAAATTGCTGCATCTGATGCTAAATATGTTTTATTGCAGCAGTTTAGTAATCCATCCAATCCGGCGATTCATGAGAAGACTACTGGCCCTGAAATTTGGGAGGACACTGATGGCAAGATCGATGTGTTTGTTGCTGGTGTAGGCACAGGCGGAACAATTACTGGCGTAGGTCGTTATATCAAGAATACTAAAAAGAAAAATATTGAAGTTGTCGCTGTAGAGCCAACGACAAGCCCTGTTATTACGCAGAAGCTGAATGGTGAAGAAATCAAACCTGCACCACATAAGATTCAAGGTATTGGTGCTGGGTTCGTTCCTGAGAATCTCGATTTATCAGTGGTCGATAAAGTTGAGCAAGTTAGCAACGAAGAGGCCATTGAATTCGCCCGTCGTATTGCCAAGGAGGAAGGTATTTTGGTGGGTATCTCTTGTGGGGCTGCAGCCGCAGTAGCCGTTCGCTTGGCTAAAAAGCCTGAGTATGCTGGGAAAACTATCGTGGTAGTTCTGCCAGATACTGCAGAGCGCTACTTAAGTTCAGCATTGTTTGAAGGCGTGTTTGATGAAAAAGGTTTACCAGCATAAATTGACAATGACTTTTCTGAAGGCAATTAAAAAGGCACCTTAGGGTGCCTTTTGCTTTATCTCTAAAGTCCTTGGGTTATTTACTCGTCCTCGCGGCGTAAGTGTGGGAACAGAATCACATCACGAATATTAGGTGCATCAGTTAGTAGCATTACTAGGCGATCGATACCAATACCGCAGCCACCAGTCGGAGGCATACCGTACTCGAGGGCGCGGATGAAGTCATGATCAAAGTACATGGCTTCTTCATCACCAGCTTCTTTTTGCTCTACTTGCTTACGGAAGCGGTTCGCTTGATCTTCGGCATCATTCAACTCTGAGAAGCCGTTGGCGATCTCGCGACCAGTAATAAAGAGTTCGAAACGCTCAGTAATACCTGGGCGAGTATCTGATTCTCTTGCAAGAGGACTGACTTCAATGGGGTAGTCGATGATGTAGGTTGGCTCCCATAAATGTTCCTCGGCAACCAATTCAAATAAGGCGAGCTGCAAGGCGCCAATACCTGCGTTCTTGAGTGTTGGAGCATCTGGATTCTCGCCACCCTTTTTCAATTCAGCGCGAATGAAGTTCGCATCCTCTAATTGAGCAGCTTCATAACTCTTGCCTGACTGACCACAGTACTTAAGGATGGCTTCGGTAATCGTCAAGCGTTGGAATGGCTTGCTTAGATCGAGTTCGCGACCTTGATGCGTCAATACTGCCGTACCTTGGGCGTCAATCGCAGCAGCACGAATCATACCTTCCGTGAAATCCATTAACCAACGGTAGTCGGTATATGCCGCATAGAACTCCATCATCGTAAATTCTGGATTATGGCGAGGGCTTACGCCTTCGTTACGGAAGTTGCGGTTAATTTCAAACACGCGCTCAAATCCACCAACTACTAAACGCTTAAGGTAGAGCTCAGGCGCAATACGCAAGAACATTTGCATGTCTAGTGCATTGTGGTGGGTAATGAACGGCTTGGCCGCAGCGCCGCCAGGAATCGGGTGGAGCATCGGTGTTTCTACTTCCATGAAGTCGGCATCTAACATATGGCGACGTAAAGATGCGATTGCATTACTTCGTGCCTTGAAAGTATTGCGACTTTCTGGATTAACAATCAGATCTACATAGCGCTGACGGTATTTAGTCTCAAGGTCTGAAAGACCATGGAACTTATCTGGCAATGGACGCAATGATTTGCTGAGCAGACGTAAGTTGTTGCACTCAACGGACAACTCACCTTTATTAGTCTTAAAGAGATTGCCTTCAGCAGAGATAAAGTCACCCATATCCCAATGCTTAAAGGCACCATGTACATCGGCACCACTAAGCTCATCATTAATATAGAACTGAATCTGTCCACTACGATCTTGGATTGTCGCAAAGCTTGCCTTGCCCATCACGCGCTTCAGAATCATGCGACCAGCCACCTTGACATGAACTTTCTTAGCAGCTAATTCTTCTTTGGTCAGGCTGTCATAGTGAGCGTGTAAATCCGCTGCCAAATGTGTTGGTACAAAATCATTTGGGAATGCAATGCCACCCGCACGAAGCTTAGCAAGCTTTTCACGGCGCTCCGCAATGATGTGATTTTCATCAACTACTTCAGTAGCTGGGGTGTCTAAATTGGTTTTATCGTTCATATCTATCGTGGGGCAGTAATGGGGCAGTAATGGGGGGCGGTATTGGGTGTGAGGTTGTTACACGCCTTGTTTTAGGCTGGCTTCAATAAAGGCATCAAGATCACCATCCAAAACTTTTTGAGTATTGGAGATCTCAACGTTCGTGCGTAAATCTTTAATACGGCTTTGATCCAAGACATAAGAGCGGATTTGGTGACCCCAACCCACATCAGTTTTGCTAGCCTCTAGCTTATCTTGTTCAGCGCGACGCTTTTGCATCTCGTGCTCATAGAGGCGAGACTTGAGCATACTCATGGCCTCAGCGCGGTTACGGTGTTGACTACGGTCGTTTTGGCACTGCACCACTATTCCAGTTGGAATATGGGTTAAACGTACGGCTGAGTCGGTTTTGTTAATGTGCTGACCACCTGCGCCAGAGGCGCGGTAGGTATCGGTGCGGATATCAGCAGGATTAATATCGATTTCAATCGAGTCATCAATCTCTGGATATACATAGATAGAAGCAAATGAAGTGTGACGGCCATTTGAAGAGTCAAAAGGCGATTTACGTACTAAGCGATGCACACCCGTTTCTGAACGGAGATGACCGTATGCGTACTCACCATCCACTTTGATAGTTGCACTTTTAATGCCGGCAACGTCACCATCAGATTCTTCAAGGATTTCAGTTTTATAACCCTTGCGCTCACAATACTTGAGGTATTGACGGTAGAGCATGCTGGCCCAATCGCAGGCCTCAGTGCCACCAGCGCCTGCTTGAATATCGATAAAGCAATTACAAGAATCCATCTCATTGTGGAACATGCGACGGAACTCAAGGTCACCAATAATCTTGCTATAACCCTCAACGTCATGTTCAATGGCAGCGATCGTTTCAAAATCACTTTCTTCCTTGGCCATATCAAATAGTTCGAGAGCACCAGTAATGTTGGAATTGAGATCGGTAAGGGTGGTAACCACGCCGTCGAGCAATTTCTTCTCTTTGCCCAGCGCTTGCGCTTTCTTTTGATCATCCCAAATCGTGGGATCTTCCAGAATAGAGTTAACTTCGGTAAGGCGACGTGACTTTACGTCGAAGTCAAAGATACCCCCGAAGTGCTTGCTCACGGGTGAGCAGGTCGGACAAGGTATTCGAAATAATGTTTAGTTGTTCAGCTTCCATCCCATAATTATAAGGGGGTTATTGCTGTGGGCTGCCCTGAGCTGCTGTGTGCTCCTAGGTGCTAGCAGCCTCGTCATGGGCTTCAATCATCAGCTGAACGCGGGCTTGACCTTGGTAGCGGTCGGTAACTAGTCGATAAGCAAGTTTCGCTTTAGCTGGCAGGCTTTGGGTGCGGTTAAACCAAACAGCGGTGAGTGGTTTATTTGTGGCCGAAGCCCCAATTGGGCGAACCATCAGGCGTAAATGCTTTTCTTTCATGAGACTTTGCTGGCTAATCTCAAATTCTCCGTAAAAAATGGGTTGCGGGAAGCCTTGACCCCAGATTTCTTCAGCCAGGAGGTCACCAATTTCAGGTGTGAATTCAGAAGGCTCTAACACGCCGTCATGTGCATGGCGTCGTTCTAGTAATTCATCTGTAAGCAGGCTGCTCGCCACTTCCTGAAAGCAGGCATCAAACTTTGCAAAGTCGCCCTTCCGAATGGTTAAGCCTGCTGCCATTGCATGACCGCCAAACTTTAAAATCAGTCCAGGCTCACGCTTTGAAACGAGATCTAAAGCATCTCTCAAATGAAAGCCAGTAAGTGAGCGACCAGAGCCACGTAATTCTTCGCCAGTATCACCATCCGCTGGGGCAAATACAATTGCCGGGCGATTAAAGCGTTCCTTTAAGCGTGAAGCAACAATACCAACTACACCTTGATGCCATTCCGGATTCCATAGGCAAATACTGGTGCGCTCAGCCATCGTGCCGGCTAATTGATCTTCGGCGAGATGAGAGAGAGCAGTTTCTTGCATGCCAGTTTCTATCACGCGACGTTCACGATTAATACGATCAAGCTCATGTGCCAGATTGATTGCCTCATCAGCGTTATCGGTAAGAAGTAGGCGAATGCCTAGGGTCATATCTGCTAGACGCCCAGCAGCATTAAGTCTAGGGCCGATAGCAAAGCCTAGGTCAAAGGTATTTGCTTTGTGTGGATCACGAGTCGCCGCCTGAAACAGTGCTTGAATGCCGGGCTGCGAAATTCCAGTACGAATACGTTTCAAACCATTCGCAACCAATACACGATTATTGCGATCGAGTTGAGCAACGTCCGCAACGGTACCTAAAGCTACTAGGTCGAGAAGATTCTCTACCTTAGGTTGTGTCTCATTCGTAAATTTTCCGCGTTTACGAAGTTCAGCGCGTAATGCAACGAGGAGATAAAACATTACACCAACACCAGCAAGCGCCTTGCTTGGAAAGTTGCAGCCTGGTTGATTGGGATTAACAATAGCTAAAGCTTTGGGTAAGTTATCTCCAGGGAGATGATGGTCGGTCACAATGACTTCCATGCCTAACTCGCGGGCGCGATCAACACCAGCTTCACTAGCAATGCCGTTATCTACGGTAATGAGGTATTTCGGTTTAGGATTTTGTTGTGCAGCTAACTCAACCACCTCTGGTGTCAAACCATAACCCATCGTGAAGCGGTTTGGAACCAAAAACTGAATTGGGGTTTCAGGACCACCCAGCATACGTAAACCCCGTAAGCCAACGGCACAGGCAGTAGCCCCATCGCAGTCGTAGTCTGCAACGATGAGCATGGGCTCTTTTTTCTCGAGGATATCTGCTAGTAATGAAGCTGTGCTGATGCAATTCTTGAGATCAACTGGTGAAAGTAATTGTTTTAAATCTAGCGATAGCTCTTCTGGTGACTGCAAACCTCGGGCAGCATAGAGTCTAGCTAGCAGAGGATGTAATCCACTTTGCGCTAACCAAGTAGCAGTGCGTTCTGAAAAAGGGCGTTGAGAAAAGAGGCTCATATTAAATTGATATAACTCATATATGAGTAATATCTTTCCACGTCAGCGGCTCAGCTTTTTTCCAGAATGCCCAAGATTTTTTAGAGAGATCTCTAGCAGTAAGGGTACGTTCGCGTACTTTGCCCCCTGGAAAATCAATGATGACTACTTCATCTAACTGTTTATTAAATAGGGCGGCGCTTAGTTGTGGCCATGCATGTTGAGGTTGATCAAGCCAAGCAAAAGTACCAGCTAGGTCTTTATCAAGCAAGGTGATTTCATGTGGAAGGCTGAATAGCTTTGCTAGCCCAGCCAGCATAGGATGGGGACCAATGAGGCGTTGTGATTGCTTTAATGAGGCTGGCGCTTGCACATCATTGAGTTTGCCAATTCCACTAATCCAGATCGAGTTAATACTAGGCATGCCACGCTGCTCTCGTTCTTCATTTACTGAGCCGATATGCCAAAGCATTTGGATTTCATTTTGAAGTTTGCGCCAACGTTTAGCGATACCCTCTTCTTGAGTATCGCGTGGCATCCACCAATCAATATTGCGACCATGGGCTTGGTCAACGCTATAACTTTCTAAACTTGCAAAAGATCCTACAGGAATAAACCAATAGTGCTGATTCTGAAATAAAACCGTATTCTGAAAATCTTCTTCAATAAACGGAAGAGCCTCTTTGAGAAGTTGCGATGATTCTTTTCCCGTCAGATCAATCTGACCCTGACCCATCAAAATGAGGTGATCGCGTGTGGCATGTAGATGAACTGGCTGTAGGCAGGCAATGACTTCATTTGGATTGACTGCTTGATTGGATTGCCCAAGAAGTAAAACAGGGGCAAGTGGCACCTTTTCCCCGAGCAAAAAACGCTCATGAGGAAGCCCTTGTAAAGGACTATCTCTGGTTTCGAGCTGATCTACGGCATCTTCCCCGGATAGCATCAGGGTAAAGCGGCGAGTATTGGCTACAGAAGCTCTAGAGGAGGCGGAATTGACAGTCATTCCCCTGATTTTAGGTGGCATTTAGGTATTCCATCAGTTTGTCCTCGTGATTCACTAAACTGTGGCTATGTTAAGACTTCCTATTGAGCTAGAAATTGGCCTGCGCTACACCCGATCTAAGCGTCGCAAGACGGTAGGTAAGCGTGATGGCTTCCTTTCCTTTATTTCCGGTATTTCCACTGCAGGCATCGCTTTAGGTGTTGCCTCGCTGATTGTGGTGCTTTCTGTGATGAATGGCTTTCAGAAGGAAGTACGTGATCGCATGTTGTCCGTCCTTTCTCATGTGGAAATCATTTCACCAGACGGGCTAACCAATTGGGAGCCACTAGCACTGAAAGTGGCGCAGCAACCTCACGTCATTGGTGTCGCACCGATGGTGAGTTCACAGGGGTTATTAAGCCGCGACAATATGATGCGTGGTGTATCTATACGGGGTATCTTGCCAAGTGAAGAGGGCAAGGTTTCTGATCTGCCTAAACAATTTGTTGCTGGAAGTATCGATGACTTGCAGCCTGGAGGCTTTGGCGTTGCTCTAGGAGTTCAGCTTGCAGCGATTGTTGGTGCACACGTTGGCGATCGCATTAACTTAATTGTTCCTGAAAGTGACTTAACTCCAGCGGGTGCAATGCCGCGCATGCGTACTCTCCAAGTGGTAGGCATCGTCGATAGCGGCCATTATGAATACGACAGCTCTTTAGCTATCATGCACTGGAAAGATGCTGCAGCCTTATTGCGCTTGCGTGACCCATCTGGCTTACGTGTCAAAGTAGATGATATGCAGCGGGCCCCCGAGGTCGCTAATGAGCTGGCAGCAATTGTTCCTCAGGCATTGTGGGTGACTGATTGGTCAAGATCAAATCGCAATTGGTTTGCAGCTGTTCAGACCGAAAAGAAAATGATGTTCATCATTTTGACTTTGATTATTGCCGTGGCTGCTTTTAACTTAGTCTCTACCTTGGTGATGACAGTCAATGAGAAGCAGGCGGATATTGCGATTCTGAGAACAATGGGTGCGAGTCCTGGACTCATTCAGAGAATATTTTTAATTCAGGGATTGGCAATTGGATTATTAGGCTCTTTAGCTGGAGTGCTGCTCGGTTTATTGATTGCACTCAATATTGATGTGATTGTTCCAGTGATTGAAGCGATCTTCCGTGTGCAATTCTTGCCGCGTGAAGTGTATTTCATTAGTGAGTTGCCATCGGATGTCAGAGCAAGTGACGTGCTAACAGTTGGATTAATGGCCTTTGGTCTCTCAGTATTAGCTACGCTGTATCCAAGTCGTCGTGCTGCCAAGGTTCAACCTGCGGAGGCTCTCCGTTATGAATAATCTAGAGAATCTAGTGCTTAAGGCCCGCGGCTTGGCCAAGACCTATGGTCAAGGATCTACTGCAGTTGAGGTTCTAAAAGTAATTGATTTGGATGTTGCTCCTTCAGAAAAGGTAGCTATTGTTGGTTCATCTGGATCCGGTAAGAGCACCTTGCTGCATTTATTGGGCGGCCTAGATAGTCCAAGCGCCGGTTCAGTTGTATTGGCTGGCTCCAATTTAAGTGACTTATCAGTCAAGAAGCTAGATCAGCTGCGCAATCATCGCCTCGGGTTTATTTATCAGTTCCATCACCTTTTAGATGAATTTAGTGCTGCAGAGAACGTGGCATTGCCTTTGCGTATCCGTGGCCTCAGTAATGAGGAGTCTATGGATCGTGCTAGTAAGATGCTGAAAGCGGTAGGTCTAGCTGCGCGCGAGTTACATACTCCTGGTGAGTTATCTGGCGGAGAGCGTCAGCGTGTTGCAGTAGCTCGTGCCTTGGTGGGTAATCCAGCTTGTGTTCTAGCAGATGAGCCAACTGGCAATCTCGATACTGAAACTGCTGATGGTGTATTTGATTTGATGCTTGATATCGCTCGTGAGCAAGGCACTGCCTTTGTAATCGTGACGCATGATCCAATTCGCGCTAAACGTTGTGATCGTATTTTGCATTTAGAGCGTGGAGTATTAAAGACATTTTCAGTATGAGTGGACATCCCATGTGGATCGATACCCATTGCCATCTAGATGCCCCTGAGTTTGCGGATTCACTAGATGCGATCATTCAAAGAGCTGCCGATAAAAACGTCAAGGCTATTCTGTTGCCAGCTGTAAAAGCGGCAGACTGTGCCTCTGTAAAAGGGCTTGCTCATCAATATAGCCAGCAAATTCCAGGCTTGGTCTACACCCTCGGAATACATCCGCTATATACCAATCAGGCTCAAGAAAGTGATATCCAAATTCTGGAGAGTCACATCATTGATTCACTTTCTGATCCGCGCTTTGTTGGTGTTGGTGAAATTGGCCTAGATTATTTTGTAGAAGACTTAGATCCTCATCAACAGGAATTTTTCTTCAATGCACAATTGGATTTGGCACAGAAATACCAACTACCCGTCATCTTGCATATTCGTAGATCGCAAGATGCCATTCTGAAAGCACTTCGTCGCCGTAATATTCCCAGTGGAATTGCACATGCTTTTAACGGCAGCTTTCAGCAGGCAGAGCAATTTATTGAGCTTGGTTTTAAGTTAGGCTTTGGTGGTGCGGCGACTTACGAGCGGGCTCTGCAAATCCGTAGGCTCTTAAAAGAACTGCCAGCAGACAGCATCGTTACCGAAACAGATGCGCCTGATATTCCGCCGGCATGGCTAAGGGGAGAGGGTATTCCATTTAATGAGCCTGCTTTTCTGCCGCGGATTGCAAAAGAGCTTGCCTCCATTAGGGATTCGAGAGATTCTGAATTTGCCTCAGCCGTATGGTGCAATGCGATGCAAGCATTGCCACGTTGGTCTGCATTATGCGCAGACATTTCTAGTCTCAACTTAGCCCCTTAATTCATTGCGCTTAGCTATTACGGCGTTTATCGCCGGGGGATCACTCCTTTTCTTTTTACCGAAAGTACCTGAATCTTGGTTGTATGCCAGCGTTATTACGGGCGCACTATGTTTATTTATCATTTACTTTTCTCGTAACTCCAGCATTGCTAAAAAACTGGCAATCATGAGCTTATTGTTTACTTTAGGTTTTGCATGGAATGCGCGCTACGCTGACAACCGCCTAGAGAATATTCTCCCCATAGAGCTGGAGGGTAAAGAATTTTCTCTTGAGGGTAGAGTAGCTGCTCTACCGCAAAGTAATTCATCGGGTGCAAAGTTTGCATTTGAGGTAGATCGCGCCATTGCTGGAAAGGAAATCATTCAGCACTTTCCAAAACGAATCTATTTGAGCTGGCAGCCTGCCTGGAGAAATCCACAAGAAATTCCAGAGGTAATTCCTGGCCAGCGCTGGAAGTTGAAGACCAAGCTTAAGCGCCCTTACGGATCATTAAATCCCTATACCTTCGACTTTGAGCGCTGGTCTTTTCATCAGGACTTTGGGGCCAGTGGTTCAGTCCGATCAGGTGAATTACTGATGAATAGGGATATAGCTTGGCTTGATTTTGAATTGCGGATGGAGCTTGCGCGCTGGCACTTGCGTAAAAAAATACAGTCAATGTTGCCGGGAGATGCGAGATACGTAGGTGTATTGATTGCATTGGTAATGGGGGATCAAAATGCGATCAATCAAGATGACTGGCAAGTGTTTAATGCAACAGGTATCGGTCATCTCATTTCAATATCGGGCCTTCATGTAACTATGTTGGCGGGTGTCGGCGCTTCATTAGCCACTTTTATTTGGCGTCGTCGTACTTGGCCTCTGATTGCGCCGGTTAGTAAGGTAGCTGCAGTATCGGGATTTGCAACAGCATTTATTTATGCGTGGTTAGCAGGTTTTCAGATTCCGGCGCAGAGAACGATGTATATGGTTGGAGTAGTGGCATTTGCTTTATGGACCGGCAGAAATCCTCGTTCATTTGATATCTGGTGGTGGGCCCTGGCCTTTGTATTGCTCATTGATCCTATGGCTCCCTATACCCCTGGATTTTGGTTATCTTTTGGCGCAGTGGCTGCCATTCTGTATGCCATGGGGGATTCCCAAGGTTTATTAGGCATTCCTACCGGGAAAGAGTTAGAAGTGCATTGGATGCAGCGCGTGTTTCAGGCTCTGCGAGAGGCATGCCGCGTGCAGGCTGTTGTCACCTTGGCATTGTTGCCGTTTACCTTATTTTGGTTTTATCAGGTCTCCATCGTTTCACCAATAGCTAATGCATTTGCTATTCCGCTAGTGAGCTATATCGTCACACCACTAGCAATTGCTGGCGCCTTACTTCCTGAATTTATCAGTCCTTACTTATTATTGCCGGCGCATGGTTCTATGGAATATTTGGCTAATACGCTCGAGTGGATGGCAGGCTGGAGTTGGTCAGTAGTTTGGTCAAGGCAACCGGAATGGTGGATGCTACTGTTATCAGGCTGTGGAATTATTTATGCGATTCGTCCTGGTGATATTGGTGAGACATGGAAGGGGAGATTGCTTGCCATCACCTTATCTGCACCTTTATTTTTTTGGCCGAGCCAATTCAATGCACATCTAAATCAAGGAGAATTTAGAGCGATTGTTTTAGATATTGGTCAGGGTACTGCAGTTTTGATTGAAACTGCCAATAGAAGACTGCTATATGACACTGGACCTATTCAAGGGAAAAAGGATGATGCAGGGCAAAGAGTAATTCTTCCTTATTTAAGAGGTAGGGGAATTAGTCAAATTGATCGCATGGTGATTAGCCATAGTGATAGCGATCATATTGGCGGTGCTGCAAGCTTGCTAAAGCAGATTCAGTTTGGCTCGATGATGGGTTCATTACCTAGCGCCAATCCACTGCTCCAGAATTTGCAAGCAAGGAAAATACCCGCCCTCCCATGTCGTTTTGGGCAGCGTTGGGAGTGGGATGGCGTTGAATTTGTAATTTGGCACCCTCATGAAGAAACCGTATTTGCCGAGCAATATCCCGGTAAGCCGAATGAAATGAGTTGCGTCCTCGAGGTGCGCAATCAACAAAGCTCTCTTTGGTTAACGGGGGATGTTGAGAGACAGGGTGAGGCAGAAATAACCGAGCGCTTAGATAAAAAAATGTTGCAAGAAATTGGTGATAGAGAATTAATTTTTATGGCGCCGCATCATGGGAGTAAAACCTCTTCTTCCCTGGCGCTTCTGAAAAGACTAGAGCCTAATCAGGCTTTTGCACAGAATGGCTATCGAAATCGCTACGGTCATCCGCATCCGGATGTAATAGCGCGTTACCTAGGTTTGGGTATTCCGTTTTATCAAACGCCTCAAACAGGTGCCCAGACTTGGCTATTTAAAAGCAATGAGAAGTCTAAGATGCGGTTTTTGAGGGATGAGGCAAGGCGACTATGGCATCGATTAATGTGAGTGGGTTAAATTTAAATGACAGAACTTTTAGGGCTCAGAAAAGCAAAAAGCCCTTAAAAATTAAGGGCTTAGTACTGAATTACTGGTTGCGGGGGCAGGATTTGAACCTACGACCTTCGGGTTATGAGCCCGACGAGCTGCCAGACTGCTCCACCCCGCGTCTGAAGCTGAAATTCTACCATTTTTTGGAGGTCTCTGTCGAGGTATTCCTGCAAATAGTGCATAAAAATGGCGTTTTTTTGAGGGGAATTGAAAATTTTGAACCTTCTACAAGGAGTAACATATTGCAACGCGTCACTAGAACATTTGACCTAACGAAGGATGATTTATGTCAGTTAGCAACCCTGAATTTTCACAATCAGAAATATTGCGTCCCGTTGACATCCAGGGTGAAGATCACCTTAAGAAAGGCGGCTTGGCATCATTAGCGTTGGGCGCCATAGGTATTGTTTTTGGTGACATCGGCACAAGTCCGCTCTACGCTTTAAAAGTTTGCTTTGATCCTCAAAATGGAATTGCAATGACACCCGAATCTATTTTCGGTGTCATCTCGATGATTTTCTGGTCTTTTATTTTAGTAGTGTCACTCAAATACTTGTTATTTGTCATGCGGGCAAATAATCATGGTGAAGGCGGCATCTTGTCCCTGATGGCGCTTGCTTTGAGAACTGCGAAAACGAATTCCAAGCGATCGATCGTGATCATGATCGTGGGGGTTTTAGGCGCTTGTCTTTTTTATGGCGATGCCGTTATTACTCCTGCTATTTCGGTGCTTTCAGCTATCGAAGGAACTACAGTTGTCTCTGATAGCTTTATTCCGTATGTACTTCCAATCACAATCGGTATTTTGTTGTGCTTATTTTTGCTGGAGAAAAAGGGCACCTCAGTTGTGGGCGCTCTTTTTGGTCCTGTGATGCTGGTCTGGTTTGCCTCTCTGGCTGTGATGGGGTTTTATCAAATCCAAGTTGCGCCAGAAATTATGAGTGCTTTAAATCCAATTTATGCAATTAAATTTATGACTCAGGATGCTGGAATTGCATTTGCAGTCACTGGGTCTATTTTTTTGGTGCTTACCGGCGCTGAGGCTTTGTACGCAGACATGGGACACTTTGGAATACGCCCAATAAAATATGCATGGTTTTTATTGGTAATGCCTTGTTTGCTGATTAACTATTTTGGACAAGGTGCAATGCTGTTAACGCATCCAGAAACAGTATCCAATCCATTCTTTTTGATGGTGCCAGAATCCTATACATTCGCTTTAGTTGTGTTGGCAACCCTTGCGACAGTCATTGCTTCACAAGCTTGTATTTCTGGGGCTTACTCCATGACTAGTGAGGCTATTTTGCTTGGCTTTTTACCACGCATGAAAATTTTATTTACTTCAGCCAAAGAGAAGGGACAGATTTACGTTCCTTTTATTAACTGGGTGCTTTGTTTTGTTGTGATTGGCATTGTTTTGGCATTTAAGAAGTCCGATAACTTGGCAAATGCTTATGGTGTTGCGGTTTCAACCACAATGTTCTTAACAACTTTACTTGCCGCGGTAGTAATGAAAGCGCTATGGAAATGGAATTCTTTTCTGGTTGCCATCATCATTTCCTGCTTCTTGGTTGTTGATATCGGCTTCTTTACTGCGAATCTTGTGAAATTACTAGAGGGTGGTTGGTTTCCGGTAGTCATTGCATCTATCTGTTTCTTGTTGATGATGACATGGTATCAAGGCCGTCAAATTGTTCGTAAACGCGTCCTGAATGATGGAATCCGATTAGATACATTTATAACGAGCTTATTGCAGAATCCGCCACATCGTGTAGAGGGTACCGCCATCTTTTTGACTGCCCATGTGGACTATCTACCAGTCTCTTTTCTTCACAATCTTAAGCACAACCATATCTTGCATGACCGAGTCTTTTTTCTCAAGTGCAGTATTTGGGATGTGCCTTATGTAAGAGATGATCAGAGACTTACACTAAAGGAGCTTGCTCCTAATATTTATGTGGTACGTGCAGTCTATGGGTTTAAAGAGACTCCTGATGCTAATCAAATTTTGACATTACTTGAAAGTCAATTTGACTTGAAATTTGATTTGATGAATACCTCCTTCTTTCTCTCAAGGGATACGATTGTTCCTACTGAGCTTCCTGGTATGGCTATTTGGCGCGAACGTCTATTTGCTTGGATGTATCAAAACGCAGGACGTCAGTCTGATTTCTTTAAGATTCCTGCTAACCGCCTAGTTGAGTTGGGTGCAAAGGTCGAGATTTGAGAAATAGTCTTTCTCTTCGAGCAAAAATATTCATTTCGATATTTCTGTTTGTCACATCCTTCAGCGGGATTGCTTTAGCAACTCCCGCTGAAGAGGCTGAGCTTGAGCAATTAGATAAGATCGATCAAGAGCTTGAGCTTCAGCGTGATTGGGCAAAGTATCGCTGGGGTAAAGCATCCTCTGAGTGTTATCAAAACTATTGGGTCAATTCTTGTTTGAAGGATGCAAGAGCAAGCTACCGTAAAGAAATCGATCCGATTCGTGAGCAAGAGGTCGCTTTGCATGAAGTCCAGCGCAAGCTACGTGAAAGCCTCAAGAACCAAGAGGATATTAAGCGTGCAGCCGAGCGTACTTCACCAGAAAAAGCTGCTGAGCGTGCAGCTAATCAACGGGAATATGAGCAAAAGCAAAAAGATGCAGCGGCTAGAGCAGCTGATTTAGAGCAGCGTCGTAAAGATGCCCCTAAGCGTGCTCAAGAAAATAAAGCGGGCACACAGCTCGATTAATTTTTCTCCAATTTACTTTTATTTACTTATTAATTAGGCAATCCTTGGCTAAAGTCAAAACGATTTATATCTGCCAGTCTTGCGGTGGCACTTCTGCTAAATGGCAGGGTCAGTGTCCAGCTTGTCAGGCTTGGAATACATTGGAAGAGGGCCTGCCTGAAACCACTTCTAATTCTCGTTTCCAAGGTTTGGCACAATCTTTG
>Ga0214172_1000525_pt1 | contig 15958 bp, 17 predicted proteins | sample TroBogEpilimnion_29_FD_153010 | JGI IMG/M metagenome (GOLD analysis project Ga0214172, IMG submission 153010) | Freshwater microbial communities from Trout Bog Lake, WI - 12JUL2007 epilimnion | ecosystem: Environmental > Aquatic > Freshwater > Lake > Epilimnion/Euphotic zone | place: Trout Bog...
ACTCCTGCCTACTGTCTCCTTTTTCCTATTCAGGTTTCAGCGTTTCAGTTTTTCAGCGTATTAGTTTTTCCTTTTGCGCCTTTTGCGCCTTTTCGCGGCTAAAACGTTGCAGCTTCCGGCTCTACTTTCTTGAAATCACAGACAAAGACCACCCGGGCGGATTAATGGGGATGGTGATGAGTTGATTTTTTAAGATGCGCTGACTGGCCTGCGCCCACTCTAAATCCGCGAACGGCGGCGAATGAAAGCGCGACGTGAGCGAGGAGAGCAAGGTCGCAATCAGCAGGAAAACCACCAGTTGGCTGGCACTTTTGTTCGGCTGGTTGAGACACAGAATCAGGGACCAAATGAACAGGACCGAGGGCAGATAAAAATAGCGGCCTGCGAGGAACGGCGGAATCAGAATTTCCGGAAATTCTTTGAACTTCAAAAAGGTGGTCAGCAGGATCAGCGCCGAAAACGCCAGCAGCACAAAGATGGGCCGCCCTTTCCCGCAGTTCACCGCGAGCCAGGCCACCGCTGAAACGACCAACACCCCGTAACCGCACAGCACATACGGATTCGCCAGATAGGGCAGGGTGCTTCCGAGCAGCAAATTGCCAAACATTTTTTCCCCGAACACCGCGCAACCGGTTGCGAACAGGCCGGCTTCGGCCGGCGCCCCATCCGTCAGGGGGTTCCCCATCAAAAGAAAACTTCCCTGGATCGTCGCCACCAGAACCGCCAGGCCCGCCAGCCGCAAGTTATAGGGCGATTTGCCCCGCCAAAATCGGCCCACGAAAAACGGTGCCGCAAAAATAATGCAAGGCCCGCTTAAACCGCAGACCCCGATCCCCGCCGCGTCCGCAGCCATCTGCCCACCCAGGGTTCCGAACTGCCGGTCCGGCGGTTCCTTGAACAGGATCACCAGTAACAGGAGCGCCAGGATCCAGTTCACATTGGTGATGTTCATAAAAACCTCATTGCCGCAATGGGGCACGAGCACCATCGTCAGGGAGAGGAGCGCCTTGTGTTCAAACCGGAATCGTCGGGAATAGATATTGAGGATCACGACCAGGAGCGCCAGCAGACTGAGATAATTGTAAACCGCCGGGGCGGCCGAAAACGGAAAAAAAACGTAGGCCAACCACGCGGTCAGCCGGGGCGCCAGATGCAGATAACCCGAATAAGGCTCGACCATGGCCGCTATCCCCAGGTTGACCTGATCCTGAAAAAAGACGTGGCCATCCTCGGCCCAAAATTGCGGATGAAGGAACGCATCGGTCTTCCGCACCAACAAAACGGCCACCGCCAAAGCCATGACCACAAACATCTGGAGCCGGCCCGGCGTCCTGATTTCAGAAAGCAGCCGATGAATCAAGGTTGGCTCTGGGGGCCGGGCATTCCCATGGGGTCCGTCATTCATAAGTGGAGGCAACCATTTGCGTGATTTTATCCCGAACACTCCGGTCCTCAAGCCCTATTCTGGCTGCGATGCAGGTTCGGACCATTCCGTCCCGGTTTTCGCCCCATGGCGCCTTCCCATAGCGCCGGCTTTCCAGCCCGCGAGTTGTCCCCACTCGTGCGGCGACTTTCACCGGGAGCGCCGGCGTCCCGCCGGTGAGTTCGTTTTCCGCATACCCGTTGAATCAGAGTGACAGACGAGTTCGCGCCAATCCCCAATCCAGTTTGGATTTCTTCCTGCTGACCACTGTATTCTGACCTCCGTATTCTGGCTTCTGCCTTCTGCCTTCTGGCTTGTGTATACGACATTCGAGCCACCTCAGGGGTGGTCGCGATTGAACTTGCGTGTGGGGCAAAAGAAAAATAGGCTATGGATTCCCCGTGGCGGGGTAGCCAAGTGGTAAGGCACGGCTCTGCAAAAGCTGCATTCGTCGGTTCGATTCCGACCCTCGCCTCCAATCCTCAGGCGGTTGCGCTGTAGGGAGTTAACAAGTTGTGGAGGCGATTTGTGCACCAAAATGTGCACCAAAAAGGGTACAGCGGCCGAATCCCGGCCGAATCCTGCGCTACCCCAGCGCAATCCTTTTTGGCACGGAATAGCTCTATTCCATACTGGAAAGAGTTATGAAAAATCGATTCCGTTTGGTCCAGTTGGGCAGCCGCGATGGTGCCTTTTACTGCAAGGATGTCATCACCGGGTCCCGCACCAGCTTGCAAACCAAAGACCGGTCCGAAGCCGAACGCTTGATCCTGCATAAGAACGAGGCCCTGCGTGACCCCTTGCTGAACCGTAAAATCGGCATGGCGTATCTGGCCGGTACCGATGCCGCCATCACCAAGCGCACTTGGCAGGATGTCATGACAGACATCATCAAGGACAAGCAGGGGCCCACACTGCGGCGGTGGCGGATTGCCATTCGCGACCAGGCGTTCGCGCCGCTTCGTCAGCGCGTCGTCATTGAAACCTTGCCGGAAGAACTGCTGCACGTGCTGCGCACGGGCAAAGTGAGCACCAATGTCTATTTGCGCCAGCTCCAAAACCATTGCCTGGGCATGGGCTGGCTGCCGGTCCCGATCCTACCGCGGAAAATGTTCCCCAAAATCGTCCATCGGGAAAAACGCGCCGTCACGTGGGAGGAACATGGTCGGATCATCAATCGGGAGCAGAATGTTGAGCGCCGGGATTTTTATGAGTTGTGCTGGCACCTGGGCGGTTCCCAGTCCGACATTGCCTGCCTCAAGGCCGAAGACTTTGATTATCTGAATCATTCGTTCTGCTATGCGCGGCGCAAGACGGCCAACATGGGCGGGACGAAATTGGGAGCCATGGCCTGGGCGATCATCGAGCGCCGGCCGCGCACCGGCCCCTTGTTCCCCTATCTCAGCCAGGTGCGGGAGGCGGATCGGGCGACGGAGTTCAAACAACGCTGCGCGGGTTTGGCGATCAAGGGGGTGACCCTGCATTCCTATCGTTATGCGTGGGCGGAGAGGTCGGCCAATGCGGGCTATCCGGAACGGTACGCCCAACGGGCCCTGGGGCAGAATTCGAAGATTGTGCATCGGGCCTACGCGCGAAAGGCCCAGGGCCAGCTGCCGTCATTGGAGGATTACGAGCACGTTTTGCGCAGCGGGCAAAATGTGGTTTTGAAATCTGAGACCGAAGCGCCGGCGAGCTTGCCGGCGCGTAATTGAAACCGATTGCAAACGGGCGAACCGGGTTACGGAAGGGAAATCATTCCCGCACGGCAGGGCAGGGCGGGGGCGGTGGCTGCCAAGCTGGCGTGTTTGGTTTTACGTTCGAGGTTTCGTTGTTGGTGGAATTGGCGGAGCTTGAGGGTCGCTTTGCCAAGCCACTTGATATCCTGACCGAGTTGCTCGACATAGACGGAAGCAAACATCCGCTGCACGCCGCGCGGTGCCCCGCCCAACGCATCGATCAAACCGATGTCGACCAAGAAATCAATCGCATCGGGGTGAAAGCCTAGCATCAAGGCGGTCTGGTTGACCGTGAGGCGTGCGGGAAGCCTTTGGTAACGAAAAAGATCCTGATCGTTCATATTATTGTCCTCTGGAAGTACTGCTGGTCGCCGCCGGATTTGATATGAGGGACTGTACTAGCGCAAACAAATCCCCCTTGCGCGGATCAATCTACTGGTCCTCCGCAATCCAGATGTCCGACGTGTCCGACGTGTCCGGCACGGCGGCGGTGGGCTCCGGATGCAGGCTGGCGTTAAATTCTCCGGCGAACAGCTCGCCTGGCTGCATTTGATCCGCGACCACATCGCCACCGCCATCAGCAGTGAGCCGGAGGATTGGGAACTCTCACCGTTCAACCAGCGCGGCGGCCTGGGCAAAGCGCATCAACTGTTCGGCGAACAATTACCCACGTTGTTGGATGAATTAAATGCTGTCCTCGTCGCCTAGCGTGTGTGAATATGATTTTCATAAACATTTTCACTTTATGGGATGAAGCGAGCGCGGGTTTGAATTAAAGTCATTGTTTTACAGCGGTATTGTAATGGTTTAAGGTGTTCATAAAGATTTTCGGAATATATGAAAGTTTACCAGCAAATCAGTGCGATGGAACCGTTGCTCCCCAAGGTGCAGAGCGTCCGTCTTTCTGAATTGACCTGTGAAATCTTGCAGGCGTCGGGCCGGCTGACAGGCCAGGTTCATTCGCCGTTGGTGCTCCAGCGCGTGGCGGATCTCGTCTGCGAGATGAACTGCTATTATTCCAACCTGATTGAGGGTCATAAAACCATCCCCCGCGACATTGAGCGGGCGCTGAAGCACGATTTCTCCCGCAATCAAACCCAGCGCGACAATCAGCAGCTGAGCCTGGCCCACATCGCGGTGGAAAAGCTCATGGCAGAACGGCTCGCCAGCGAGCCGGTGGATGTTTATTCCCCCGATTTTCTGTGCTGGCTCCACCGCGAATTTTATACCCGTCTCCCCGAACCGTTGCACTGGGCTGCCACCCAGAGCGGCAAGCGTTACCAAATCCAACCCGGCGGCCTGCGCGATTTCATGGTGGATGTCGGCCAGCATACTCCGCCGGATTTTGCCGCCTTGCCCACGTTCCTAAGCCGGTTCCACTCCTTCTACGGAGCCAAAACTATTTTGGACAGCGACCGCTTGGTGGCCATCGCGGCGGCGCACCATCGGCTCGCCTGGATTCACCCGTTTGGCGACGGCAATGGCCGCGTCATCCGGCTCCAATCCCAGGCGCAGATGATCCGCCACGGCATCGCCGATCACGGCCTGTGGACACTTTCGCGCGGTCTGGCCCGCCAGCGTCAACGCTACTACGCCTGTCTGGAGGCGGCCGACCAGAGCCGGCGCGGCGATCTTGATGGCCGGGGCAATCTCTCCGACGCGGCGCTGGCCGACTTCTGCGTGTTCTTCCTTGAGACCTTGCTGGATCAGATCCAGTTCATGAGCGGTCTGCTCGGCCTGCCAGCGCTGCGCACGCGTGTGGAACGCTACTTCCAGTTCCAAGCCCTGCATCTGGAGCGCTACCGCGAAGAAATCATGCGCGTGGCCCGCACACTGGTGGATGAAGGCGAAATCCAGCGCGCCCGCGTGCAGGAAATCACCGGCAAAGCCGCCACTGTCTCCGTCGAAATCATCAAGCTGGGACTGGAACACGGCTACTTTGAAACACCCAGCCCCAAAGGCCCGCTGCGCGTCGCCTTCCCAGCGAAAATTCACGAGTTTTATTTCCCGCAACTCTTCCTGGATTTGCCGGTCGAACCCGCCGGGAGGGCTACATGAAACTACCCGACGCGAAACTGCATGAACTGGCTCGCCAGCTCACCGCCTTGCAAAAGCAAGCGAAGGTCCTCGGGGTTTTTACCAACGACCGCGAATTGCTGGAATGTCCGCGTTGCGGCCTGCTGGAGGATGTCACCAGCACCGGCCGGTTGACCTCCAGCGGGGTGACTATGGCCTCCTTGCCGCCCAGCGCCAGCCACAACGCGGCGTATTCCTTGGCCACGAGATCCAGCGGCAACCCGGTGGGCTTGACCACTTCCTTTGACGTGGCGAGCATCCTGGCATCGGCATCCGTGAAGGGCAGGGCGCCCAAATGCCCTGAATCGATGTCCCCCGCACTTTTTTCCGCATAAGCCTTGGCTTCACTGAAATCAGCGAACATTTTCTTGAACCGTTTGCCGCTGGCGAAAAAGGCGACCTTGAAACTGAAGCGGGGCTTGGTTTTGACCGTGCCGTTTTTGAGAGTGACCCGGTAGCACTTGTTCCGGATCTTGTAGATTTTGACCCTGACCGAGCCGACCTCAATCTCTTTAGGGAACCCTGAATTTTTCGCACTCATGGTCCACCGATATGGTAGGAATCTGGTAGGATTTCAAGTAAAACCCCTAAAACCACGAAAGATAAGCAAAAAATTGGTCGGGGCGGTGAGATTCGAACTCACGACCTCTTGCACCCGAAGCAAGCGCGCTAGCCAGACTACGCTACGCCCCGACGTTGAGTTGGAAATAATGCCACGGAAAAACCGGAAAGCAATCGGAAATGTGGCGGCAGCGGGTTAAAACTTCCAGGCGTTGAAGGCCCGCTGGGCGTCCGAGATGCACCAGTAGTGCAGGGGGGCAACTGCTTGCGGGTATTTCATGAATCGCGCGCTGCCGTCCGTCATCGCATAATTGGAGCCGCCGGACCCGCTTTGGCCGCCGGTCTGGGAACTGGCGTTGCGATTGTCGTGGCGGCATTGTTCGGCCACGCTCATGTCATTGCCGCCGGCTTGCGGGTTTTCATAGAGATCCATGTAATAATCGCCCGCGTCCGAAAGTTTTTCCCCCAGCACCACGGTGTCGCTCGGATGAAGGACCACATTTTCTTTCAACCCGTTTTGCGCGGCCGCGGCTGACACATCAGCCATCGCTTGGCTGCCGATTTTTTCCGCATACCAGTCGTTCCAGCCGTTGATCAGGTAGCTGCGGGGCGCCGCGTCGGCGACGTTGGTGGAATTGCCGCCGGTTTTGGGGATTTGTCCGTTGAGGCCATCGGTGGGGCACAGCAGCAATTTCACATTCCGGCCGTAACCGTCGTAAAATTTATCCGGCCAGCGATCGGTCCCGTTGCGCGGCGGGTAGGTGCCCTGGTTGTCATCCACATACAAACGCGAGGCCAGGCTCAATTGCCGCAGACCGCTCAGGCACGCGATACGTCGCGCCGTCTCCTTCGCACGAGTCAGGGCTGGCAGCAGCATGGCCGCGAGGATGGCAATGATGGCGATGACGACGAGCAGCTCAATCAAGGTGAAACCCGTCGCCGCGCGGAAAACCGGGTTGCGAGCGGCGGAGGACCGGCTTTTTTTTATTTTTATAACCATGGCGTCCTTGAATACGTCTGACCCCTTGTTCGACGTTGTGCGGGGGCGCGGCGTTACAAGATTTATCATGAATAAAAACCGGTTCCTCATCGCGGGTGCATTGATTTTGGCCGGCGTCTATGCCTTTTATTTCACCGATTGGTTCACGCCCAAGACCCTTCAGGTTTTTCACACCTACCGCAATCTCCAGTCGCGGCCGCCGCGCGAGGGCACTTTGCCCGCCTTGATTTTTGGGCTGAACCGCTCCAGCCGGATCACGGAAATCAAGCTGGTGTCCCTGTCGGCGTATCAGACCAATTCCAATGTCCTGCCGCTTTGGCACCTGGTATCCCGCTCCAATTCGGTGCCGGTCAAAACCTTTTTTTATGGCCAAAAGATTCGGGGCCTCCAACCGGAGGTGCCGGGCAGCCGCGCCCAACCCCTGGCCCCGGCCGTTAATTATCGGCTCTTCGTGACCGCCGGCAATATCAAGGGCGAACACGATTTCGCACTTCAATAAGGGCTGGCGCCGCGGATTTGCTCGCGGCATGGGCGGGATGATTTCAACCCGTGCCTCGGGTCCCGATGGCCCCTTACTGGCCCTTGATTTTGATCGTCGCGGAGTTCAAGTCGGGCGAGGTGGCTTTCAGGGTGATGGTTCCGGGTTTGCCGGTGTGGGCGCGGACGATGACCAGTGCCAGACCGTTGAAGGCGTTCCGTTCCGGCGCTTGAAAGGATTCAAAGCTGGTCGCATCGCCATTGTCCGTGGCCACGATTTCACCCGGCCCTTCCACCTCAAGGGTGATGTGGTTTTTGGAGCGCGGCACCAGCCGCCCGCTGTTGTCCGCGACGGTGACGGTGATGAAGGACAAGTCCTGACCGTCGGCGGCAATCGTAGTGCGGTCGGCCGTCAGCGTGAGCTGGGCGGCCGCGCCGGTGGTTTCGACCGCGTCCGTGGCCCATTTCTTGCCGTTCCGGTAGGCCACGACTTTCAGCTGGCCGGGCTGGTACACGACATCATCCCAGCGCAGGCGGTAGTCGGTGGGCTCCTTTTTCTTGAGGCCGAGCGATTTGCCATTCAGGAATAATTCCGCGGCATCACCGGAGGTGTAAACATAAACCGGCGTCACCTGGCCCACGCGTTCCGGCCAGTTCCAGTGCGGGAGAATATGCGCCATCGGGAAGTCCGGACGCCAGTGGGATTGATACAGGTAATAGCGGTCTTTCTTGAAGCCCGCCAGATCCACGATCCCGAAGTAGGAGCTGCGCGAGGGCACCTTGATTTTGCCCAGCGCGGTCAGCTCCTGCAGGGCCTTGGCCTTGTCGGCCGGGTTGGAGTAATTCAGGAGGTTGCTCACGTCGGCGTTGTAAGGCGTGGGCTCACCCAGATAGTCAAAGCCCGTCCACACAAATTCGCCGGCCACAAAGGGGTTTTCCGCCTCACCTCGAAATTCCGCATCCGGCAGGGTGGCCCAGCCGGGCACAAACACGTCATAGGAACTCACCTGAAAATCGGCCAGGCCTGACTTGGTGTTTTTTCCGGGCGGGAAAGTGTCCAGGGGGAAGAAATATTCGCCGCGCGAACTGACGGTGGAGGCCGTTTCGCTGCCGAACAAGCGGACGTGGGCATTGGTGGCGCGGAACTGGGCGTAGTGGTCGGGCTTGTAGTTCCAGCCGAACACGTCGAAATGGTTTTGGAAGCCGCTGAAGCCAGCCTTGTAGGAACTCACCGCCGCCGTCACCGGCCGGGTGGCGTCCTCGGCGTGCATGATGTTCCGGTTCTCCTCGGCCAGGGCCGGGCCGTCCGCTTTGTCCTGATCGGGCACTTCGTTGCCGCTGCTCCAGAGAATCACGCACGGATGATTCCGGTCGCGGCGCACCAGGGCGCGCAAATCCTGTTCATGCCAGTCGGGATACAGGACGTGGTAATCATTTTTGTTTTTGCCGGCTTTCCAGCAGTCAAAGGCCTCGTCCATCACCACCAAGCCCATCTGATCGCACAAGTCCAGCAGCTCCGGCGCGGGCGGGTTGTGACTGGTGCGGATGGCGTTGACGCCGAATTCCTTGAGGATTTCGAGCTGCCGCTGCAGGGCGCGCACATTCAAGGCGGATCCCAGCGCGCCGAGATCGTGATGGTCGCAGACCCCGTTCAGCTTCACGTGCTGGCCGTTCAGGAAAAAGCCCTGGTCCACGGTGAAGGTGGTGGTGCGGATGCCGAACGGGGTTTCATAGACATCCACGGGCAGGCCATTTTGGACCAGCGTGGTGACGACGACATAGCGCTGGGGTTTTTCCAGGCTCCACAATTTGGGCTTGGGGACGAGGGTCTGCTGGTCGCACGTGGCGGATTGCTGCGCCGGAATGTTCAGGGTCCCGGTAGTGACGGCCACCGACCGGCCCCGGTGGCCGTCAGCGGTGAGTTCAAAGAGCTCGTTATTGACGGTAATGATGGCGGCGGTGGCGGCGGAGTTGTCCACGGCCACAGCGATGTTCACCGTGGCGGAATGATCCGTGACGGCGGGGGTGGTGACGTAAGTGCCCCAGTGCGCGACGTTCACGGGCGCGGTTTTAACGAGCCAGACGTTGCGGTAAATGCCGCCGCCGGGATACCAGCGGGACGATTGCTTGGGATTGTCCACGCGGATGACGAGGACGTTGTCGGCGCCGAATTTCACCGAGGGGGTCAGGTCCACGCGCCAGGAGGTGTAGCCGTAAGGCCAGCCGCCCACGAGTTTGCCGTTGAGCCACACGCTGGCGTAGGACATGGCGCCATCCACATCCAGAAAGATGTTCCGGCCCCGGTCGGTGGCGGGGATGTCGATGTGCTTGCGATAACAGGCCACGCCCCACCAGGGCAGCTTGCCGGTCTCGCCGGGAAACTCCTGCTTGAACGGCCCCTCGATACCCCAGTCGTGGGGCAGGTTCAGGAGCCGCCATTCGCTGTCGTTCAAGCCGGGTTGGGCGAAACTCAGGTCGCCGTCGGGGTTGCCCTCCGGCGGGACCGCCGGAGCGTGCGTGGTGAATCCATTGCCGGTGGGCAATATCCAGGGGCGCAGGGCGGAATAATTCAGGTTGGTGTCCGTGGCGACGCCTTTGCTGAACCGCCAGTCGGCATTCAGGGAGGTGCGTTCGCGCAGCGGGGCATCCGTTGCGGCCATTGCCAAAGTTTGCCCCAGAAGGAGGACGCTCAGTGGCAGGAATTTAAAACAAGTCATGAGGCGGAAAAAATAAGCAAATGCCCCGGCAAAGGAAACCCCCAAAACGCGTGAGGCTTGTTTATAGAATCCCCCGGGAGCGGGTGGGCGCCGGCATTTCCACCCATTGCGATTTGTGACAAAGGCCTGACGGCGGACTCCGGATTACCCCCAATCCATTGTCCGCCGACCGTCGCTCCGCGCCACGCCGGGGATAAAGTTTCCGTTTCCATTTTACACGGCGCCGCCACTTGGTTAAACCATGCGCCCGCGTTACCCATGAACGAAGCTCACATTCTCAAGATTGCCGGCGAACTCAAAGTCCAGCCGCGCCAGGTGCTCGCCACCGCCAAGCTGTTTGCCGAGGGCGCCACCGTGCCGTTCATCGCCCGCTATCGCAAGGAGGCCACCGGCTCCCTCGATGAAGTGGCGGTGACCAACATCCGCGAGCGGCTGATCGGCCTGGCCGATCTGGACCAGCGTCGCGAAGCCATTTTAAAATCGCTCGCCGAGCGCAACCTCCTGTCTGACGCCCTCAAGGCCGCCGTGAACCAGGCGGATTCCGTGACGCAGCTCGAAGATATTTATCTGCCGTACCGCCCCAAGCGCCGCACCCGCGCCACGATTGCGAAAGAGCAGGGGCTGGAGCCGCTCGCCGACCTGTTGTTTCTGCAGCAGGCCACCACCGATCCGCTGGCCGAGGCCGCGAAGTATGTCAGTCCCGAAAAAGCCGTGGCCGACGTGGCGGCCGCCCTCGCCGGGGCGCGCGACATCATCGCCGAACGCGTGAGCGACGATGCGCCGGCGCGCGCAAAATTGCGCGAGCTGTTCTGGAGCGAAGGCGTGGTGAAATCCAAAGTGATGTCGGACAAGGTGGAGGCGGCCGCGAAGTTTAAGGATTATTTCGACTGGAACGAACCGGTGGGCAAAATTCCCAGCCACCGGCTGCTGGCCATCCGGCGCGGTGAAACCGAGGGGTTTCTGATGCTCCGCATCACGCCGCCGGAGGAGTCCGTGCTGCCCATGCTGGAACCTATGTTCGTCAAGGGCCGGGGGCCGGCGGCAGAACAGGTCCGGCTCGCGGTGCAGGACAGTTACAAGCGCCTGCTGGGGTCGGCCATTGAAGTGGAGCTACGCATGGAATCCAAGAAGCGCGCCGATGCGGAAGCCATCCGCGTGTTCGCCGATAATTTGCGCGAACTGCTGCTCGCCTCGCCGCTCGGCAGCAAGAATGTGCTGGCGATTGATCCCGGCTTCCGCACCGGCTGCAAAATCGTCTGCCTGGATCGCCAGGGCAAGTTGCTGCACAACGACGTGATTTATCCCACCGCGTCCAGCGCCGGCGAAATCCGCGAGGCCGCCGCGGCGCTGCTGAGCATGATCAAGAAATATGCGATCGAGGCCATCGCCATTGGCAACGGCACGGCCGGCCGCGAGACCGAAACGTTCGTCAAAGCCCTCAAGCTGCCGCCGGCCATTGCGGTGGTGATGGTGAATGAAAGCGGCGCGTCGATTTATTCCGCCTCCGAAGTGGCCCGCGAGGAATTTCCCACGCAGGACCTCACGGTGCGCGGCGCGGTTTCCATCGGCCGACGCCTCATGGATCCGCTCGCGGAACTCGTCAAGCTGGACCCGAAATCCATCGGCGTTGGCCAGTATCAACACGACGTGGAACAGTCCGCGCTCAAGCGCAGCCTGGACGACGTGGTGGTGAGTTGCGTGAACGGCGTGGGCGTGGAGCTGAACACCGCCAGCAAACAATTGATGGCGTATGTCTCCGGCCTGGGCCCGGCGCTGGCGGCCAACATTGTGAATTACCGCAATGAAAACGGGCCGTTCAAGTCGCGCGCAGCCTTGAAGAAAGTGCCGCGGCTCGGTGACAAGGCGTTTGAGCAGGCCGCCGGCTTCCTGCGCCTGCGCGACGGGGAGCATCCGCTGGACGCCAGCGCCGTGCATCCGGAGCGCTACGACCTGGTGGACCGCATGGCCAGGGATTTGAATTGCTCGGTGAAGGACCTCCTGCGCGACGCGGCCTTGCGCCAGAAAATCCAGTTGCCGAAATACGTCACGGAAACCGTGGGCCTGCCGACCCTGACCGACATCCTGGGCGAACTCGCCAAGCCCGGCCGCGACCCGCGCCAGCAGTTTGAGGTGTTTTCGTTTCAATCCGGCGTGGAGAAAATGGAAGACCTCAAGCCGGGCATGAAACTGCCGGGCCTGGTCACCAATGTCACGGCCTTCGGCGCGTTCGTGGATATCGGCGTGCATCAGGACGGCTTGGTGCATGTCAGCCAGTTGGCGGATCATTTCATCAAAGAACCCTCGGAAGTCGTCAAGGTGGCGCAGCGCGTCTATGTCACGGTCACCGAAGTGGATTTGCCGCGCAAGCGCATCGCGCTTTCGATGAAGGCCGCGCCGGTGATCGGCGGGAGCCCCACCGGCCAGCGCACCTCGCCGGGCGCCCCGCGGCCGGCCGGCGGCGGGTTCAATCGCCCGGCGGCCCCAGCCCCGCCGCCGACCGTGGACTGGTTCACCGCCGCGATGAATAAAAACAAAGGGTAAACGGACGGTGCGGGCGCCCGGGGTGCCCCTGTTAACATTTTAGAAAACCGCGGCGGTCACGGATCACCGCGACTCAAACCGCGGCGACCGCAGAACACTATAAAAATTTATGGCCAAAGAAAAACAGCCGTCGAAATCCAAACGCGACGAGCAGGCGCAGTTGCTGAACCTGTTGAAAACCATTCTGCCCAAGGTGGCGCTCGACCCGGCAATGGCCGATAAAATCTATTGCGCCTTCGAGGCCGAGCTGCGGGCCAAAAACCGCGTCCATTCGTTTGAAAAATTCTGCGAACGCATCGCCCTGCCGGATTTGGAGGCGAAAACGCTGGAAGAAGTGAAGCAGCAGCTCGTCGCCGGGTTCGGCGATGCGGATCTGGAAATCGAGCCCAACGAGGATGGCAAGGGGTTGCGGGTGGACGTGTCGCTGCCGGACGGCACGCAGTTCCACAGCCGGATCCTGGTGCGCCCCCCGGGCTCGGAAGGGAGCGACGAGCAGGAGATCACGCTGAAATTCGTGCCGCTGCCCGTGAGTTTGCCGGGCGATCCGGAGTTGATCTGGGCGCTGGCCAAGCGGGAAAACATGACGGGCGATGAGGCGGCCATTGCGCTCACGAAAATTGAGGATGACTTCTGGGCCTCGAAAGCGGGGCAGAAATTGATTCGCGACCGGGTGGATCGGAGCTTTCCGGAATTCATCGCGCGGGTGCCCGCCGGTGTGCTGGGCGACGTCGGCTTGAAGCGGCATTACAAATTGCCGGAAACGTTGAAAGTCCTGCGGACCGGCGCCAAAAAGGGCGCGTGATTCAGGTCGCGTCGCGGGTGGGGCGTGGGTGAAAACCCGCAGCCTCAAATTGGAAATCCCCCTGCGGGCCGAGTGAGCGGGCGCGAACGAGTCGCCTGGACTGGGATGAGGGCGGACGTTAACCCGGTGACGTCAACGCGAGAGCCTTAATGGCCCCCGATGCCGCCTCACCGTTTCTTGTTCATCAGATAAACCACCACCATGACGATGATGCCCACGCTCAAACCCACCCCCACGGTCCACAACAGCGTGAGGGTTTTCCTTCGCCGCTGCCACGGCGGCTCATTCCGAAACAGGATTTTCCCCAGAATATTAACCGGCGACTTTTTGTTGTAGGCGTTCATCACCGGTTGCCGATCGCATCCGGATCTTCCACGGGCGCGGCTCTCATCACCGGCGGCGGTGCGGCGGCGGCCGCCTGCACCAGGTCATTCAGCACCCGCTGAAACTCCTCCAGCCCCGTGGAGGGAATGATGATGGTGTTGCGCTTGCCGCCCACCTCTTCAGTGATGCGCAGGAACCGGCCCCGCACATTCTCTTTCAACGTGAGCACAAAAAACTTTCGTTCCACCTGAATCTCGGCCGTCCGGAGCGTGTCCTCCGGCACAAACGGACGCGGCACATACGGCGGGTTGCCAAAGGGTGGCGGAGAGTGGGGCCGTTCCGGATAGGGAGAGCCGGAGGGATGCCAGGAGTTCGGGTTCATGAAAAGGCTGAGGGCGTTGCAATGATAATTTTATTACTTATAGCATAAATTAGGCAACCGAAATCATCAAACGCATGAACATGTGGGATGACAACGGTTTGGTGTGGCCACCACCCCGTCAGTCAATCACGTCGCCGAGGATCCCGGCGCCTGTGGGATCAGACCCGTCAGGGCGTCGGCATGACGGCAGAAACGGGTTCGGTCAAAAAAAACCATATGGGAACAATCCCACCCCCACCGGCTCAAACACACAGGCATGTCACCCGCCCCACCATGCCGAATCAAGCAGGTGGCGGCATCCGGAAAGGATTCCGGTTTAACGGGGAAGTTGGGTGCCAGGCTCATTGATGCCTTCCCGATGAATTTCGAAATTTCATTCTAATGCCTATCATAAGCTATGGTTGGGAATTATTCCTTAAAGTAATTGGCCTATACCAACCTAAATAATTATTTAGACCGGCAGGGACAATCTCCAACCAGCATTCCCAGGCCCCCTTCCACACGAACGTCCTTGGTAATGCGCACGCCGTTGAAAACAAATTAGATCGCTCACGCTCCCAGGCCATTACTTCGCGCGCCGTTCCAAGATCACTCTGCGCGCACAACTGCCATCGTGCGCTAGGGGCAGGTTCACTGCCGCACTCCGAAAGGTCGGAAAGGGGTTCTTGACGATGTACACGCCCGCTGAAATTCAGTTTCCAGGCTTCAAATTCCAGGTATCGCCTTTGCTTTCCGTTTTTCCGTCTGGGCACCCCGTCTTCCCCGTCCTGACGTCCAAACCATGAATCGGGACCAGCAGGAACCCCAGCAGACCATGGATAGCTTTCCCGGTTTAGGAGCACTGTAGGCGACACAAAGATATCTGCGTCCCTGTGAACCATTAAAGGGTCGAAATGGGGCGGGCATGTGTTTTAGTTGTCATCTAAATTCGCCATGCGCTAGGCTCTGTTTCCCTTGAGCGAAGAACTCACTGACATCCTCGACCGCGCGAGGCAAGGCGATCCCAAAGCCGTTGCCGCATTGCTGCCTATCGTTTACGAAGATCTCCGCCGGCTCGCCGCGCAAAAGATGTCCCGCGAAGCCGCCGGTCACACCCTCCAACCGACCGCGCTCGTGCATGAAGCCTGGCTGCGATTGGGGAGTGACGATCCGCCCACCTTCAACAATCGCGCTCACTTCTTCGGCGCGGCAGCGGAAGCGATGCGCCGCATCCTCATCGAGCACGCCCGGCGAAGACTGGCCGCAAAACGCGGCGCAGGCGTTGAGGTGGTGGATCTGGAGGGGCTCGAAATTTCTTGTCCCCTCGCGGACGACGACCAGTTGCTCGCCGTGAACGAAGCCTTGGAAAAACTCGCTGCGATTGATCCGCGCAAGGCGGAACTGGTGAAACTGCGTTACTTCGTCGGTCTGAATTTCGAGGAAACCGCCGCCGCGCTGGGCATCGCCGTGCCCACGGCCAAACAATGGTGGGCTTACACGCGGTCCTGGCTCACGGTCGAGATGCGCCGTTCCGCACCGCGCTGACGTTCAGGCTTTGTTGCCTTTGGGAACATGCGTGGCCCAGGTCTGGCCCTGTTCCGGTTGGACGTGGGTGAAACCGGTGCCCGCCGGCGGATTGGGGATGCGGATGAGGTGGTCGCAGCCGGGGCATTGAATCTGCCGGCCGGCGAATTGCGGTTCGCATTTCAGCGGCTGATCGCAGTGGGAACAATAAAATTTGAATTCGTTCGTGTTCATGATCTTCCGCTTCATCATGCGCAAACCGGGCGCAAAAAGTATATGAAAGATTTATCCATACTTTCAGTCCGGCGAATTCGCATATAACCCTAATCTCCGCAGTTGAAGTAGTGACAAAAGTGGGTTTGAGGCAATAGAATTGGGGTCGATGAACACATCTGCATCACTAGTACCGGTTCACC
>Ga0214172_1000529_pt1 | contig 15865 bp, 12 predicted proteins | sample TroBogEpilimnion_29_FD_153010 | JGI IMG/M metagenome (GOLD analysis project Ga0214172, IMG submission 153010) | Freshwater microbial communities from Trout Bog Lake, WI - 12JUL2007 epilimnion | ecosystem: Environmental > Aquatic > Freshwater > Lake > Epilimnion/Euphotic zone | place: Trout Bog...
GGGGTGAATACCCCATAGACACGCAGTCACGGGTCCCCGCAACTCCCGCCCGCGAAAATTCAGGTTTCAGGAACCCGGCTTTTAAAAATCCGTTTTCGTATGGTTCGTGTGGTTCGCGGTAAAAAAATCAGGTTTGTTTTTTTGTGCCTCATGCGCCTTTTCGCGGCTAAAAATTTCCGCTTTCCGCTTTTTCCCCCGCCCCATTTGTAACTTCGTGTCTTTGTTGTTAACCCGCTTTTTCCGATTCAGGTTTGCCTTCTGGCGTCCTTGGCGCCTTGGCGGTTTTCCAGTGGGGACCCCAAGCGCAGCGGGTGGCTCATCTCTGGCAACGCAGGGTTAGTCAGCATAAATAAAATTTAATATTCCCTACAGGCTGGACTTTAAGGTCATCCGCTATCGTGACCCCGCTACTAACTATGAACACCCTGATGCCCCGTCTCTCCGTTGCCTCCACCTCTCTGCGGCCTTGGGCCGTGACTGTGTTCTGCGCCGTGGCCTTGTGGGCCGGCACCGCCCGCGCCAGCCAGGCCTACGGCACCGTCAATAATTTCGATACGGTCAACGATACGGGCGTGCCGTGCCACGGGTTCGAGATTGAATTGGATGACCTTCACAGTGCGGACCTCACCTACACCTTTGATTACAACCATTACGGCACCCCCCGGATCTCCGAAGGAACGCCCACCATCGCCGGGTCCACCAATGCCGTGTTTGTGCGCTATCAAGGCGTCTGGACGAACACCGGCTGGTCGGCGTACACGGCCATCCCGGCCGGGCCGATTGCGCCCACGGCCGGCCATGCGTTCACGAATCCCAACACCAATTTCGGCGGCGAACATTTCGGGGTGGGCTATCGGGCGCAGCCGACCAAAGTGACTTACTTCTGGCTGGTGGATAATGGCAGCCATGCGCTGACGCGCGGCGGGCAGGTTAATGTCACCACGCCGGTCTTCACCTACTCGCCCGCCGTGGCGGGGGTGGCGGCGCAAGCCGTGGCGGTGATTCCGGCCCCAGTGCCGCCCGTGCCGCCGCCCTATGAATTCAGCGACGCTTCCTGGGTCAAGGTCATCACCACCACCTCGCAAACCAATAGCGAAATGAAGATCGGCGACCTGATGACGACCGATACGAACAACCCGAACGCCAGGGACTGGCGCAATGGCCAGACCAACGGCGTGCAGGTGGAAACCGAATGGCAGCTGCTCCAAATTGATTATATGTCCAGCGACTACAGCCCCACCAACGGCGTCGGCGGGGCGAACGGCAAACTCGCCGGCCCCAACCGCAGCCTCAGCCACAGCGATGATGTGGTCACCTACCGCTACGAATATTACGCCTATGTCGGCCCGTATGACGTCTCCGAACCGCCCACCCATGAGGCGCTGTGTCAGATGCCGGGAGCGGATGGCATTCACGGCACCGGCACGGATTCCAATACCGTCGTCGTTGGTAAATTTCTCGGCGCGCAAATGTCCGCAATGGGCGTGGTTCCGCCGATCGGCTTGATTGATCATCTGCCCGATGGCCAGGTCGGCGTCACTTACCCCACGCGCAGCGTGGTCATCGCCGGCGACACCAATTTCACCGCGGTCCTCTCCGGTGGCCTCCCCGCCGGCATGGCGTTTAATGCCGCCAACGGTCAGGTCTATGGCACGCCGTCCGCCGCGGGCATCTACATCGTCACGGTCACCGCCGCCGCCAGCAACAGCCCGGCCCTCACCAAAACCTATCCCTTCATGGTGGGTGCGGGCGCCCTGCTGCCGCCCCACAGCGCGGTGGATACCGGTCTGGCCACGCCCAATGCCGGCACCACCACCGGCACCGGGGTTTATACCAATGGCACCACCGCGTCGGTCACCGTCACGCCCGCCCCCGGCTATGGTTTTATGAATTGGACCGAAAACGGAACCGTGGTCAGCACCTCGCCCAGCTACACGTTCACCAACCAATTGAATCGCTCGCTGATCGCCAATTTTGCGCCCCAGTTGATGCGGCCGGCGGCGCCCCGCAACACGCTGGCCATCTCCTGGCTGACCAATTTTAGCGGCTACGTGTTGCAGCAAACCACAAACCTCCATACCCCCAACTGGGCGACTGCCACCAACGCGGTGACTGTTGTCGGCACGATTTACCAGGCCAATATCCTGACCACCAACGGCCCGCGTTTCTTCCGCCTCCAGCATCCCTGATTTCCCGCCAACCCCGCCGGCCTAAGTTCCGGTGGTGCCCGCAAACGTTCATTAGCCCCAATGTGATGTGTCGTGATTAAAACCTGCCACAATCTGCTCGCCACCGCGCCGCTGGTTTACCCGGACAGCCGGCCGCGGTGGCGGGGGCATCGGCTCAAGTATTGGGTGCGCGGCCTCGCCCTGGCCCGCAGTTCCAAGGAATGGTTTAACCTGATGCAGCAGCCAGCGCTGGCCATCGTGGCTCAGCAGCATCCTTATATTTACTGCAAAATCCAGCGACCCTATCTCCATCGGAATCTCAATGCCCGCCAGCGGCTCGCCGTGCTCAAGCAACATTATCACTTTGTGGCCACCCGCTTTTGCCGGTCCAAGATGGCAGATGTCTATGCGTCTCCCGGACTGCTGCTGGCCAGGATTCCGTTGGAGACGGTCGGCCATTATGGTGTGAGGCTGAGCTACGGTCGCCAGGAGAAAGAGGGGGATCTTCTCCTCCAACTGGTCTGCCTGGACACGGACCAGGTGTTGTTTGAATTATCGTTTTGTATCTCGCGGTGTGAGGCGCCCGACAGCGAGATCTTTATCGGCGGGTTGCAGGGGAACCAAGCGGCCAACGACCACGATTTAATCGTCGCCCTCACCCGGGCCATGTATGGCCTGCGGCCGAAGGCCCTGCTCGTCTTTATGCTGCAACAGCTCGTCGCCTGCTGGAATATTGACCGCATCCGGGCCGTGAGTGACGAGCACCACATCTACCAGCACCCGCGCAAGCGCAGGAAAATCACCACCAGCTACGATGCGTTGTGGGTGGATTCCGGCGGCCTGCGGGCCTGCGACGGGATGTTTGACCTCCCGGCCACGTTTAGCCCGCGCGACCTTGCCACGCTCAAGGCCAACAAGCGCCAACTCTATCGCCGGCGCTATGTGTTCCTGGCGGCAATGGCCGAACAGGTCCAGCAGTTGTGGCCGCAATCCCGTTTTGAGCGCCTCTAAAACGGAAAATCGTGGATTACGCATTCCGTGTGGGCGGACATCTCTTTTGGGGCGAGGGAAGCATCACCGCCATGGCCTTCATTATTCCCGGCCGGGATGCTAACAAGCTGGCCCGAAATCCAGCCGACTCCCAAAACCCCTTTGGTTTTAAAAACGCGTAGGGGGCATCCATCCCACGACAGAAACCGATAAGGACTGTCCCGACTTTCGTCCCGGTTTCCGCTTTTAATTTTTATTCAAGTTTGTCCGGAGGCTAGCTGCAGGAGTTACCGCTTGGTCTTCCAGCGCCAGCCGGACCGTTTCCACCAAACTGGCGATCGAGAACGGCTTGCACAGCGTGGCCTTGGCCCCCAACAGCGCCGCCGTTTTCATGTAGCTGTTCGAGGTGAACAGCCCGCCGCCGGAAACCGCAATTACGGATGCCGTGGGGTCGGCTTTGAGAAGCGCGCCAATCAACTCCAGCCCATTCATGTTGAGCATCACGATGTCGGTGATCACCAGATCAAATCGGCTCCGCGCATACAGTTTGAGCGCCTGTTCACACCCCCCGGCCGGCACCGTTTCATAGCCGGCCGCCGCCAGGGCATCACACATCAGGATGCTCATCACCTCTTCGTCCTCAACAATTAATATCCGTTGCATGGCGGTCTCGTTCAGGGTGGTTTCGTTCCGCAGCCGCCGCCAGTTTCGGACGCTTCAGCCGTTGTCTCCGGTCATCCGGTCAGAATTTCAAGCTAAACACCACATTGCCCTTTTTGTCCTTGGCCTCCAGCAATTGCAGGTTGGTCAGATTCGCGTGCGGCAGGCTCAGGACCTTCACCGTGCCTTTGGTCGAGGTCGACGCCGTGGCGCTGCTCACGCCGTTGGCCTTGAGATACAAGGTCTGCTTGGGCGTCAGGCCCATGGCGTTGAGGGTGAAACTGCTGCTGATTTTCCCCTTCTTGAACGCCAGGGTGCGCGTGCCTTGCCCCAGCACCTGTGCCGCCGTGCCGGGAATCACCGCCACCGTGGTGTTGTAAACCAGGGCCGTGATGTTGGTCAGGCTCGTGAAATCGCCCGTCAAGTCCACCACCCCGTTGGTGTCATAAATAAACAGGTACGCCACATTGGTGGCCTCCAGCCCGGCCGGCACGACAAACTGGCCGCGCCCAAAAGTGATGACGTTCGTGGACACCACCGGCAGGTTGGTCCCGTAGCCTTCCGCAAAGCCGTCGCCTTCCCACTCGTCCAGATCAAACGAATTGGTGCTGACGTTGACGGTGCCCAGATCGTAAGTGTTGGTGCCGGTGAGATCGGTGACGCTGACTATGTAAGTCCCGGCCGCCAACCCCGCCACCGAAACGGTCACCGCCACTGAATTGGTGACGTCATCCGTATCGCTGTGCAGTTTGACCACCCCGACGGCGTTCGTCGGCGCAGTGACCGTCGGCGCCAAAACGATCACCTGCTGAAATTCCTGGTGGGAACCGCCATTGAAACCAATGGTGTCGCCGGAGGAGTTCATCCCGCCGTGATTATCCGCCATGGCCGCCGGGCCAATGACCATCGCCGCCGCTGCCAGACTGAGCCAATAGTAGTTTTTCATCATGAGGAGGGTTGTGTGGGATTGCTGTTTGCGTTTAAAACGTGCAGGCAGCTTAGCAGCCGCGCATAAAGAATCCGTATCGGAATAATTAAAATTTTTTTATGTTGATGGGCAGGGCAGACATTCCTGTCTGCCGGTGCCCGGACTTTCCAGTCCGGAGTTTCCCCGTTGTCCCCTCCGGCCGGTTGCCGGTTTTCGGCTTGGGCCCGGGAGCGCCGGCGTCCCGCCCGACGAGTTCGTTATCCGCACACCCGTTGAATCAGAGGGACAGACGAGTGCCAGTTTGGATTTCTTCCTTCTTCCTTCTTCCTTCTGACTTCTGACCTCTGGCTTCTGGCTTCTGGCTTCTACATTCAGGGCCGGCCTCGCCAGGGGGAACCGAAATTTCAGACCGCTTGCCTTGACACGTTCGCCGGTGTCTGGTGTTTATGAAACGTCAGCGGGGAACCGCCCGAAAACCCATGTTGCGATTGCTTAAATTATTAGAAAGCCGTTCACGCCTCATTTCCATGACGGTGACGTCTGTCGTCATTGTAGTGATCGGGTTGGTGGATTACTGGACCGGGCATGAAATTTCGCTTTCCGTCTTTTATTTACTGGGTGTGGCGCTGGCGGTTTGGTTGGTGGGCAGGGGGTTTGGCATTGTGGTGTCGGTCTGCAGCGTGGCCATTTGGGTGGTGGGCGATTTCGCCAGTGGCGCGCAGTTTACCAGTGCGCTGATCCCCATTTGGAATGCGGTCATTCTCCTGACCTTTTATCTCGTGGTCGTCTGGTTGCTAGACCGGCTGCGGTCTTTGAACCGGGAATTGGAAGCGCAGGTGCGCCAGCGCACCACCGCACTCACGGACGAAATGGCCGAGCGGGAACGCTTGGAACGCGAACTCCTCGAGATTAGCGAGCGGGAACAGCGCCGCATCGGACAGGATTTGCACGATGGCTTGTGCCAGCACCTCACCGGCGCCACGCTGGCCGGACAAGTGTTGGAAGGCAAACTCGCCGCCCTCCACTTGCCGGAAGCCGCCGATGCCAACAAAGTGGTCGAGTTAGTCGAAGAAGGCATCAATCTCTCTCGCCAACTCGCCAAGGGGTTGTATCCCGTCGAAATCGAGGCGGATGGGCTGATGCTGGCGCTGGAGGAATATGCCGCCACCACCCATAAATTATTCAAGGTTCACTGCCAGTTTGAATGTGATCTGCCCGTGCTCATTCACGAAGCGGCCACGGCTGGGCACCTCTACCGGATCGCCCAGGAAGCGGTTCGCAATGCCCTTAAGCATGGCCAGGCCAAAAACATTCTGATCCGCCTGGAAGCCAGCGAGGAGAGTACGATCTTGTCCATCAAGGATGACGGGGCCGGGCTGCCCGAGCCCTTGCCGAAGAAACGCGGCATGGGCCTCCGCATCATGGCGCACCGTGCCGCCATGATTGGCGCCAGCTTTACCGCCCGCCGGGATGCCGCCGGCGGCACGCTGGTGGCCTGCCAATTAAAGGCGGAACCACCTCCTAACCGACTGTGAATAAAACTAAAATCTTTCTCGTGGACGACCATCCGCTCGTGCGCGAATGGCTGACCCACCTGATTCACCAGCAGCCCGACCTGGTGGTTTGCGGCGAAGCGGAGGACGCCCCGCATGCGTTGCAGGCCATCTCAGCCACCGGTCCCGCCGTGGCCATTGTGGATATCACGCTCAAGTCCGGCTCGGGGATTGAACTGATTAAAAATCTGAAGCTGACGCAACCTGGCCTTGCCATCATCGTGCTTTCGATGCACGACGAGCGCCTGTATGCGGAGCGCGCGCTGCGGGCCGGCGCGCGCGGTTACATCATGAAACGGGAGACTGCCAAAAAAGTCATCATTGCCATTCGGCAGGTGCTGGCGGGTAAAATTTACATGAGCGACAGTCTGGCGGTGAGCTTCGCGGAAAAATTCGTGGATGGTCGCCTGCCGGCGGGCGGCTCGCTGGTGGAACCCTTGAGCGACCGTGAGTTGGAGACGTTCCAACTGCTGGGCAAGGGCTTTGAAACCCGTCAGGTGGCTGAAATGATGAATGTCAGCATGAAGACCGTTCAAGCCCACTGCGCGCACATTAAGGAAAAACTCAAGCTGACCAACGCCGCTGAACTGTTGCGCGAGGCGGTCCGCTGGCAGGAAAATAATCCGGCGGGGTGAGGCGTTTTTTCTCGAGTGACCATCGGTCAGGGTACTAACAACTGGACGGCCTCTAAAATTTTAGCGATTGTCCGCCGGTGAGATTTTTAAAAGCCATAGCCCCGGCGGCCGCGGTGGCCATTTCCGCAACCGTTTTAGCGGCGGCTGAAGGCACGGAGACCAACGCCGCGGCGACGTCATTAATCGAAACTCCGGTCGCCGCCCCTTCCCCGGATTGGAACTGGCACGTTCAAAACACGGACATCGTCCAGGGGTATTCGGGGTTTGGTTCAAAATATTCCGGCCCGAACAGCCTGCCTGCCGGCGGTCAGACGCGCGAAACGGTTTCCTTGGATCTCATGGCCGGGGTCCGTTTATGGCGCGGCGCGGAAGCCCATCTTGACGGCCTCATGTGGCAGGGCTTTGGGGTGGGAAAAACCCTGGGGGTGGATGGTTTCCCCAGCGGCGAAGCCTTTCGTTTCGGCACCGCGGTTCCCAACGGGGCTATCACGCGCCTCTTCCTCCGGCAAACCATCGGCTTGGGTGGGGCACAGGAGGACGTGCCGGATGACCAGCTCACCCTTGCGGGCAAACAAGATGTCTCACGGCTCACGTTCACCCTGGGGCGCTTCAGCGTGAAGGATGTTTTTGACAACAATGCCTACGCCAACGACCCGCGCACGCAGTTCATGAGCTGGTCTCTGATGGCCAATGAAGCTTGGGATTACCCGGCGGATGCCATCGGCTACACCACCGGCATGGCCGTGGAATGGAACCAGTCGGATTGGACAGTGCGGTACGGTTTTTTTCAGGTGCCCCGCTACTCGAATTCGTTGACGGCCGAAGACCGGATTTTTAAATGGCCGTATGATGGTTCGGCGCAAGATGGGGCGCTGTGGAATGCCTGGGGCATGGTGACCGAACTGGAGCGGCGGTATGCCATCCAGGACCATCCGGGCGCCCTGCGCTGGTTGGCCTACCTGAATCGCGCCCACATGGGCAGTTATCAGACCGCCGTTGACAACGCCACCCCCACCAGTCCCGCCGACATCACGGCCTCGGCCGCTTATCGTTATAAATTTGGTTTGGGTTTGAATCTGGAACAGGAAATCGCCAAAAACCTCGGCGTTTTTTCCCGGCTCGGCTGGAGCGATGGCAATAATCAGGCCTGGATGTTCAGCGATGTGGATTACACGGCCACGGCCGGCCTCAGTCTCAAAGGCGAAGCCTGGCACCGACCGGAGGACACCGTCGCGCTGGCGGGGGTGCTGAACGGCCTGTCGCCGGTCCATCAGGCATTTTTCAAGGCGGGCGGCCTGGGGGTTTTGGCCGGAGACGGCAATTTAAATTACGGCTGGGAAAAAATTCTGGAGACCTATTACGACTTTAAAATCTGGAAAACCGTGCACAGTACGTTGGACTACCAGTTCATCGACAATCCCGCCTTCAATCAGGATCGCGGGCCGGTCTCAGTCTTCAGCGCGCGGGTCCATTGGGAATTTTAAAGTCTGCGGGTGTGGCTTCCGTCCAAGCCCGTCCAGGCTCTTATAAGGCATTACCCTAGTCGAGAAATAGGTCCCACCCGATTTCCAGGCCGTTTCGTTTTTGATAAACATAGGCACCGGTTCAGAGGGCGTGCGACGCGATAACTTAAAAGGGTTCCATCGTCCGACGCCCTGATCTGCCGCGCAAAGAAATTTATCAAATTGAAACAAACATCCCAAATCCGCCAAGCGGGTTTCACCCTGGTGGAAATCATGATCGTGGTGGCCATCATCGGCCTCTTAGCGACGATTGCGATACCAAATTTCGTGAAAGCCCGGGCCACCTCGCAGGCCAATTCCTGCATCAACAATCTCCGGCAGATTGACGCGGCGGCCAATCAATTCGCGCTGGAGCAGGGCCGGACGACCGGTAGCTCGCTCACGCTGACCACGGACCTGACGCCGTACCTCAAGCTGAACTCCAATGGGAGCATTCCGCCGTGTCCGGCCAGCGGCACCTATGCGCTCAGCGTGGTCGGCACCAACCCCACCTGCACATTGAGCACGCTGACTCCGGCCCACGCGCTCCAGTAAGTGATTTTTCCAACAAGGCTGCGGCTTTTAACGGCGCCTCAAAGGGAATGAAGATGAGATTAAATTTTTATCAGGCCGCATGGGTCCGCTGCCTCCTCGCGGCGGGCTGCTGTTGCTTGGAGTTTCAAGGGCTGGCGCAGGCGAATTTAACCCCGACCAACACCCTTTCGCTCGCGGATGCCACACGGCAGGCGTTGGAACGCAACTGGGATTTGCTGGCGGCCAGGAGCGGCATGGACGCCGCCACCGCCCAATTACTCGTGGTAAAAGAGTTTCCAAATCCCACCTTTTCCTATTCCACCGCCAAAATCGGCGAGCACAATAACGGCACAACCTTGGGCAACGGGCTTTGGAGTCGCAGTTATGACACCATTTTTGCCATCAATCAACTCATCGAAATCGGCGGCAAGCGGCAGGACCGGAAAATGTCCGCCCGGGCCGGCGTGGCCGGTGCCCGCGCGCGGTTTTACGATGCCCGACGCCTGTTGGATCAAGGCGTCACCAAAGCCTATGTGGCCGCCCTGCTGGCGGGTGAAAACGCCCGCGTTTTGACCGACTCCGCCGACATGCTCCGCCACGAAACGGAGATCGCCCGGGTGCGTTTGAGCGCTGGAGACATTTCGGATGCGGACGAAAAGCAGATCGAAAACAACGGGGACGTCTTTGCTCTGCAGGCCCAAGCAGCCGCCGCCGCCGCCCGGCAAGCGCGGATTGCCGTTGAAATCCTGCTCGGCGTGGCCCAACCCGGCGGCGATTGGACGCCCGCCGATGCTCTGGCGCAATTGACCGGAACGAGTTCCCCGACCAACGTTTCAAATTGCAACCCGCTGCGCCCGGATGTGCTGGCGGCCCAAGCGGATTTGACCCAGTCCAAAGCCGATCTCAAACTCCAGAAGGCGCTGCGGATGCCCGATCCCACTTTTTCCCTTCTGGTGGAACACAACCCGCCCGGCGGCGGGCCGCCCGAAGACACCGTGGGCATTGGCGTTTCTTTCCCCCTGCCGCTCTGGAATTGGAATCGGGGCGAAATCAAATCCGCGCAGGCGACGGTGGATAAAAACGCGCTCGCGCTCGGTAAGGCGCAGGCGCAGGCGGCGGCCGACCTCGCCAATGCGCGCATTGCTTGCCACGAAGCGGCGGAACGCCTGGCGCATTATCAAAATCAGATCTTGCCTAATTCGCAAGCGGTCCGCGCGTCCGTCGCGTTCGCCTATGAAAAAGGCGGTGCGTCGCTGGTGGACTTGCTGGAAGCCGAGCGCGCCGACAACGATGCTCGCCTGGCCACCGCCCAGGCGATGGCTGATGCCGCCAGTGCCATGGCCGATTTGAAAGCCGCCACTGAAACTGCCCCCCATTTGAATGCCTGCCCATGAAAATCCTCCGCACTCTCAATTGTCTGCTTCTGTCGACGCTGGTGGCGGGCTGCCACCGCCAAATCACGCCGGAACCGTCGGGCGATCCCAAAGTCACGGGCGCACACATTTCCTTTCCGGCCAATTCACTGGAATTGGCGGCGCTCGCATTGGCGCCGGTCGAATTGCGCGCGCCCGCCAGCACCCAATTATCTGGCCGCCTTATTTGGAATGACGATGTGACGGTGCGCGTTTTCACGCCGTTCGCCGGACGCGTTCGCACCCTCGCGGCAGACGTTGGCCAGTCCGTCGGAATCAATGGGGCGCTGGCGGAAATCGAGTCGCCGGATTTCGGACAGGCGCAAGCCGATGCGCGGAAAGCCGAAAGCGATTTCAAACTGGCGGGGCATAATCTGCTGCGGCTGCGGGAGCTGTTCGCCCACGGCGCGGCGGCCCAAAAAGACCTCGAGGCAGCCGAAGACGCGCAAGCGCAGGCGGAAGCCGAACAGGCCCGCGCCGTTTCAAAAATCGCGGCGTATGGCGCCACCGCTGTTTCGCTGGATGAAGTTTTTACGTTACGCAGCCCCCTCGCCGGAACCGTCGTGGACAAGAATATGAGCCCGGGGTTGGAGGTCCGTCCCGACCAGATGCTGGCCAATGTGCCCGAAATTACCCAACCCTTGTTCGTGGTGAGCGATCCGACGCGGTTGTGGATTCAGATTGACGCCACGGAAGTGGATCTGCCCCAAATGCAACCGGGCCGTGAATTCACCTTCACCAGCCGGGCTTTTCCCGACCAGACATTCACGGGGCGCGTGGACAAGGTCTCGGAATTCATCGATCCCAATACCCGCACCATTAAAGTACGCGGCTCGGTGGCGAATCCAGGTCGCTGGCTCAAAGCCGAAATGTTTGTGACGGTGATTTTGCCGGGCAAAGACGCTACTGCCGTCAGCGTGCCGGCGGCGGCGGTAATGCTGAAAGGTGAAAAACATTTTGTCTTCGTTCAGGAGCAACCGGGCCAGTTCACGCGGCAGGAGGTGGCCATCGGCTCCGAACAGGCGGGCCGGGTGCTGGTTTTAAAAGGGTTGCAAGCGGGTCAGCAGGTCGTGACCGAGGGCTGTCTGCTGCTGCAGCAATTGTTGGAATAATCCCCCAACCCAAGCCATTCCGCATTAAGAAGCCCCATGATTAAACGCATCGTCAGTTTTGCGCTGCACCAGCCGTTGTTCATCCTGTTGATGGTGGTCATCTTCATCGGCGGCGGGGTGGCGGCGTTCATGAATTTGCCCATCGAGGCGTTTCCGGATGTCTCGGACATCCAGGTGAACGTCATCACGCTGTATCCGGGTCGCGCGCCGGAGGAGGTTGAGAAACAGGTCACCATCCCGCTGGAAACGGCGCTGAACGGCATGCCCCACGCCGTCCGCTTGTTTTCGCACACGCAATTCGGGCTGTCCTACATCGTGGTGACGTTTGACGACCACACGACGGACCTGGTGGCCCGCCAGCAGACGCTCGAACGATTGACGGGCGTGGATGTGCCGCCGGATGCGCAACCGCAGCTCCAGCCCCTCTCGACGGCCATCGGAGAAATTTATCGCTACCGCCTGAAAGGCGACGGTTATACGACGCGCGAATTACGTACGCTCCAAGACTGGGTGGTGGATCGCAATCTGCGCGGTGTGCCGGGCGTGGCGGACATCAATACCTTTGGCGGGTTGGTCAAAACATATGAGGTGAATCCGGACCTGGGGAAGATGCGTTATTATGGCATCGCGTTGCAGCAGCTCTACACGGCGCTGGGCCGGGGCAATGCCAATGTCGGAGGTAGCAAAGTGGCGCAGGGTTCACAGCAATATCTGATTCGCGGCGTCGGCATGTTGAAGTCGCCCGATGAAATCAAGGACATTGTCATCACCGCCCACAACGGGACGCCCGTGCTGGTCAAAGACATCGCCGACGTCACGCTGGGCAATCTACCCGTCGAGGGCATTGCCGGACAGGATCGGGAAGACGACATTGTTTTTGGCATCGTGGACATGCATAAGGGGGATAATCCCTCCCTTGTGCTCAAGGCGGTCAAGGCCAAGGTGGCGATGCTCAACACCTCCATTCTGCCCAAGGGCGTCAAAATTGTCCCCTACTACGACCGCGCCTGGCTGATTGGCACCACCTTGCACACCGTCTTTGAGAATCTCGCCACCGGCGCTATTCTGGTGACGTTTGTGTTGTTGCTGTTCCTCGGCAACGTCCGCGCGGCGATGATTGTCGCCATCATCATCCCGCTGGCGCTCCTGGCGACGTTCATTGGGCTGACCTGGCGCGGCATTCCCGCCAATTTGATTTCCCTCGGCGCGATGGATTTTGGCATCATCGTGGACGGCGCGGTCATCGTCGTTGAAAATATTTTTCGCCGGCTGGGGGAATTGAAGCCGGGCAGTGACAAAAAAAACTTCCGCGCGGCTATTGAACACGCAACGGTGGAAGTGGGCCGGCCGACTTTTTTCTCGATGCTCATCATTATTGCCGCGCACATCCCGATTTTTACGCTGCAACGGCACGAAGGTCGCATTTTTGCCCCGATGGCTTGGACCATCACCAGCGCCTTAATCGGTTCCTTGATCTTTTCCCTGACGCTCGTGCCGGTGCTCTGTCTGTTTCTGCTGCGCAAAAAAATTCCGCACGGGGAAAACGCGCTGGTCCGCTGGATCAAGAAACCCTACACCGCCTCGCTGCGCTGGGCGCTGGCACATCCCAAATTCGTCATCCTGGGGGCCTTGGCCGCTTTGGTCGTGAGCCTCGCGCTGGCCCCCCGGCTGGGCTCGGAATTTTTGCCGGAATTGAATGAAGGCACCATCTGGGTGAATGCCAATTTGCCCGCCAGCATTTCGGTGGATCAGGCCCGGGAATACTGTCGCAAAATGCGCGAACTGCTGCACCGCACCCCGGAGGTGAACACGGTCATTTCCAAATCCGGCCGACCGGAAGACGGCACCGACCCCAAGCCTATCAACATGGCGGAGGTATTTGTGGATTTTAAACCGCCGGGCGAGTGGCGCCCCGGGATGACCAAGGACAAACTCATCGACGAGATGAACCGGAACCTCAACACGCTACCGGGCATTGATTTCAGTTTCGATCAACCAATCATGGACAACGTGCTGGAAAGCATTTCGCAGATCGATGGCCAGGTGGTGATCAAAGTATTCGGGGATGATTCCACCGCCTTGCGCAACAAGGCCAAGGAGATGTGTGCCGCCATCGCCGATGTGCGCGGGGTGGACACGGCCTCGGTGGATCGCGCGGGCGAAGTGCCGCAGACCATCATCGAAATCGACCGTAAAGCCGCCGCCCGTTACGGCCTGAACATTGGCGACATCGAGGACGTCATCCAAACCGGCCTGGCCGGGAAGGCCGCGACGGAACTGTGGGAGGGCGAAGAGCATTTCAGCATCGTCGTGCGCTTGCCCGAAGCGCAACGCAGTCTGGCCCAATTGAAAAAAATTCTCGTGGATACTCCGGACGGGTTGCATATCCCCCTGGAACAGGTGGCCACCTTCAAGGAAACCAGCGGCAGCATGAACATCAGCCGCGAAGATAATACGCGTTTTTCCGCTGTCAGCGTCTTTATCAAAGGCCGCGACATGGGGAGCACCGTGGCGGAAATGCAGACGCGCCTCGCCAAATTTCCTTTGCCGCACGGCTGGTTTGTGACGTGGGGGGGCGAGTTTGAAAGCCAGCAACGCGCCATGAAACGGCTGTCGGTTATTGTGCCGATTAGTATCTTCCTGATTTTTGTGCTGCTGTTTGATGCCTTCAAATCCGTGAAAAGCGCCCTGCTGATTCTGGTCAATGTGCCGCTCGGCCTCATCGGGGGCATCGTCGCCCTCCTGCTCACCGGAATCCCTTTGAGTGTCTCCGGTTCCATTGGTTTCATTGCCTTGTTCGGCCAGGCCGTCCTCAACGGCGTGGTCATGGTCAGCTATTTCAATCAGCTTCGGGATGAAGGGTTGACGCCTTACGAAGCCGTTTTACAAGGCGCCACCACCCGTCTGCGCACGGTCCTGATGACGGCGCTGCTGGCCATTCTCGGGCTGTTGCCGATGGCGCTCTCCCATGGGATCGGTTCGGAAACCCAGCGTCCCCTCGCCGTTGTCATCATCGGCGGCCTGGTCTCCGCCACGTTGCTGACGCTCATGGTTTTGCCCACGCTCTATTTGGTGATGGAGCGAAAAAGCGAAGTGATTGACGACTATAATGGAGTTAAACCACCGTCCCGATAAAACGGCAGCAGGCTCAAGCTGGGGAGTGGTTTCGCCAGCATAAATAAATTTTAACATTCAATTCCCGCAGGCCTTTGGGGTCCTGCGCTAGAGTGGCCCGCTATTGCCTATGAAAAAACTGAAATACCGGATTCCCGTTGCATTCAAACCCCTGCGGCCTTGGACTGTAACGGTGAAAGTCCGCCCCTGAACCCGGTGCCCCCCCCTCGTCCTTATCTGTCATCCCATGCACCGCTATCTCATCCTTTTACTCAGCATCGCCCTGGTAGCCGCGTTTTACATCTCGGGTGTGGTCTTTCGCGAGGCCGAAGATGTCACCGGTTCCATTGAAGAGTTCCACGACTCGGTGAGCCCCTTTTCGGTGCTGACCCCGCGGCTCATTCAGTTTGGCATTTGGCTGGCGGTGGTCTTGGTGGCGGGCTGGCTCGGCTTTCATTGGCTGCCGGTGGCCTGGCAGCGGTTCCATGCCGCTTAGGATGAGTCGGTTTAACCCATACGCCATCCCGCATCCCTCAAGCCCCGCCTAAGCGCATGACGTTTTCCATCATCACCCCCAGTTTCCGCAATGCCGACTGGCTCAAACTGTGCATCGCCTCCGTCGCCGATCAGACCGAAGTCACCCTGGAACATATCGTGCAGGACTCCTGTTCCGATGACGGCACCCAGGACTGGCTGCCCCACGATTCGCGGGTGAAAGCCTGCATCGAAAAGGATGCCGGCATGTATGACGCGGTCAATCGCGGCTTCCGCCGCGCCACCGGCGATATTCTGGCCTATCTCAACTGCGACGAACAATACCTGCCCGGCGCCCTGGCCACCGTGGAAAAATTCTTCGCCGCCAACCCCACTGTGGAAGTCCTGCTGGCCGGCAGCATCATCGTGGATGGCAGTGGCCACTACCTCTGCCACCGGCACACCATGGTGCCCAACCAGAACCACATCTGGTGCCGGTTCCACGTCCTGACCAGTTCCATCTTCATCCGCCGCCGGGTCATTCACGAGCGCGGGATCTATTTCGACACCCACTGGCGCGACCTCGGCGATTTCCACTGGGTGCTCGCCCTGATGAAACAGGCCGTGCCCATGGCCGCCATCAACGAGTTCACCTCCGTGTTTGCCGACACCGGCAACAACATGAACCTCAAGCCCAACGCCCTCCGCGAGAAACAGGCCACCGACGCCATGACCCCCGCGTGGCTCAGCGTGCTCAAGCCCATGTGGATTGTGAATCACCGC
>Ga0214172_1000530_pt1 | contig 15794 bp, 17 predicted proteins | sample TroBogEpilimnion_29_FD_153010 | JGI IMG/M metagenome (GOLD analysis project Ga0214172, IMG submission 153010) | Freshwater microbial communities from Trout Bog Lake, WI - 12JUL2007 epilimnion | ecosystem: Environmental > Aquatic > Freshwater > Lake > Epilimnion/Euphotic zone | place: Trout Bog...
ATATTGCCCAGCATGGTGTAAATGTGCGCGTAGTTGAATCAGATGTTCAGGTTGCATGTGTGGGTGAGTTATTTGATGTGGTTGTTGCAAACCCTCCATATATTCCAACAACGCAGATACTTCCTATTGATGTTAGATATGAACCAGAGATGGCTCTCTACGGTGGTACGGGCGATGGCATGGATATCCCCAGCGCCTTCATCGAAGCTGCAATCAGACTTTTACATAGTGGTGGCTTTTTCGCTATAGAACATCACGAAGATCAAGAAGATGCGATTGTGAAAGCGCTGGAAGAAAACTTCACAGAGATTACAAGCCACCGGGACCTCACAGGCCGCCCACGATTTACAACCGCTATTAGGCGTTAGGCCATACAGAGGTTAATTCTCTGTTGATGTCCTCAGCGGTCCGAAGAAGTTTAGGCAGAACGTTTTGTTCTAACTCTTTTAGGCTCAGGCGAGATGATGGCACAGAGATATTAATTGCTGCATAAGTGTCGTTTATGTGACTTCCTATAGGCGCAGCAATTGAGCGAAGTCCAATTTCAAGTTCTTGATCCAGGATGCAGTATCCCTGAATTTTAACTTTTTCTAACTCTTTGATCATTTCACTTTTATTGCTAATAGAGTTCTTTGTTGGTGGGTCGAGTTGAATCCCATCCAAATAAGAATTGAGCGTTCCAGATGCTAATTGCGAGAGCATCACCCTTCCCATCGATGTATACAAGGCAGGCAGCTTTGTGCCAACAGAAAGTCCAATTGTCATCAGGCGACTAGTCGCAGCCCTTGCAACATAAATGACATCTGGGAAATCCAATACAGAGGCTGATGCAGATTCATGGAGTTCGTTAGAGAGAACATTCAAATTCTTTTGAACAATATCGTTAAATGAAAGAGATGAGAGATAGGAATATCCAAGTTCTAACAATTTGGGCTTAAGAAAGAAGCTTCGTTCGTCTTGTCCAACATATCCAAGTTCGACAAGAGTGATTAGGGAGCGACGGACAGTCGCGCGAGGGAGGTCTGAATTATTGGATAATTCGGTCAGACTCATCCGGGATGTGCCTTCTCCGAAGGCGCGCAAGACTGAAAGACCACGTACCAAAGACTGTACGGACTCCGAACTTTTTCCTGCGGTAACTGTTTGCACTGTGGCCTTCCATAAAGAAATCGTTACTCAATCCTCATTGACTTTCGCTGCGTTTGGTAGAAGCATCGACCGCGATACGAACAATAGTTCACACAGCGAACAAGTCAAGGGGCACAATGGATTTCATTCACGACGTTCGAAGCCCTCGAACTCTGTTCGCCAAAGGTGCACTTTCGCAACTTCCCGCTGAAGTTGAGACACTTGGAAAGAAAAAAGTTTTATTAATCAGCGATGAGAATACAAATAGCGTGGCTGGAGATATTAAAAAAACTCTCGGTTCACTCGTTGTTGACCATGTTGAGCGGGTTGTCATGCACGTTCCAGATGATTTCTCTGCCCCCATTTTGAGCAAAGCCAAATCCCAAGGAATCGATTTAGTTGTCGCAGTCGGTGGCGGGTCATCTACAGGCCTTGGAAAGATTATCGCCCTTGAAAATCATGTTGATCTTCTAGTAGTCCCGACTACTTATGCGGGAAGTGAAATGACTCCTATCTGGGGACGCACTGCCAATAATGAAAAGTTAACTGGCCGAGCAGCACATGTGCTTCCTAAAGTGGTTATTTATGATTCCACTCTTACCTATTCACTTCCTATGGGCATAAGCGTGAATAGCGGAATGAACGCCATAGCCCACGCAGTTGAAGCTCTATATTCACCAAAAGTATCTCCGCTTGTTCAGCAAGCTGCCTATGAAGGAATAAGAGTTATGGCAGAGGGACTCCGGGCCTTAGCTAAAAATATTAATGATGAGTCAGCTCGTGAGAGGCTCTTATACGGAACATTCCTATGTGGATTCACTTTAGGAAATTCAACAATGGGTATCCACCACAAGATATGCCACCAACTGGGTGGAATGTTTAATCTGCCCCATGCCCCCATGCACTCAGCTGTATTACCTTATGCAATTGCCTATAACGAAGCGGCAGCCAGAGATGTATTAGAACCATTGGCCAAGATCTTGAATGCTCGCACAGCAAGTCAAGGTATTTGGGATCTATCCAAAGAAATAGGTTCAGAAACGTCTCTAGAAAACATAGGTTTCCCCGTCATTGAATCAGAGAAAGTAGCTGATTTGATGGCTTCATACCCATTAGTAAATCCACGCCCCTTCGAACGTGATGCGGTAGTGAAGTTACTAAAAGTAGCAAACAGTGGGGTTCGTCCAGATGGCGAATCTCGGTAAGTCAACCGCGCAGATGAGGAGAACAAACGCTATGGTTGAAAATCGTCGAAAGATTCTTGCTGGTGTAATTTCATCAGCATTGATCCTTTCCCTTACACCGATGGGCCATGCGGCTGCATCATCAGTGAAAACACTCGAAGTCGGTTATGTATCCCCTCAAACGGGACCACTAGCTGGCTTTGGTGAAGTTGATAAGTATGAAGTGGCTCAAATGACTACTTACTTCAAAGCTCATCCAATTTCAATCGGAGGAACTCCGTACAACGTGCACGTTACCCTTAAAGATGCTCCAACTTCTGCTGCAGCTGCAGCAGCAGCTGCGGATCTGATCAACAATAAGAATGTTGATTTGATTTTGGCATCAAGCACACCAGATATTGTTAATCCAGTGGCTGATCAGTGTGAAGCTAACGCTGTTCCTTGTATTACAACTGTTGCTCCATGGCAGGCATATTTCCTTGGACGCCAAAAGGATCCAGCAAAGCCAGTCCCATTTAAGTGGACTTATCACTTCTTCTGGGGACTAGAAGATGTCATAGCCACATATCAAGATATATGGAGTCAAGTACCAAATAACGCGAAGGCCGGAACTATTTGGCCAAATGATCCAGATGGTCAAGCATGGAGTGGTGATCACGGATTCCCACCTGCTCTGGCTGCTTTGAAGTTCACAACTACAAACCCTGGTTTGTATGCAGATGGGAACCAAGATTTCACATCACAGATTTCAGCATTTAAGTCTGCAAATGATGATGTGCTTCTAGGTGTACCAATTCCTCCAGATTTCACTACTTTCTGGAATCAAGCTGTTCAACAGGGATATCATCCAAAAGTTGCAACAATTGGTAAGGCACTTCTCTTCCCATCATCTGTTGAAGCTCTTGGCGCAAACGGACAGAACTTGTCTACTGAAATGTGGTGGGGTCCAACCTTCCCATTCAAGAGTAGCTTGACCGGACAGAGCGCAAAACAGCTTGTCACTGCATATGAAAGTGCAACGAAGAAGCAATGGTCACAACCACTTGGCTTCTCACACGCACTCTTTGAAGTGATGGCAGCAGCTGTAAAGGCAGCTGGCTCTACTGATAAGGCAAAGATTGCAAAAGCACTTTCTAAGTTAAAGGTCAGCACAATTGTTGGACCTCTTGACTGGACAAAGGGACCTGTTCCAAACGTTGCTAAGACACCTCTTGCTGGTGCTCAGTGGCGCGCAGGAATTAACGGTCACAAGTATGACTTGGTAGTTGTTTCTAACGCAGCAGGCAAGATGATTCCTGTTGCTGGAAAAGCACAAGCACTTACTTACAAATAAGAAATAGGTAATCTGAGCCAGGCGGCCTAATAAGCCGCCTGGACTCACCATTTATTCGTTTTAAGGGAAGGCAATCGTGAGCGCGCAACTTTTAAAGGTATCAAACCTCAATAAAAGGTTTGGTCGAGTTGTTGTTGCTGACGGCATTTCATTTGAGGTCGGCAAGGGTGAAGCATTTGGAATTGTGGGCCCAAACGGAGCAGGAAAATCAACGCTACTCAATCTTATAAATGGAACGGAAACCGTCGATAGCGGTGAGATATTTTTTGGAGAAGAGAAACTTAATTCGTTAGATCCAGCAAGCCGGGCTCAGCTAGGAATTGCTCGCACTTTTCAGATCCCTCGGCCATTTGCCGATATGAGTGTCTTTGAGAATGTATTAGTGGGAAGCACATTTACACGAGCAGACCGAAATCGCTCTGCGACCAATGAATTAGTTATTGAATCGATTTCACGTGCCGGCTTACTTGCCCATGTAAACACCCCGGCGGGCAAACTACGACTTCTTGATCGTAAACGTTTGGAATTGGCACGAGCCCTTGCTTGTGAGCCAAAAATTCTTCTTTTAGATGAAATTGCTGGTGGATTAACCGATGCCGAGTTACCAATATTGCTCGATGTAATTCGCGGCCTCAATGCATCTGGAGTCACCATTATCTGGATTGAACATATTGTTCATGCACTCGTTTCTGTGGTTTCACGGCTTATGTGTATCGCTGGTGGGCAAGTCATTGCGGTGGGAGACTCACGCTCGGTCCTTAACGATGCAAAGGTGATTGAACTTTATTTAGGCAATGATTTCTCTGAAGGACAAGCCCGATGAGCATTCTGAGCGTTAACCACGTTGAGGCACATTACGGAGATCTCAAGGCACTTTTTGGTATCAGCCTCACTATTGATGCGGGCCAAGTGCATTCTGTTATCGGAGCTAACGGGGCTGGTAAATCAACACTGCTTAAAGTGATCGCAGGTAATCTTCCTGCTTCTTCTGGAGAAGTCATCTACCAGAATAAAAATATTAATAACCAATCAGCCCACGAAAGAGTTAAATCAGGAATTTCACTTGTGCCTGAGGGCCGAAGGATATTTTCCTCACTGACTGTTGAGGAGAATTTAAAGGTCGGAGCCTTCACAAAGCGAAGCGGCCATTGGAACCTCAAGACCGTGAAAGAGCTCTACCCACTTCTTGCAGATCGGTGGAATCGAATTGGCTATTACTGCTCTGGTGGTGAATTACAGATGCTTGCAATTGGCCGCGCTCTTATGGCTAATCCCGATCTGCTTCTCATCGATGAAGCTTCACTTGGTTTAGCGCCCGTTGTAGTTGGTCAGGTTTATGCCTCACTTTCAGAGATCACTAAACAAGGAACTTCAGTTTTACTTGTTGAGCAAGATGTACATCAGGCTCTGCGTGCATCTACATCTACATCTGTGCTCCTCGAAGGCAAAGTTGTGATGGAAGGAAGTTCTTCATCTTTAACAATTTCATCTATCAAAGATGCCTATTTTGGAGTGGGGGCGAATAATGGTTTGGACTAACGCAATCATTCAAGGCCTTCTGACCGGAGGGCTCTACGCACTCCTTGCATCAGGACTTTCTCTGATATTCGGCGTTATGCGAATCGTGAACTTGGCACATGGTGATTTCTCAATACTTGCCGCATATGCTGTTATATCGGTAGCGATGCATACCAATTTAATTGGTGGAATTGTCCTTGTCTTGCCAGTCATGGCTCTTCTTGGTTACTTCCTGCAACGCACATTGCTCAATAAGTCACTTGCCATGGGCGTTCTTTCGCCGCTACTTATTACCTTTGCATTTTCAATTATCATTCAAAATGTCTTACTCCAGGTTTACACAGCGAATAACAAAAGCATTTTGACTGGAAGATTTGCTTCAGAGAGCATCAAAATAGCGAAGAACCTGCAGATAGGTCTCCTGCCTCTAGTCACTTTCCTTGCTGGTGTCATTGTGACTATTTGCTTGCACTTCTTTCTTAATCATTCCCAGCTTGGACGAGCCCTTCGTGCAACCAGTGATGATCCAATGGCAGCCGATCTGGTTGGAATCAATAACCGTCATATCTATGGAATTGCAACAGCGATTGGTCTCTTCTCTGCAGGTATCGGCGGAATTCTTTTTGGAATGAGAACTCAATTTGCTCCAAGTTTTGGACCCATCGCACTTGTTTTTGCTTTTGAAGCGGTGATCATCGGCGGACTTGGCTCTTTGTGGGGAACGCTATTGGGTGGAGTTGTATTAGGAATTGCTCAAGGCGTCGGATCGCAAATTCAACCAGCGTATGGAATCTTGGCCGGGCACATTGTATTTATCGCTGTTTTGGTCCTTCGCCCTCAAGGTCTACTCCCTAAGCAGATGGGAGCCCAGAAGTGATGAGTGAACGTGTAGTCCGTGGCGCTGGAGTAACTCGCGCACTTCCATTCTTTTTTGCTCTCATCGTTCTGGTGCTTGCCACACTTCCTAAGTATCTAGGCGTGATGTACCAAGTGAAGTTTGTCCAGGCCTTTATTCTGATTTTGCTTGCGACAATGTGGAATTTACTTGCAGGCTTTGGTGGTTTAGTTTCAATCGGACAGCAAGCGTTTATCGGAATTGGCGCCTATGCACTTGTCTATTTTGCTGATATTTTAAATTTGAACCCATTTATTGCCACACTCTTTTCAGGCATTTTTTGTGGACTCTGCGCAATACCGCTCTCCTTTTTAGTATTTCGTCTGGCTGGTGGTTATTTTGCTATTGGTACCTGGGTAGTTGCTGAAATCATTAAGCTCTTCACGGTGCAAATAAGCGCACTTGGTGGTGGCTCAGGTATTTCATTGGCAGCTTTTTCTGGAATGGGCAGAGAAACTCGTATTGCAGCGGTCTATTGGAGCGCTGTGGTGACGATAGTTGTCGTACTTCTTTCAACGATATTGCTCATGCGCTCTCGACTAGGTCTTGGCCTTACAGCAATGCGAGATGACAACGTTGCAGCAGGAGTGCTGGGTGTGAAAGTCATGCGCTATAGGCGAATCGTCTTTGTGGTCGTTGCTATGGGATTTGGTTTTGCAGGCTCACTGATCGCGATGAGCAACCTTCGAGTTCAACCTGATGACATCTTTAGTGTGAATTACAGCGCCATCATGATTTTCATGGTTGTGATTGGGGGACTTGGCACTATTGAAGGCCCAATACTTGGAGCGATCCTTTATTACTTCTTACAAGATCGTCTTCGTGACTATGGTGCTTGGTATCTCATTGTCCTTGGCATTATCGCCATCGTCACAGTTTTGACTGCGCCCAAAGGACTATGGCCTTTAATTACCCGCGATCGCATCTCTCTTTTCCCAACAAAATATCGTGTTATATCACCCACTAAAGATGGAGCGCGCTAATGGCTACTACTGAAAATGAATTAACAACAGAGGTGATTGCAAGCTTTGATAAGACCTCAGATCCAAGGCTCAAAGAGATCATGCAGTCATTAGTTAAACATGTGCACTCCTTTGCAAAAGAAGTTCGCTTAACGGATGAAGAGTGGATGTTTGCCATAGAGTTTCTCACAGCAACAGGAAAAATGTGTTCAGATGTGCGCCAAGAGTTTATTTTGCTCTCAGATACCCTTGGCTTATCAAGCCTTGTAGATTTGATCAATCATGCAAAGGGCGATGAACGTGCTACAGAGCCAACAATTCTTGGACCCTTCCACGTTCAAAATTCGCCCGTACTTAATTATGGCGACTCGATCATTCAACGCTCACTTGATAACGGTGAACCTGCTCTTGTTCGTGGACGCGTAGTAGATGTGAATGGCAAACCGATTGAAGGAGCGCTCCTAGATGTCTGGCAGACAGATGCCAATGGGCTCTATGACATCCAAGAGTCAACAGAAGTCAGCGGCAATCTAAGAGGGCGGTTTAACTCTCGCGATGACGGTGGTTATGCATTTCAAACAATTCGTCCCGTTCCATATCCCATTCCAGATGATGGTCCAGTGGGAAAGATGCTTCGCTCAGTTAATCGCCATCCTTGGAGAGCAGCTCATATTCACGCAATTGTGAGCGCACCCGGTTACCGATCAGTGACCACTCATATCTTTGATGAAGATAGCAAGTACCTTGATAGCGATACTGTTTTTGGCGTTAAAGGTTCTTTGATTAAGAAGTTTGTTCCCCAGGGTGATGGAACGCTTTTGCTTGAATACGATTTTGTATTGGTAAAAGAGTAAAACCAGTGATTAATAAAGTCGTTAATTCAGCCAAAGATGCGGTTGCCGATATCGGCAACGGCTCCTCCCTGGCTGTTGGCGGCTTTGGATTAGTTGGCGTCCCTAATGTTTTGATTCAAGCTGTCTTTGATACTGGCGTGAAGGATCTATCAATAGTTTCCAACAACTGTGGTGTTGATGGAGGCGGACTTGGAATACTTTTAGAAGCTGGAAGAATTTCTAAAGTAAGGGCTTCTTATATAGGAACAAATAAGGAATTTGAACGTCAGTACTTAGAAGGCTTGATTGAACTTGAGCTCACTCCGCAAGGAACACTTGCAGAGAAGATGCGCTCAGGAGGAGCTGGTATCCCAGCTTTCTATACGCCTGCGGGAGTTGGCACCTGGGTTGAATCTGGTGAGCTTCCAGTTAAATTTGATGGAAAAGGTGGAGTGGAAAGATTTAGTAAACCTCGCGAAGCACGCGAGTTTGGCGGTAAGAAATACATTTTGGAAGAGACCATCACCACCGACTTTGCACTTGTAAGAGCATATAAGGCCGATACACAAGGCAACTGCGTCTTTAGAAAGACCGCCAGAAATTTTAATCCTAATGCTGCGATGGCAGGGCGTGTGACTATTGTTGAAGCAGAGCAGATTGTTGAGCCAGGCGAGCTTGATCCAGAAGCGATTCATTTGCCAGGAATTTATGTGCAAAGAGTCGTGCAGCTGACAAAAGAACAAGCAACTCTTAAGGGCATTGAACAAATGACTGTAAGGCAGCGTGGATGATGGCGCTCACACGAGAAGGTCTTGCAATGCGAGCTTCAAAAGAGCTGCGCAATGGTGAATATGTAAATCTTGGAATTGGTTTACCAACTCTTATTCCAAACTATTTAGACCCTTCCGTCTCTGTTATTTTGCATACCGAAAACGGCTTACTTGGAGTTGGTCCCTACCCATATCCAGATGAAGTTGACCCAGATTTAATTAATGCAGGTAAAGAAGTTGTCACAACTCTTCCAGGAGCCTCATTTTTTGATTCAGCACTTTCGTTTTCGATGATTCGCGGTGGCAAAGTTGATCTAGCGATACTTGGTGCCATGGAAGTTTCTTGCAGCGGTGATCTCGCCAATTGGATCATTCCCGGCAAGCTTGTAAAGGGTATGGGCGGGGCCATGGATCTTGTTCACGGCGCAAAGCGGGTGATAGTACTTATGGAGCACTTATCCAAGAATGGAAAATCAAAGCTGCTCGCAAAGTGCTCCCTGCCACTTACTGGAACCCAGGTTGTCCATAGAGTCATTACAGATTTATGTGTCTTTGACACATCTCCAAAAGGTTTCATATTGCGCGAGTTAGCCCCAGATGTAACGCTTGAGGAAGTAATAAAGTCCACAGATGCACCTGTCATAGATCAGAGGAGATAGAAATGGCACAAGCAATGGAAATAATCGAAACCGATGTACTCGTTGTTGGCTCAGGACCTGCGGGCCTCACAACCGCCGTTGGGCTTGCATCGCAAGGCATCGACCACATAGTCATCACCAAGTACCAGTGGACTGCCAATACTCCTAGAGCGCACATCACCAACCAAGGTTCCATGGAGATTTTCCGTGACTTCGGTATTCAGGCACAAGTGCTTGAGAAGGCAACGCCTCATTACATGATGGGTGACACAGTATTTTGTACAAGTCTTGTTGGCGAGGAGATCGGCCGTGTTCGCACATGGGGTATTCACCCACTTCGCGAAGCTGATTACACAATGGCCAGTCCCACAACAAACTGCGATGTTCCTCAGAATTTACTAGAACCCGTTCTCCTGGCCCGCGCCGCAGAACAGGGCAGTAAAGTTCGCTTCAATACTGAGTTCATCAGTTATGCAGAGGATGCAACTGGAGTAACAACAACAGTGCGCGACCGAGTAACTGGTAGTGAATATCAGATTAAAAGTAAATATTTGGTTGGCGCAGATGGAGGGCGTTCAAAAGTTGTTGAGCAGGCTGGACTTCCTATGGAAGGACAGATGGATGTTGCCGGAAGCATGAATATTGTTTTCAAAGCAGATCTGACCGCTTTTGTCGCACACCGTCCAAGTGTTCTTTACTGGGTACTCCAACCAGGATCGACCATTGGTGGAATTGGTCTTGGATTAGTTCGCATGGTTCGTCCTTGGAATGAGTGGCTCATTGTGTGGGGTTATGACATTAGTCAGCCTGCACCAGTTGTCACAGATGAGATGGCTATAGATCTTGTGCGCGGCTTGGTGGGAGATCCAACCCTTGAAGTTGAAATTACTTCAACATCTGTATGGGGAAATAACAAAATGTATGCCAAGGAATATAACAAGGGGCGCGTATTTGCTATGGGTGATGCAACCCACCGCCATCCACCTTCAAACGGACTTGGTTCAAATACCTCTGTTCAAGATGCATACAACTTGGCATGGAAACTTGCTTATGTCCTTAAAGGCCAAGCGGGCGCTGGATTGCTTGATTCCTATACTGTAGAACGTGCACCAGTTGGAAAGCAGATAGTTCTTCGTGCTAATAAGAGCATTGAAGAATTTGGCGCAATTCTTGATGCACTTGGTGTTTTGGGAACTAATGACCCAAAGGTTATGCAAACAAACATTGATTCTCGTCGGGACAATACCCCAGAGGGTGCAAAGCGCAGAGCCGAACTTAAAACAGCACTCGAGCTTAAAGATTATGAATTTAATGCTCATGGCGTTGAGCTTGGTCAAAGGTATTCATCTAGCGCAGTTGTAAAAGACGGGACACCTGAGCCAGCATTTACACGTGACTCAGAACTTTTCTATCACCCAACGACATGGCCAGGAGCTCGCCTTCCACATGTGTGGCTAGGTAAGAATGGCTTTAAGGTCAGTACAAAAGATCTTGGCGGTTATGGAAAGTTCGCTCTTCTTACCGGTATTTCAGGATCAGCATGGGAGAAGGCTGCAAGCGCCGTTTCTAAAGAGCTAGGTGTCGAAGTAAAAGCACACATCATTGGTCCTGGACATGAGTTCACAGATCTCTATGATGACTGGGCACGCGTGCGCGAAGTAAACGAAGATGGTTGCGTACTTGTGCGTCCAGATAACTATGTTGGTTGGAGAAGCATGAGCATTCCAAGTGATCCCCAGAAGGCACTGCTTGATACCATGAAATCCATTTTGAATCGGAAATAATAATGGCAACCCATATTGCAACGACCGTACGTACTCATGTGGGTAAGTACGGTGGGGCGTTAGCTGAAACCAGAGCAGATGACTTAGCTGCCTCTGTGATTTCAGCTATCTTGGAGCGATCGAAGGTTTCGGGCAACGAGATTGATGAAGTGATCTTTGGCGCTGCAAATCAATCTGGTGATGACAATAGAAACCTTGCTCGTATGGCACTTTTACTTGCAGGAATGCCGAACACTGTTCCTGGCTACACAGTCAACCGCTTGTGTGCATCGGGGCTGCAAGCAATTGCTAGTGCACATGAATCCATCGTTTCTCAAAGAAATTCCGTGGTGATTGCAGGCGGAGCAGAATCTATGACTCGCGCACCTTGGGTTAGTGAAAAACCAAGTAAGGCATGGGCAAAGCCTGGCGCAACATTTGATACTGCCCTTGGTTGGAGATTTATTAATCCCAAGATGGGAAAGCATGATGATGGAAGAACAGTTCTTTCTCTCGGTGAAGCAACAGAAAAACTTGCAGCAGAACATAAAATTTCTCGGAAAGAAAGTGATGAGTGGGCAGCCGCCTCTCACCAAAGGGCCACTGCAGCCTGGGAGAGTGGTTTCTTCACATCTGATCTCGTCGCTGTACCTGGGAGTGAAAAGTTAACTATTGATGAAACAATTCGCCCAACAACAACTATTGAGGCGCTGACTAACCTCAAATCTTCATTCTCTGCCGACGGCGTCATAACTGCCGGTAACGCATCACCACTGTCTGACGGTGCCAGCGCAGTTCTTGTTGCATCAGATGAGGGTCTAGTAAAACATGGTCTTACATCTAGAGCTCAGATTCTTGGCTATCAGGTAGCAGGAGTTGCGCCCTATCAATTTGGAATTGGTCCCGTTCCAGCAATAAGAAAGCTGTTGGAGGCTACTGGAATGGCGATTGGTGATATTGATGCTCTTGAAATCAATGAAGCTTTTGCCGCGCAAACTCTTGCATGTATCAAAGAATTAAAACTTGATCCAAGTAAAGTAAATTCAAAGGGCGGGGCAATTGCTCTAGGTCATCCACTCGGCTCATCAGGATCAAGACTCATGGGCACTCTGATGAAGCGCCTTGAGGTTGATGATTTGGAGTTTGGTATCGCCTCCTTATGTATTGGCGTTGGGCAAGGTGCCGCAATGCTTATTCGTAGGGCGGGCTAAAAAAAGCTGATTCACGCCTAAATCCGCCAAAATAGATGGGTGTCTATCATTGTGGTTTGGATCACACAGGCGTATCTTATTTTCACATCCTCTTCATTTCCCCCTCAGGAATTGGAAGTTTTACAAGTTGGATAACTTGTAAAAAAAATCACGGAGAAGGAGCAAGCCGTATGGCAACAGATCTTACAAACGAAGCCGAGTCAACTTGGCGTAAATGGGTATCAGCAAATCCAATGGGCGGAGCCCTTATCGCAGGATTTGCCGCAACAAATATGGCGACCATCTGCGGTACTTGGCTGCATGGAATTGGTCTTCCTGATCTTAATTGGCCAATGACCAACGGCGCGCTACTTCTGCCAAAGCAATCTATGGTTGCCCAATTCTGGGCCGGTGGAATTTTGCATTTCTTCAACGGAATTATCTTCGCTGTCATGTATGCACTTGTCGTGCATTCAAAGCTTCGCTTCCTACCTAATAGCAGTGGTGGAAATATTGCTAAGGGAATGGTCTACGGAGTTCTTCTCGCACTCTTTAGTGGTTTATTTATGGTTCCGTATGTCTATTACCCCCACCTAGGCGCTGGTTTCCTCAGCCTTGGATTTGGTATTAAGACAGTACTTGCAGTAGTCGTATGGCATTTGATCTACGGCTTCTTCTTAGGTTCGGTCTATAACCCAAAAGATAGGGATTAATTGCTGTAAATAGTTTGCAGAACTCAAGAACCGGCTGGTCAACTCATTGACTAGCCGGTTCTTTTATTTTTGCTCCGATCAGGAAAGTTTTTTATGAAAAGCCATGGGTTCAAGCGAGTGCTAGCACTACTCAAAGCATCGCACTTTGGTCCAACAGTCCTTGTTGTGACAATCTCTTTTCTGCTGAGTATCTCTCAATTCTCGACCATACAATCGTTGGAGGTAGCCTGTGCAATACTTGCAGGACAATTTGTAGTCGGTTGGAGCAATGATTTACTCGATTACCCACTCGATCTAGCGGCAGGACGCAAAAATAAGCCTCTCGTTGCAGGTGAAATCTCTGAGCAATTTATTAAATGTTCAATCTTCCTTGCTTTATTTATCGCCTTACTTCTTTCAGTTGTTGGGCCACTTGGGCTTGAGGCAAGTGCAATCCACGCTCTAGGCATAGCAAGTGCCACCGCATATAACTTTAAATTGAAGAAAACGCTCTTATCTCCGTTTCCATACATCATCTCTTTTGGAGCAATGCCCTGGGCTATATATGTATCAAACGATAAAACACCACCAACCTGGCTCTATCTTGGCTTTATTGCTTTTGCCAGCGCGTTTCACTTTCTCAATGTCCTTAAAGACTTGAGCTGGGATATCTCTCAGGGAGTTCTCGGATTACCTCAGCGTCTTGGAAAAAGAAAAAGTATTGCAATCGCTACGTGCTTAGTCGTGGGGGGTCTTTTTGACATTGCGGTGAGATAATTAAGTCATGAAGCATATTCAGAAGCTTCCTATCTATCTCACAGTAATTACTTTAATAGGCTGTACTTACGCATGGACGATGGCGATGATCAGAGGTTTTTCTAATCAAAGACTTGTCTGTTTGGGAATAAAGCACGATGGTTCTTGCTCAGTACTTACCAAGGTGTATTGGACGGATAATACCCTTGCTTGGCTTGTTCCATACATTCTGATAATACTTCTTTCTGTTTGGCTGGGGGTTGCAAAAATTATCCCTAAAAATACCCCACCAATTTTAATCACATTGATATTCATCATGAGCTTTGTGCTTATCTTTGCTTTTGCATTAAGCCAAGACAATCAGAAGCGGCCTCACATGATTCAGAGGCCCCACCTAATGAGAGTTCGGTCATAGTCATGAATAAATTCTTAAGCTCTCATTGGCCTGATCCGTGGTGGCTCACTTTTCGATACTTTACCTTTGCAACCTCGGCGGCAACGCTCATACTTGTGCTGTTTGTCTTCTACGTGCACAAACCATGGATGAACATGCTGAAGGGATCGATAGTTCTAAATATTATTGGCTATATATTTCTTGTAGGGCGCGGGATTCAACTGCGTTAAAGCGGAATTTAGCGAGCTGTAACGTAGGTTTGTCGCTCACTACGCCTGCGCATAACATTTTGCAGCAAGTTTAGATGCCCAGATCTAAATCCAGCAGCAGATGAAAGTAAGTAGTAATTCCACATCCGCTTAAATCTTTCATCATAAGAAGGAATTTCTCTCCACTTTGCGTTGATGTTCTTATGCCAAGCCATCAGCGTTTTATCATAATCAGGACCAAAGTTATGGACATCTTCGATCAGCCACTTCTTCTCAGTGGCTAAGGCGATCTGAGCAAGAGAGGGAAGTACTCCTCCTGGGAAGATATACCTATCAAAGAAAGGATCGGTCACTTGCTTAGTTTCATTAGAGGCGATTGTGTGGTGAAGCATCATTCCACCAGGGGCTAAGAGCTCATCACACTTAGAAAAGAAGGTTTTATAGTTCTTCGGACCCACATGTTCCATCATTCCAACCGAGACAATCCGATCAAATTGTCCAGTCAAATCTCGATAATCTTGTTGAATAAATTTAATGCCGAGGCCTTTTGACCTCTCTTTAGCAAGTTTTATCTGATTATCTGCCGGTGAGATACCGACTGCCTCTACTCGATATTTCTTTACCGCATAGCGCAGGAAGCCACCCCAACCACTTCCTATATCTAAAACTCTCATTCCTGGTTTAAGTCCAAGTTTTCTGGCGATCAAATCAAACTTTGCAATCTGTGCTGCAGGCAAAGTCTTTGCTTTTGCCCAGTAACCGCAGGAATATGCCATCTCAGGATCGAGCATGCGTGTATATAGATCATTACCAATGTTGTAGTGATGTTTTGCATTCTGTGCTGCTCTCTGTTTTGTTTGATTATTGCGCACACGACTACGGATCGCGTGGGCGGCAAGAGAGGGTGACGGACGAAGGAGCGTGAGAATATCTATTGCAAGCAGTTTGGTAAGCATTTGATCTATTGCCTGGCAATCCCACCAGCCGTCCATATAGCTTTCAGCTAGACCAAGTTGCTTTTGTGCTAGCACTCTGTCCCAAAGTTTAGGGTTGTGCACATGAATCGAATGGGCTTCTGGACCATTCACGCTTATCCCCGCACGGGAAAGTAGCCCCATCGCTACGGTTTGGCTCGACATTTCTGAATTTTCCTACAGTTTAAACGAACTATCAAGATGGTTATTCAATTACTCTTCACTAGTGATCAACGTGGATGGCCAACCCCTAGACATTTTGCATAAGCGCACCAGCGCTAAGTGGACGGGTTCGCCCAGCGATATCTTGCCGATGCCAGTTGCTGAGATGGATTTTGAGATTGATCCTGCGATCAAAGCGCGCTTGCATGCTTTAGTGGATGCTTCCGATACTGGTTATGCCGGAAACAATGTGGAACTGCGAATGAATTTAGCTGGCTTTGCAAAGAAGGCATGGAATTGGGAGTTAGACCCTGAGCAGATTTCCACATGCGGGGATGTTGGCGTTGGAATGGTTGAAGTGGGAAGAGCGGTAACAAAGCCAGGTGAGAAAGT
>Ga0214172_1000532_pt1 | contig 15752 bp, 32 predicted proteins | sample TroBogEpilimnion_29_FD_153010 | JGI IMG/M metagenome (GOLD analysis project Ga0214172, IMG submission 153010) | Freshwater microbial communities from Trout Bog Lake, WI - 12JUL2007 epilimnion | ecosystem: Environmental > Aquatic > Freshwater > Lake > Epilimnion/Euphotic zone | place: Trout Bog...
CACCAAGTCCGGCTAACTTTCCGCCTGAGCCCCCACCACCAGCTCCATAGCCTGCGGCATTAACTCCATTAGATAGTGATACTCCACCTGCTCCACCTGTACCTATGCCGCTACCTGCACCCGATGTATTAGCTTGACCATTAGCGCCGCCTCCACCTCCACCACCTGTAGTGCCTTGCGCTGCAAATGCGAAAAGGGTAGAGGCTGCCGACGACGCGTTGGGAGCAGGTGTAGCACCTGATACTCCACCTGATCCTGTTCCACCTGTACCACCATTAGGTGAACCTGCTGTACCGCCTGAACCTCCACCTGTACCACCATTTACACCACCACCACCACCATTAGCCGTAAGCCCCGCAAATGTGGAATTACCTCCTGCTACACCATTACCGGCAGTTGAACCACCACCACCACCTGTTCCAATTACTAATGCCTCACTACCTAGTAAATTTAATCGTGAACCCACTAAAGCTCCACTACCTCCACCTCCACCGCCACTATTTAAGTTGTTTGAACCTGCGCCTCCACCACCTGCCCCCACTAACACAGCGTAGTAATCACCCTTAATACCCGGTGTTCCGCTTGCAGTAATTGTAGTTACTGTTCCACTTACATACGGAATATTTGTACCACTCTTAATAATCGAAATAGTGGCGTTAGCTGCGCCGCCTGCGTTAGTCCAGTAATCAAACTGCACAGCTGTAGTCGCAAGATTCACTGTCAGATTAGATCCTGATGTTGATTGAACCGATGTTATTAACACTCCATTAACATCATAAAAATCAATATTAACAATAGTTGTATTAGGTGTAACCGCGATCGTGTAGATACCAGGTGTAAGGGTATATGTTGATCTATAAAGGGTTGCAGTTGCCGCAGCTATCACATATTGAGCTGTAGGTGTTAAGAGTGATGAAACTGATGTACCCACCTGCGCACCATTGGCTGTACCAAATAGCGTAGATGGGTTATTAGCTGTGCACACAGCATATAATGGGTCTGATTTTGACCATGTAAAAGGTGTACCAGCAGCAATAGCCAAACTAGTTGAGTCAGCCGTTACGTTTTGTTGGTCTGATATATAGATGGTATTGCTGCCAGTATTTTGAAAGATATAGTCATTAGGCGCATTTACGCCTGTCGGTATAACTGTTACCGGTGTAGCCGCGATATTCCAATACGCCATTGTAAAACCTAGTCAGCGAGCCACAGAGCGCCTGCAACTACCCCTGTACCTGTGAGCTTGAGATAGATACCTTGAGTGAAATCAATACCCATAGGCATCATGAAAAACTTATCGGCAGCATTTGCAGCCAATTGAATCGTTGCGAGGTAGAGCATATTTGACCCGTCCAAGCTATCAAAAATATCAATAGTGAGAGCTTGCCCCGCTGTTTCGCGTACTGACCAACCCGCTAAAGTTCCAATATTGGCTCTAAAAATTCCTGTTGCTGATCGGATAGGTAAAGCGCGGATTAAGCGCTTTTCTTTGTAATCAATTTTCTGCTGATGATGTTGCACCATCTTTGTTAGCAAATCAATTTGTTGCTGTTGATGTAGAGCGAAATCTGTTACGTGAAATTCACCTGTTGTAAGAGGGTCTAGTCCGGGGTCAGGCTTTACATTAAGCAAGAGCCCTGATGTGTCCTCACCCGGTGCTATAGGGTCATTAGAGATAGAGCCAGCGCCCGGTGAGCCTAGCGAAATGAAATCATCATCACCTGCGACATTTGCCCCTGTGTCATATAAATCCTGTGCCATTGTGATCTCTCCTTTATGCTGCTTTAGCAGCTAGTCCTGCTACTGATTTTACAGCATCAGACTCACTAAGAGTCTTAACTAGCACAATAGCCAATAGCACCGCTCCTGCAGCGAATTGTGCAACCCTTTTCCAATTATTTGGTTGAGTTACAAAATTTGCTACTTTATTGGTTGCATCAGCTGTAGATAAAATTGTTCCAACTCCGGGAATATTTTTAGATACGCTTGCTGCTGCTCCCAAAGGATTACCGGGTAGACCTGCACCGGGGATAATAGTTCCCTCTATACCTTTTTTGATGGTATTAGTGATGATACCCAATATCCCACCTGAGTTTTGTGATGGAGTAGTCGTAGTAGGTGTTGTAGAGGCTGTAGAGCTTATAGGTGCTCCCCCAACAGAGATATATTGCTGTGGATTTACCGTTACACCTTGCGGGTTATGTATCTCAAAATGTAGGTGAGGTCCGTGAGCATTACCCGCTCCCTGCTCACCTAGAGCGCCGCCGGATTGCGCTATCGCCTGTCCTTGCGTAACACTAGCGCCTATATTGACCAAAAATTTAGCGAGATGACAATAGTAGGTTTTCCAACCATCATTTCCTGTGATGATGATGGTATTACCGCCTGCACCCCAAGTACCTTCAAATGTAACGCGCCCCGCTTCACTAGCTACTACTGTGCTGTGATCTGTAGCCCCAATATCTACCCCATAGTGAATACCCGGTATAAATGGCTGTGTGAGCCTACCAGCTACGGGAGTGATGAATTGAGGCATGAGGTTATTTCTTACTCAATAACATTTTCACTAAATCCATAGGATTTAGATTTGAAAGATCAATACTAGAGATCGCTGCAGCTATCTTTGCTATAGCTTCATGTGTTTCAGAGATTTTTGTTGCACACGCTGCACAGCAATTTTCTGTATGTTCAATTATTTCTCCCATGATGCACTTTCACCTTCCAAGATTTCATAGCGCCAAAATGAGAGCGCCATGAGTAGCGCTGCGATTATCACTAATAGGCTAGAGTCTTTTGCTTTGGTAGCAAATACTACACCTACAGCGAGAGCAATAGAGCCTACTGTGAAATCTGTATCTAATAGGCGCTGTTTCATAGCGCTATCGCCGGGCTGTGCTGCTCTGAGATCAGCAATAGTAGGCGCATTATTTTCGTATGCTTTCCAAATTTCAAAGAGAACAAGAGCCGATACTGAGGCTACAACGAGATCGCGCTCTGTTTCCATTTAGTCACCCCTTGCAGATGTACCCGATAATGGGCTGTAAGCGGTGCGGGCTGCAGGTGGGGTTGGTGGTGCAGGTGGGGTTGGTGGTGTAGGTGGGGTTGGTGGTGCAGGTGGGGTTGGAGGTGTTGGTAGGGTTGGAGGTGTAGGTAGGGTTGGAGGTGTTGGTGGTGTAGGTAGGTTTCCGTAGTAATAATTATTTGTCACCGGTGGCAGACCCGCCACAGTAGCAGCTGCATTAGCTGCGCTCTGTTGGCTAGGGGTAAGGGTTGTGCCATTGAGCAGACCAGCAATAGCAGCATTTATATCTGCTTGAGTATATGAGCCTGTGGCTGTTAATTGATTGGCTGCTGTGCTAGCCCATTCAGAGTTAGTGCCTAGCCCGGCGATTGAGCTTCCATTGTTATATTGAATAATGTTGCCATTGGCATCAACTAAATTACCGGCTGCATCATAGCTATAACCCACATTTGTAGTTGCGCTAGTAGTGGCTGTTGCACTAGATGGTGTAGAGCTAGTAGATGTGCCACTTTTATATTTCTTATAGGCAAAAACAGCGACAACGCCAATACCCACCCACGCGAAACCCGGCAAACCGCCAATTTTCTTTGTGAGTGAGTCCTCTATATTTAAGCCACCTAGTTCATCAGCCATTGTAATTTCCTAACTAAATTTTTGCATAGAGCGCATTTGCGCTAGCTTGATCTGTCAGCATTTGTACCTGAGATGCCTGATAAGCAATAGCAGCACTGATCAACTGATCGCCACCATAAGAGCCTGCACCAGCATAACCTGTAACAATTCCAGCCTGTCCTACAGCTCTAGCCGGGCTAGATGTTTTGCGATTAGTCCAACCATTAGTGCTAATAAGCTCACCTGTTACAGCACCATTAATAGCAATAGCCTGCTCTGTACCGGGAAATCCGTGTGCCTGCCGGGGTTCAATAAGATCAGGTGAACCCGGTGCAGGATTGAGATTTGTAAAGTAATCAGTGGGTACTTGAGGATGCAGCTCTCTGATCGGTGTTTGCGTAGCAAAACCGCGTGAGATAGATGCAACACCATCAGGCATTGCTATTGCTTCACCTTGCGCTAACATATTAGCGACCCATTGCAGCTTTGATAGCATTGCTAAATGCATTGCCACCAGCTGTAATTACTCCCGGTGTCTGACGGCCCGGTAGCAAGATAGTAGTGACAATAGCGAGCACTACAATAGTGCCGAAAATATTAACGACTTTATCGCCCATTTTTTTCTCCTTACTTAGTGAGGATTGGAATACCATTTAATAAAATTGCTGATACAACTATGAGAACACCAAAAAGATTAGCAATATGATCATTAGCTGCATTTAGAGCGATAAGAAATAGCCCTAACATAAAACCGCCTAGCACCGGGCGAAATGCCGGTGCATGACCTGATTTAATCGTTTTAGCTTCTGTAGTTCCTACTACTACAGCTGCGACTACGAGAGCTTGAGATGTATTCATTTCTTAGCCCCCTGCACAGCTGTAGTTGTAAGTACGCTCTCTAGCAGCTTTACCGGTGATTGATTTTTGTAAGCTGCATAAACCAGCAGCCCACCTAACCCACCTAGCACCCACATGATAAGAGCGTTTGATTTCATTTTATTGCCTAATACCCTTGAAGGTTACAGCGCCAAGTACCCACAAAATAGCTAGAGCGCCGACAATAATCATAATGGTATGAGGTGCTTTTGGATAAGCACTTTCATTACCTTTACCTGTCAGCTCTAAAATATCTTGATCTGTTACTGAGCGCCCACCATATGTATTAGATGAACTTTGATCTGTAGCCATTTAGTTTTTCCCCTTAGCTAAATTGAGGTGCATAGAGCGCTGCAGCTGAGATAGGGCGGATAACGTGCTCAATCACAAATAGAGTTGATGCAGATGCGCCCCATGAGACAGCTTCATAGTTAAATGCAGTTGATGACTCTGTAACCAAAAAGAGATCGCGGTTTGAGCCACCTTGAACCACATAGTCACCTGTTCCACCATCGTTTATGAAATCGGTGAGAACAAATACACCGTTATCAAGAGCGTTAAGGGTTGGTGTTGAAGTCACACCGGCGAAATATCCGTATTGCTGCGCCATCTCATTACGCCATTGTGCTTTGGTCTTGTAATAGAGAGGGTCATTGTTGAGATACCAGTTAGATACAGTTGGCCAGTCAGTTTCATCTCGCACAGCTGATGAGTTGCGCAAGATCAAAAATACTGCGCGGATTACGTTACCCACATTGACCAGCTGAATATTTTGCTGTGAACCAGCAACGATAGCCGGGGTCTGTACCTGCAAGAGAGATACTGAACCATTACCTACCGGGAAAGATGCTTGCATTACACCATCTGCATTTGTTGGTGCAGGTGCAGCCCAATATTCCATAACAATAGTAATTACTACTGATGGTGCTGTAGTTGGTGCTGTGGAATAAACCAGCGCGAGAGTGTTAAGTGAGAATTGCAAGAGGTATGACTGATTTGCAGCCATGTTTTGCAACGCTGTGAAGGCATCACGTGAGTCTGTCTCAACAGGGATATGAGCCTCATATGCGAAAGATCCACCTGTAGATCCTGCTCCCGTTACGGCAGAGTATCCCGGGTTAGCGAGAGGATCAAACTTACCGGTGCCTATGGCGCCATACTTATTAATTACAAAGAGGGAAAAACCATCGATTACATTAATTAAGGTATCTCCGTTTGGAGAGAGGAGGCTGATCTGTTGCAAAAGGTTGAAAGGCGCATCAGCCTGAAATGCGACTGTAGCAGAGTTACCAGATGTAGTACCTACTACTGAGAGCTTGAGGCGCTTTAGAAAACCGCCGGCAGGAATTTGTAGTGCAGGAATAGCTTGCACAGTTGTATTGAGAGTAACTGCAGCAGTCTGCAAAACTAGACGTGACTTTTTACGGCTAGCGCGTGTAAAGGGAATAACCTGTGCAGGTGCTTTATTTCCTGATGTTGGAATAGCCGGGCGTGAGTTCGCATTGGCTGTTGGAATTACAGACATTATTTTTTCTCCTTATTTCTTAGTTTAAACCAAATAGGTTTGCGTAACTAGCAGCAAGAGTATTGCTGTCTTTATATTTTGTAGCTAAGAGGTTAAGCGCCCCTAAAATGGCAATAACATAGAGCGCGGTAATAACCCCATCAATACCTGAGATATGAAGGTGCATTTTTTCTTTCCTTATCTATTTAGGTGTTTGAGATATAGTCATGTGTGAGGTAGTACCGCGCGATTTAATGTATATAAATTCGTGCTTTCCCAAACTTTTTGCCTCATTACGCACAATACTAGCATCTATACCACCAATATCGCTTAATTTCTCCTGATCACGTCTATCTGTAGTTTTCCACAGAAATACGTGAGTAGAGCCAGCTAATACTGATGGCGGTAAAAATGCCGGGCGCTGTGCGCCACAAATGACAGTTGAGTCAATAGACCTAAGCTGCTCTACACAGTAAGTCAATTCCTCTTTTAGCCCTAGCATCTGAGATAAATATTTAGCTTCATCAATCCATACAGTCCAGCCTTTTTGTATGACTATTGAGTTGAGCGCATCTCTAAAGGCTTCTCGCTGCGCATCAATCGTTTCCGAAATTGTTTTGCGCTGCTTTACCCATAGAAGAATATTATTTTCCCACGGTTTAATTTCATCAAAACTTTCTTTTCGCACATATCCGCTTTTTAAAATCTGATGATAAAGTTTATCATCAGGTTTTGTACCAAAAAATATGTTGTATTTTCTGATAGGCAAAATGTGCTTAAATAAAGTTGTCTTACCTGCCCCGGTTGGTGCTATGGCTGCTACGTGCTCGCCTTGCTTCCAATCAAAAGAGGTAATGAAATTATCCCAAGATACCCGGCTAATCTCTGACATTATGCAGCCTTAGATTTCATCCAAACAAAATAAACAACTACAGCTGCGATAATCCACACGATGTGCTTCTTTTCCATGTTAGTTTTCTCCTTCCTTTGGTGAGCTTCCCTCTTGATTTCCAAAAGGAATATTAAATTGTGGTATCAAATTGTGATTTATAGCTATCGGTAAAACAATAGCGCCGGTAGCAATCAATACCCCACCATATTTGCCCGGCTTTGTAAGTGACTCTAAATATCCGCGGTACTTACGATCTAGCCGACCTAGCTCAACTAACTCTGCAGCGAGTCTAGCAGCACCATCTGAAATAGCCTGCGCATCATCTACATTAACAAATGCTACACCCGCTGCAATAGCGGTGAGATAGTTATAGATGATCTTTTCAACTTCTGCTGCCCGTGTCCACCCTTTTACCGGTGGCGCTGTGTTAGGTCTGCGCGGTGGCTTATCCTCTTTAGGTGTTGGATTATCTCCACCATTTAAAACTTTAGGTGGTCGACCTCTACCCCTTTTAGGTGGCTTATCATCTATAGGTGCAAATGCATCACTATCATCATCTGTCATTACCATTTTGTACCCTATCTCTTTGATGGATTATCTATAAAACCAGTGCTGCTTTTCACTATCGTATTCATTTTTCATTTCTTTTGTAGGTTTATCTATTTTATGAAATTTATCGGCATTATGAAAATGTCCTCCGTCACCAGCATTTGCCAATCTAATTTAGGTGATTCAGGATTTGTATAGTCAATAAAAGTTATTTTACCTGATCTAACATAGCCATCTTCATCTCCACCGTCTGATACCCAGTCACCTATTTCAAAACCTAAATTTTTACTCATCTGTAAAACCAATGTTCGCGGCTAGGTTTTTTATCCTCAATCTGTTCAGGCTCAGGCTCAGGCTCAGGCTCAGGCTCTACTACTTCCTCTTGCACCGGTTCCTGCACAGCTTCAATAACATTTTCTATTACGTGCTGTTGTCCATGATCATCAATACGATCATGTGCGCTTTGCGCTAATTCGTGTGCAGCTTGTGCAAGAGCTGCTGCAGCCAAAATATCTGCAGCTGTGCGCTCTGCTTCTGCTTGCCTGAGAGCTGCTAACTCATCTGCAATAACAGTTTCCGATAACTCTTGACCTTCATTTTCTGTTTCAGGCTCTGAGTCGGGCAACTCAATTTTGATTTCCTCACCCATGTTAAGCCCCCGGTGTAGGTGCTGTTACCGGTGTAGCTGTATCAGCTGTAGGAAAATCTGAGGTATCAGCAATAGTTGATGCAGGTGCTAAACCTTCATTAAGTTCAGTGCCCCATTGTTCGCGTGTCAATCTTGCATTTTCTGCAAGGATTTCATCAGGTGTTAGATCAGCCATTTTTATCTCCTTATTTAAGGTGGGTAGCACTTTGCTAACCCCATCAAAAAATTAACTATGCGCTACCCACGCGCACATATTAGCCTACATATAACTCTAGCGGGTCTGCTCTCAAAATTCCGTAAAAGGGTTCAATACGGAAATCATCAAATACCTCATTTGCTAAAAAATCTGCAGCTGATTTGACTGAGATATTTTCACGCAAAATTATTCCACGATCTTTAGCATTTTCTTTTGCTTTATCAATAATATCTTGACCGCATAAAACTTTTTTCCATACGCGATTACCTAACCGCCCATAGGTTAGGTAATTCGCTCGCAAGTTTTTTACCATGCATAAATTGTAGCAATTTTCTATTTATTTGTAATAATAGCCAGCATTAAATCTTCAAATTTTTTATCCCACTTTTTTTCTAAATCCTCTAGTTTTGAGCGTAATGAGCGCTTTTTGATGTAACCAATAATAGCTACAGCGGGTACTGAGAGCGCCCCTAGCCAACTAGCAGCGCTGTCATAACCATCCATAGGCTTAGACCTGAGCGGGAATTGATGCACCTAATAGCAGCTTTTCTAGCTTAGGATTTTTCTTACCTAACCAACGTGCAGCGGTGTAATACACAGAGATTGTAGCTCCCGTAATTCCTGTTTCAATCACTAAACGCCACCCGGGATAATCTTTATTGAGTGTAGCAATATTGTGAGCTAGGAAAGTATCGTGCTTGATCAGGTAGGCAAGAGCGCTACCTACTAGAGCAGGTACATAGGTGCGGATATGTTGAGGTGTGAGCCATGAAAACATTTTTAATTCCTTTACTTTAGGCTAATTTCTTTGTGACCAGTTGTAAAAAATAAGTCCACGGGAAATTAGCGCCGGGGTCTGTGTGTGAACCATATTCTTTAGCGAGATCAGGAAATGCATTTGTCGCATCAACGTGACCTATAAATCCTTTACTTACACCATCTTTTACCTGATCTAGCGTTAAACGTCTTATAGGAATTTCATACTTTTTACACCATATTGCAGCAACAGTAGCAGCATTTTCTAAAACTGCAAGAGAGTATGGGTCAGCCCAATTTTTAACACTCTGCTCCGCTGTGCCCGCCATCTCAATATGTAGACCATCAGCATTTACACCCGGTGCTGCCCACGCGGTATCACCATCATCTACAACGCGAACAATAGGAGCAGGATATTTCTCACCCGGCTTCACATTTGCCTGAGATCCATCTACACACATATGTGCACTAGCTTTCGGTGCGCGCAATTTGTTAGAGAACCATGCAGCCACATTAACCGCTGTGCCTGGCTTCTCTTGACTTTCCATAGTGTGTAAGCAGATCAATCTAATAGGCTTAATGCGCCCCGTTGTAAAATATGCTGCAGTAGTCATTGATCATCTCCTTTAAGAGTAATAGGCGCGATATTATCACCAATTAGCTTCCATGTAGCGGAATTGGCTATATCAGTAGATTTGCGCAACATTTGTTTTGTTGTGCGATTACCTTTCATAAAGGATTTAAAACTAGGCAGAATACTTAGATCAGCGGTGATATTTCCCTGCTTCATCAGCTCTATGTAATCGGCTGCGGTGAGTTTTTTCTTAGGTATACCCTTTACAGCACCTAACATATTTCCATTATCAAGCTCACCTACATACACTTTTGGTGCTATCGCTCTAAATGTTCGCCATGTTTTTTCAAGTTTAAATTTCCCATAGGCATCACCAATATGCTTTTTATCCATAGTTTTAGTAGTAGTAATTGAGTCTGTATCGCAATAAATAACATTTTCTACCCCTAGCTCATAGATTTTTTCTAGCAAATTAAGTCTAGCCTGCGCGGTGATAAAAACAGCCCATTGAGGTAGCGCCTGAATAGACTCAATATGTTGATCTCTAATCCATAATTTTTCACTACTGCCCCACGGAAATGCTCCTTCATGTTCAGCATCACTTTGAGGAATAAATAGCTCTGTGCGCTCTGTGCGAGAGCCAAATTTTCCATATACGCTGTTTTGCATCAATTTAGCCACTAACTCAAATGGTGTGCCTTTATGCTTCCATCGGGTTCGCTCGCATAAATCTACAAAATCACCAAATGGATATACGATCTCTTTCCAAATAACGCCCTCATAAACCTTCAATATTTTGTAACCATTTTTTACAGCAAAATCTAACTCTATATTTGTTACACAGGTTTCAAATACGCCTTGCGCCCACACTATGTAATCTGATTTTCCTTTTTTAATTCGCTTAGGCAAAATGGGGAAAACGAGATCATCAGGGGTTTGCACTAGCACCCGATATACGCCCGGATAATCAGGTACTACATGAAAGGCTTGCGCATAGGTTCCATATGGCACACCAAATTCCCGCATGGTGTACGGGTAGCTTGAATTAATATCATAGGTGAAAACATTTTCAAATGTTTTATTTGAGCTAAGAGCTACTAGCCCACCAAAATATGCTGTGCGCACAAATTCATCTATCCGGTCAGGTTTAAAATAATTGGTCTTTATCGTAGAGCGCCACGCCTTTACCGCTGTGCTAGCTACGGTGTAGGCGATATGCACACCAAATATTTGATAGATAGCTTTATCATAATTTTTTAGTGATCTCACTAAGGTAAATGCATCTCGCTTTGCGTATTCCTGATGCTGCAGATTTTGTGGGTCAAATTGGGTAATATCATCAATCTCTAATTTTCCATATTCAGGGTCAAATGACTCTGACATTTTCTTTAGACTTTGAGGAAATACTGCGTAGCTATCTACCAATTCAAATAAATGTGTTTTAATGACAAATACATCTGAATCAGAGCGCATGAGGAATTGGATAGTTTTTTCATATCTCTCAACTAATTCATCTACTAAATAACGCCAGTCATATTGAGCGTTATGTGCGTACCAACGTATATTTTTACCGCTTATTTCAAATATTCTGATTATTTCATGCACTATATATTCAGGCTCACCTAAAATAATTTGTGGCTCAATCATGCCGTCTATGTACCATGTCGCACAGAGCAGCTTGCCACCTAGCCCCTCTGTTTCAAAATCAAATGCAGCAATAGTTACAGGTAAATCCTCTTTTTGTTTTTTCATAGGAAAATACGCTGTTTGTCTAGCCATTTTATTTTAATCCTTTAAAAACAATATAAAAATCTACAGTTAAAATTGTTAGATCAGCAAAACTTTCACCAGACACTTTGTAATTTAATGGGTCTAAATAATAGTTATTTATTTCATCAGAAAACTCTCCCCATGAAGGTATATCTAATTTTTCGCGCAATCTAAATATATTTTTAGTATCCAATAAACCATGTAGGGCAAATGTGATATTAATTGATGAGCCAAAAACTAAAGGTGAGCGCTTAATACGATCTACTGCAGCTGTATATATAGGCTCTAATTTTCTACTATCTATGACACCATTTTTATATGTCACCGGTATTTGAATATGTCGGTACTGCTTATCTTTAAGAGGTTTAAGCGGGGAAAATCTAGGCTTTCCTGTAGGCTGAGCTTTGCGACCCGGTGCAGGTCTAGCTGCTGCAGTTTGCGGGTTAGCTGCTTTATTGAGCTTAGCTTTAAGGTGGGTATTTCCTTTAAATTCTTTGGTGCTACCGTAGAGCTTGTCATATTTGTATCGGCTAATAATCTCGCCGGTCTTTGTATTGACATAGTTACGAGAGCTACCGCCTAGCGGTTTAAAATCTTTTTTAGCCATAATCTGCTACCCTTCTAGGTAATCCTTCCAAGTGGATTAAAAATCCCCCGGCATAATCACCGGGGGATTTTCATTTGCTTATTTACTTATTTTTCTTTGGTGCAGGTAGCGAGATTTTTCCGCGGATAGCATCAAGAATTTCTAACGGTTCAGCCTCTACGAGAGCTGAGACAGTATATTCATAGCCTACTGTGCTATCAGCCGGTACTGTTCCAATGCGGTAGGCAAATTGAACAGGGTTACCCTGCTTAATTTGACTAGCTACGAGATCATTAACAATAGCCGGTAGAAAACATTGAGTAGATACAAATACCTCACCGGTAGCGATATTTGTAGCTTCAAAATTACCTACGAGAGCTGTCCATTTGCCATAGGTGCTTTCACCCTCTTTAATGTCTGTGGCATATCCCAAAACATCAAATTGATCTTGCGGTGCGGTCTTAGCTTTAGCAAAATCAATTCCGATAGATTTCGCTGAAAGTTTTGCAACTAGCTTTTGTGTAGCCATGATGGGTATTTCCTTATCTGTTTAGGTTTATCCTGCACACTTTTGTGTGAGGAATTTTAGCGATCTAAATTATTGAGTAAATCTATTGAGTAAATAAATTTGGTGCTATTTGTTTTATCTGCTTTTATTGCTTTTAAAACAAATGCTATAGATGAGTTACTAGTAACGGTGTCATAATTTTTACCGCGAATATAGGCGAGATCAGGGTAGATTTCATCAGGCATTTTGAGCCAGTATGAAAAATAATCGCGCCCGGATAAAATATTTTTTGCAGCGAAATCGCCCATAAAAATTTTATCTTTATCTGAATAGAGCATGATTTCACCGGTAACTCTGATAATTGGTAGCGAGTCGGTAACCTCAAAATTTGGTGTGCCATCTAGGTAGGTTAGACCTAGAGAGCTGAGGTCAATTTGGTTTATGAGTTTAGTCATTGTCATACTCATTTTCATTTTTGAAAGGGTAGGAGTCATTGTGAGATTTTTCGTTAATCGTAATCTCCCATAGGAGAGCTATAAGTAGACCGGCTCCTGTTAGGAGTAGGAGCCATGACTGTAAGGGGTTCAATGTCATTTACACCACCTCGCTTTGTTGTAGTCGCTGCCAATCCTCTGCAAAGAGCGAGAGCTGGCACGATGTCCAAGGTCGAGTCAGTATCTCAAATTGCTCAGCTGTTATCTTGTCGCGTACGAGAACAGCGAGGTTGGCTTTTCGAGCGATGTTCCAAGCGGTGTCCCAAGCGGTGAGCCAAGCGATGTTCCAAGCTGCGTCCCAATCGGTGATGCAAGCGGTGTCCCAAGCGGTGAGCCGAGCGGCGTACAAAGCGGTGTCCCAAGCTGCGTCCCGAGCGTCTAATAACTCTTTGCGCTTATCATCTTTGAGCGATTTCCATGCTTCGATGAATTGCTCAGTAGTCATGTAGGTCTTTTCGTCATCAATTTGATTACTCACGACAACCTCTCAATCGCGCGATCAACATAGTCAGAGATATAGGAGAGAGCGCGTACAGAGATGATCTTGAGGTTTTTCTCAAGCTCTTTGAGAGTTTGGTCTATGTCCTCTAGTTGTGGTTTAGGAGTAATGACAGCTGCGTTAAACCTTTTATCTGCTTCATCTCGCTCTAAATCAACATAAAAAGCACCTGTAATATCTGAATAAGCATATTTTTGATCTTCATTACGATATATGTGTCTGCAATCAGCACCGGGTTTTGCGCCTACATATAAAGACTTAATAAGTTTATATCCCATGCTCTGTAAAACTTCTTGTGTATCGCTACATTGACTCACTTTATTATCCTTTCAATCATATCTAAAACATCATTAAATGCTGCTATGGCTCCTTTTTGATAATCGCTGCCGGGTTCAATATTGCGCTGTGCTTTGTTGATGCTATCCCTAAGAGCTATAAAGTAGCTCTGATCTTTAGGGGTTAGGGGAATTTCGTTACCGTCTTTATCCTTCATTGACCGTTTCCTCTCGCATTGGCATCAGGAGGAGATGCCACGCCACTAGATCGGTGTTGATGGTTGCCATTACTGGTCGGTTAGCCGCGTTTATGCGAAACTTGATCAGCGTATCCTTGTCTAATCCCGGAATCTTAGCGAAATCTGCTAGGAACTTAGGGGATAGCGAGATGGCATCGACCCCGGCGAACTCGGTGGGAAATAGGTGTTCGTATTGCGGGAAAGTGCGGTAGGAGTCTAGGCGCGTACTCATTGAACCCGTAAAGTGTGAAAGGCTGAGAGTATCGGACACCGTGTCAAAAGTAACGGTGACATCTTTCACGATAATCCTATTCTTCACGATAGGCGCGAGGAACTTGCGAACCTTCTCGGCATCTTTTAGCGAAATCATCAACGCGGCACTATCGGTAATAGTTTCGCTCTCGTAATCGCCCATAAATAAGCGGTATCTATCGGTAGCGACCGCGCGAACCTTGCCAGGAGATAGCTCTATCCGTATCCCGTTCAACCCGGGCAAGTCCTCCTGCTTATGCGCTGCTAATGCTGCCCCGCCTAGTAGATGGTCTAAGGCTATGGCGTTAAGGGTTACGGTTCCCGTGATCGTGCTAGGTGCATCGGTTATTGTTGCGCTCACTTGATTCTCTTTTCTTGTACCGTCTTTATCCTTCATTGACCGTTTCCTCTCCATTTAATTTTGCGTGTTCAGATGATACTAGAGCCAAATCAAGCGCCCGGATAAGACCCTGTGCGCTGATGGTTTCATATACGCGCCCGATTTGGTTAAGGTCACAGATGCATAGAAAATAATCTAATTGTGTTTGATAATATTTCAAAAGATCATCATATGAGTATTCATAGTTGATAATGCTGCGCTCATAGAGTTCTAGTAACCGGTCAGCTGCGCGGGTAAGAAAATTTCGCAAGGTATCTTTGGCTAGATTAGTTTTGACACCGATACGCGAAATAAAATCAATCGCCTTAAATTCCCGGTTATAGAGTTCATTACCTTCATCATCAAAAATAGTGCCTTGCATAAGGTTCTGCTTATATGCATAAGCAACGGTAGATAGCCTGGCGTAATACTCAGCTACATTGTCGTAGCTGATCTCTGACATTTGCGCGAATACTAGGCGCTCTGCCACATCTCTCGTAATAGATAATTCACGGGGAGAGGATAGACAAAAATTGTCGCAATCATCTGTAATGATTTGTAAGTTATTTTGTTCGGTGTAGTCAGGCATGATGGGTTTCCTTTGTTAGTGTGATTTTTATTGATGGATATTCAATCGCATATTGTTTGATAAGCGATAAAACATTTGTTAATGAAACAAGTTTAATATCACATAAACCACTTTCACTTTCATCAACAATTTCTAAAGCGTATCCTCGCATTATTCTTTTATGGCACCTGCAATTAGGGCAGTTACGACAACCACAGCTGCACATCATGCACCGGCTTGAGCTACTAGGAGATCGAAAAAGGCTTTAGCTTCGGTGGCTAGGGAGAAACTAGTGCTGTAGGTGTTTTCTCTAGTTGTTTCTGTAGCATTTTTATGAGTTTGATGAACCCAATATGTTGTAGTCACATCATCATAATTAACAGCAACAAAATGTGCTGCAGTTTCCTTAATAGTTAAATGTCTAATCATTTTATTCACCGTTTCCAAGTGGTAGAAATCTCGCAAGGTTTTTGCGATAGGAAAATAGTATCAGGAATTTCCGGCAATCAAAACGAAACGCCAAAAAAATCTTTCAAATTTGAGGTTCACGAT
>Ga0214172_1000533_pt1 | contig 15741 bp, 20 predicted proteins | sample TroBogEpilimnion_29_FD_153010 | JGI IMG/M metagenome (GOLD analysis project Ga0214172, IMG submission 153010) | Freshwater microbial communities from Trout Bog Lake, WI - 12JUL2007 epilimnion | ecosystem: Environmental > Aquatic > Freshwater > Lake > Epilimnion/Euphotic zone | place: Trout Bog...
CATATCTCGATCACTTGACCTGCCCGTCTCCTTCTCAACGATTGAGGCCAATATTAATAATTCATAAGGCGTTTTTAAGGGAAGATTAGCTTCTTTTTGTTCCCAGATCTGGATGAGCTGCTTTTGCATACCTTGCGCAGCTCTACGATAAATACTTAAATCAGGTTCATCGGGATCAAAAATATAAGTATCGGGTAAAAATATTCCCTCATTACTGGGATAGCTTAAATTAAGGCTCTGCAATAACTCTCTACTAGTCATACCCTTAGTCTGATGAATAAGGGCTTGGTGTGAATCAACGAGATTTCTCAGCTGCCAAATAGTCATCCCTGGAATAATCGCAATGCTTTCTCTTACTCGGTCACCGCGTGCAATCTGCAGCAAAATCTTGCCTAAACTTCCTCCGCTTGGGAGCAAATACGTTCCCGGTTTAAGCTTCGAGCCAACAAACAAACTTCTGGCTCCTATTTGGAGTAATAAAGAATTGACAGACAGGCCCTGGTCATGCAACTGATTGGCAATACTAGATAAGCTGGATTGAGGATTAATCTTTACTTTATAAGTAGACGCATTTTCAACATTAGAAAGACTCGGAACCACGGGCAACAAGAAGATGAAACCATAAAGCAGGCCTGAAAAGATCGTAAAAATGCTCAGCCAATACCTCATCCTGCCATGCTTAGGCTTTTTCTGCTTAAAAAGTGACCTACTCTGAATTTTTCTGCTCATCAGGCTATGATAAAAGGGTCATGACAAATACAACGCAAATTCAGCAAAACTGGGTCAATAACCCTCCTTCCCCTCCCTGCAATTTACCGCAGTGGGGCTTAATCCTAGTAGAGGGACCAGATGCTGCTAGCTTCTTGCAAAATCAGTTAACGAATTCTGTGCTGGGTCTTGAGCGCATTCTGACAGGACAAATTGCCCAGGGCTTTTCATCGGCTCGCTTAACTGGCTATTGCAGCCCTAAGGGCAGATTACTTGCAAGTGCTTGGGTGTGCCTATCTGCATCTAACAAAGATGCAGAAGATCGCTTTGCCTTCTTCATTTCAAAAGATATTGCCGCCAGTATTGCAAAACGTTTATCGATGTTCGTATTGCGCTCAAAAGTAAAGGTTACGGATTGTTCTGATGAGTGGATTGTTTCTGGGTTTTATGGCTCGGAACAGCAGATTACAGATCTAAAGCTAGATGAAGATTGCATCGCATTACGTATGCCTGATGTATTGCTTGGCACTGAATCTATTGCTCGCTTATTACTGGCGCATCACCAAAAAATATCTTTCAATATAAAAAACGAACAAGAAATTCTTAATTCATGGAATGATCTCGAAGTCTTAAGTGCCATTCCTCGAATCGTCCAGTCCACGCAAGAACAGTTTGTGCCCCAGATGATCAATTTCGAATCCGTTGCTGGCGTTGACTTTAAAAAAGGTTGTTACCCGGGTCAAGAGATCGTTGCACGTAGCCAATACCGCGGCGCCATTAAAAGACGCTTACAACTCGCTCATTTAAGAGGTGGTGACTTTAGTGAGGCTCATGCTTTGCCTGGCACTGAGCTTTTTCACTCAAATGATCCTACCCAACCAGCCGGAATGGTAGTTTTATCCTCGCACAGCCCTATTGATCCCCAACGAATTGACCTCCAAATTGAGTGCAAACTAGAGGCCCTAGAAGGTGGCAATATTCATCTTGGAGGCGCTGATGGACCTGTGTTAAAAATAGATTTATTGCCCTACCCTTTGATTGAAATTTAATAGATCCTATGTGCCTAATTTTGTTCGCTTGGAATTCACATCCAGACTACTCGCTAGTAGTTGCTGCGAATCGGGATGAATTTTATGAGCGTGACACTGAGGGTGTTGCATGGTGGCAAGAGCACCCTAACTTATTGGCCGGTAGAGATCGAGCTGATGTATTAGGAAGTCCAGGTACATGGCTTGGATTCACTAAGGCTGGAAAATTTGCTGCCTTGACCAATGTGCGCGCACCAAGCGAAAAAAATCCAGACTCAAGAACGCGTGGCGAACTATCATTAATGTATCTCACTGGCAAGGATCGCCCAACAGAATTTATTCAAGACAACGCAAAACGTTTCCAGCAATACAACGGTTTTAATTTATTAATGGCTGATTTAAGTAATCCCGAGAGCGCAGAAATGCATTGGGTAAGCAACCGCATGATGATGGGTCAAAGCGTTCGACCTCGCAAAGTATTTCCGCAGCAGGCTCTAGAGCCCGGTGTCTATGGACTTTCTAATGCCATGCTTGATACCCCTTGGCCCAAGGTTAACCATCGAGTGGCTGCCTTTGCACAAGCTTTGGCTATGGATCAGGGGCAACTTAAGAATGCGGATCAGTATCTAAAGCTTTTGGCGGATACTCATCATGCTAGCGATAACGAACTCCCCAATACTGGCGTCAGCAAGGAATGGGAAAAAGCACTCTCACCTGCATTCATTAAAACGTCTTCCTATGGAACGCGCTCTAGTACTGTACTTAGGGTGCGTAAAGATGGCCAATTCGAGCTAGTTGAACGTCGCTTTGACGCATCTGGAACAGTGGGTCATGATGTTGTAACTGGAGCACTTAGTTCTGCTTCAGGCTCTAATTTATCTGTCTAGAGTAGCCTGGCCTTATTCGGAACGACCATCGTCGTTCACAACAATTTCTCCATCAGCATTGCGAGCAGCCAAACGCTTGAGATATTTAAAGGTGCCCGTAGACATGCAGCATATCTCACCCTGATCGTTATATAACTTGGCTTCACAAAAAGCCATGGTTGCTGTTCTGCGAACTGTATCGGCCTTAACCCTGAGAACACCGGTAGCAGCTTGCATGAAATTATTCTTCATTTCAATAGTGACAACACTTCGATCGCCAGGATCACCAGAACGAGCAGCAACAGCCATAGCCACATCCATCAGCGTTAATAAAACACCGCCATGAGCAACTTCCCAGGTATTGTTGTGCTCGGGTTTTAGGGCTAGCAAAATCTCCCCTTTCCCCATCTCAGCGCTCAAGCAACGAACGCCTAAAAGCTTCAAAAAAGGGACATTTAATTCTTCACCTAAATTGGCAAGCTGGGTATGCGGATTAATTTGGACTTGTTTGTTCATAAGATAATTTTAAAGGGATGTACGTAAATTAGGAAATCCTCCTAGAATAGCCATCATGGCATTTACTTTAAGCGGCGATGATGTCTGCGAAGCAACATTACCCTCCCCGATACCTGACCCCTATTGGGTTGCTTTTTCGCCCCTATCTGCACAATTAGTAGGCATCCCTCTTGATAAGAACAAGCTTCCGTTGGATCAGGACTGGTTAGAGGTTTTATCAGGCAACCAACTTAAGACTAGCAGTCATTATTTCCCCAATCCAATTTCAACGGTTTATAGCGGTCATCAATTCGGTGTTTGGGCAGGACAGCTTGGTGATGGTCGAGCAATTTTGCTGGGGGATATTGGCGGCCAAGAGTTACAACTCAAGGGTGCTGGCAAAACACGCTTCTCTCGCATGGGTGATGGTCGTGCAGTGCTTCGCTCCTCTATCCGTGAATTCTTATGCAGTGAAGCAATGCATGCTTTAGGGATTCCCACAACACGGGCCTTATCGATTGTTGGCTCTGACATGCCCGTAATAAGAGAAGTCGTTGAGTCTGCGGCTGTATGTGCACGACTTGCGCCAAGCTTTATTCGGGTGGGCCACTTTGAGCATTTTGCAGCAACTCAAAACCATGCAAGATTAAAGGAGCTGGCAGATTCCCTGATTCGTGATCACTATCCAGAAGCCCTTGGGTCTGAAGATCCTTATTTGGAATTGTTTAAAAGTATTTGCGCTCGCAACGCAAAGCTAGTGGCGCAGTGGCAGGCGGTTGGCTTTTGTCATGGCGTTCTCAATAGCGACAATATCAGCGTACTCGGCCTCACGATAGACTATGGCCCATTTGGATTTTTAGATCAATTTCAGATTGACCATATTTGCAATCATAGTGACCAAGGTGGTCGTTATGCATACCATCGCCAACCCCAAATCATGCATTGGAATATGGCCTGCTTAGCAAGCGCAATGATTCCACTAGTAGAGTTACGTTACGACGAAAAAGAGACGCAGGATAAGCTGCGTAAAGCCCTCGAAGAGTTCCCCGTCATTTATGCACAGGCTTGGCAAACTTTATTTCGCAAGAAATTGGGCTTCGTAAGCTCACAAGAAGGAGATGTTGAACTGATTGAGCGCTTATTGCAGGCAATGCACGATTCGAGGGTTGATTTCACATCCTTTTTTCGTAGCCTAGGCGCAATCAAGACTGATGCACGGATAGATCAGATTGCATTACGTAATAATTTTATTGATCGAGAATTGATCGATCAATGGTTTGGTGATTACATTACTCGCTTGCTGAGCGAATCCAGCAATGATTTTGAGCGTCAAAAGGCAATGAATCAAGTCAATCCAAAATATGTACTACGTAATCATTTGGCGCAAATCGCTATTGAGAGAGCGCAGCAAAAAGACTTTTCAGAAGTAAGTAAGTTACTGAACATTTTAAGTAATCCTTTTGATGAACAGCCCGACTATGAATCTTATGCATTGGCACCACCAGCAAATTTAGATGCAGTTGAGGTAAGCTGTTCCTCATAATTCTTTCTATACCAGAGTAATTGAGCGAAAAAGCCATGAAAAAAACAGATCAAGAATATAAGCAATCCCTAAGCGATATTGAATATCGCGTTACCCGTGAGGCTGCCACAGAAAGGCCTTTTACAGGAAAATATTGGGATCATTGGGATCAGGGTCGTTACAAATGCGTTTGCTGTGATACGCCCCTCTTTTTATCGGAGACGAAGTTTGATGCTGGTTGTGGATGGCCAAGTTATAACGCGCCAGAAGTTGAGTCCTCTATTAAGGAAATTCGAGATACTACTCACGGCATGATTCGCACTGAGGTACGCTGCGCTCATTGCGATGCCCATTTAGGCCATGTCTTCGATGATGGCCCTATGCCAACTGGATTGCGCTACTGCATTAACTCAGCATCCTTGAGCTTTGAGCCTGGGGTTAATGCCATCCCCGCAAAAACTGAGGAGTGAGCAAATAGCTGGATAATCACTTTATGAAATTTTTATTCGACCTATTCCCTATCATCCTCTTTTTTGTCGCCTTTAAGCTAGGTGATATATACACAGCAACTATCGTAGCCATGGTTGCCACTATCGGACAAATTCTATGGGTCTATTACCGCCATCGGAAAATAGATGCCATGCAATGGGTAAGCCTGGTAATGATCCTAGTGTTTGGCAGTCTTACTATCTTCCTGCACGATAAAACATTTATCCAGCTCAAGCCCACGGCACTGTATTGGTTATTTTCAGGAGCTCTATTTATCAGCGCTCAGTTTTTCCGAAAGAATTGGATACAGGTGTTGATGGGAAAACAGGTAACGCTCAAAGCAGAATCTGCCCATTCGGTTTGGCATACCCTCAACAATGCTTGGGCTATTTTCTTTTTCTTCATGGGTGTTCTCAATCTTTATATTGCTTTTGAGTACTCAGAAGAAGCCTGGGTTAACTTCAAATTATTTGGCAGCACAGGACTATTAATAGCGTTTGTTATCGCTCAAGGAGTTTGGCTCTCAAAGCATATGGAGCATCCGAACGAATGAATATCAATCAGCAAAGAATGTCTGCATTTGAAATAGACCTACGCAAAGCTTTCCAGGCGCAAGTCTTGAAAATTGAAGATGAGAGTCACCTTCATGCCGGTCATGCTGGAGCAGCTTCTGGTGGTGGGCATTTTCGTCTGGAGATTGTTGCCTCGGAGTTTAAGGGTTTAAACCTGGTAGCCCGTCACAGAGCGGTATATGCTGCCTTAAATAGCCATATACCCAAGGAAATTCATGCTCTGACTATTGTTGCCCTAGCTCCAGATGAAGTTGCTGGCTAAAGCCGCCCTTAAAATAAACTTATTCTTTTATCTAAACATCTAATGAACATGTCTAATACACGTCAAATTTTCTGCTTTAGCCTTCTTAGTGCAGCGCTTCTCTCTGCAAATGTGATGGCTCAAAATGCTGTCATCGTAAACGGTAAGTCAATTCCAAAGTCCCAGTTGGATAAGTTAGTGCAACGCTCTGGCCAGCCAGATAACCCGCAAGTACGTGAACAAGCTCGCGAAATGCTGGTGACACGTGAATTAATTTTGCAAGAGGCAGACAAACGTAGCGTCATTCAAAATGAAATGGTTAGAGAGCAATTAGAACAAGCTCGTATTAGCGTTCTAGTTGCAGCTGTATTTGAAGATTACATTCAAAAGGAAGGTATTGCGGAAGCCGATCTTAAGGCCGCCTATGAATCCGTAAAGGCGCAATATACCGGTAAGGAATACCATGTTGAGCACATCTTGGTAGAGAAAGAATCCGATGCCAAGGCTATTACGGCCCAATTAAAAGCTGGCGCCAACTTTGAAGAAATTGCTAAAGCAAAATCCTTAGATCCTGGTTCAGCTAAAAATGGAGGCGACCTTGGTTGGGTTAGCGATAAGGCTCTGGTTCCAGAATTCTCTAAGGCCATGGTTCAACTCAAGAATGGTCAAATCACGGACAAGCCAGTGAAGTCACAGTTTGGTTGGCACATCATCAAGATGGTTGACTCTCGGGACGTAAAAGCTCCAGGCATGGAAGAGATGAAGGATCAATTAAAACAAATGATCGTCTCTGATAAGAATTGGCAAAAGGAGAAGTTTTCAGAGATGATGCAAAAACTCCGCGCTAAGGCAAAGATTCAATAAAAGCTTGATTCGTTTTATCTGGCGGGATAATGACGCGGTCTCAGCTTCTGGATTGCCATGCCCGCCATCCCACACGCAAAAGCCGACATCACAAAAACATCTCTAGGCTGCGAGGCTTCCCAAATCCATCCGGCACATAATCCACCAAGCGTTCCACCAAGACCATAGGAGATGGTAGCCATGAGGGCTTGACCTCTAGCCTGAACGGAGCCTGTAAACCAGCGTTGTAATAGTTTTGTAGCAGCGCTATGGTGCGCAGCAAAAGTACCCGCATGCATTATTTGTGCCACTATCAATACAGATGTAAATGGTACAAAGGCGATCAAAATAAATCGAATGACGCCAATACCAAAAGCGGCCTGGAGTACCACTTCAGCATCTACCCTGCTCAGCACTTTGCTCTGAAAATAGAAGAAGACGACTTCAGAAAATACGCCCAATGCCCAAAATAGGCCAATCTGAAATTTATTGTATCCAAGGTTGGCAAGATAAAGAGAGTAAAAAACGTAAAGAGCGGCATGCGCAAATATCATAAAAAACCCTGATAACAAGAACCATCTCACATCGGGATTTAAGAGTACTCCCATGAGCTCGCCCTTGACCATTTTGCGGCGTTCCATCTTAGGTTCATGCAAGCAAAAGGTGCTTAAGGCAAGGGCAAGCAACACTATTGTTCCAACGATTGGATATAACTCAATAGTTTTACGTTGAAATAATTCCCCTGCAGCCAAAACCATGGCAATAAAGCCAATAGAGCCCCACAGACGCAGACGGCCGTAGCGTTGATCGAAGGAATTATCTTTATATAAGGCGTGAATAGTGGCGGATTCTCCAAGCGGCATCAGGCTACTCAGAATGGTATGCAAAACAAACATCCAAATAAAAAATCCTATGTAGCTTTGTAAAAAATAGATGCATAAGAAAGTAGCTGCAGCAAGACAAGCGCAGAATCGAATGATGCCAATACGATTAGATAGATAGTCTGATAGCCAACCCCAAGAGAAAGGACCAATAATTCTAGTAATCTGCAGCATTGACATTAATGCAGCAATTTCTATAACGCTAAAACCACGTTCTAAAAAGAAAAGACTGGCATATGGAGATACCAAGCCAACATAAGCGAAATATAAAAAGAAAAAGGACCCGAAGGCCCAGCGAAGCGAAGGCGTCATCTAATAAACCAACTAATCGCGATGTGCGTTTGGTTGTGAAGCCGGAATGGATGCCGAATCTGGAACATCAGCGCATTGAGCGCGGTGACGCAAAGCATGATCCATCAAAACTAGCGCTAACATAGCCTCAGCAATCGGAGTAGCGCGAATACCAACACAGGGATCGTGTCGACCCTTAGTTTGAACGGTAATCGGTTTGCCATTCAAATCGATAGACTGTTTGGGACTCATAATGCTTGAGGTTGGTTTGATGGCAATCGAAACACGCAAATCTTGACCAGTACTAATGCCACCTAAGGTGCCACCAGAATTATTGCTAGCAAAGCCATCAGGATGGAGCTCATCTCCATGCTGGCTTCCGCGTTGCGCTACCGATTTAAAGCCTGCACCAATTTCAACACCTTTTACAGCGTTAATTCCCATCATGGCATGAGCTATGTCAGCATCCAATTTATCAAAAAGTGGCTCACCCAAGCCAATAGGGACATTACGAGCACGAATTTCGATACGTGCACCACAAGAGTCCCCTGCTTTGCGCAATTCATCCATATAGCTTTCTAGCTTAGGAATGATCTCGGCATTAGCAGCAAAGAATGGATTATTTTCAATCTGAGCAGCATCCTTAAATGGAATTTCAAGCTCGCCCAATTGACTCATATAGCCATAGAATTCAGTGCCATATTTCTCGTGTAACCATTTTTTTGCAATCGCTGCTGCTGCAACTACAGGCGCTGTTAGACGTGCAGAAGATCTGCCGCCACCGCGTGGGTCCCGAATTCCATATTTATTTTGATAAGCGTAATCAGCATGACCAGGCCGGAAGGTCTGCAAGATATCGCCATAGTCTTGACTGCGTTGATCGGTATTGCGGATGAATAAGGCAATGGGAGTGCCGGTCGTTTTGCCTTCAAACACTCCGGAAAGTATCTCAACCCTATCATTTTCCTTGCGCTGAGTAACGTGACGTGAGGTGCCAGGTTTGCGACGATCTAAGTCAAGCTGAATATCAGCTTCCGATAACTCCATACCCGGTGGGCAGCCATCAACGACAGCTCCGATTGCTGGACCGTGGGATTCACCAAAAGTGGTGACAGTAAAAAGAAGGCCTAATGTATTTCCTGACATACCAATATTATGTCATTGCTCAGAAAATGCGGTTAAAAGACGCTATGAAGCTGCCTTTTCAGTATCTTCTGGCCAATCGCGAATATAGGCCTTTAACATCGTGTTTTCGAAGTCTTGGGCTTCCACCACGGATTTTGCAACGTCGTAGAAGGAAATAACCCCCATCAACATTTTTTGATCCATTACTGGTAAATAACGGGCATGGTCGACCAACATCATACGACGGACTTCGTCGATCTCGGTTTCCATATTGCATGTCAGGGGCTTTTGATTCATTACAGAGTTCACTTCAAGGCCATCAAGCTTGCCATGATGGCTAGCTAAGGCAGCAATGACTTCGCGGAAAGTCAGGATACCAACTAGCTTGTCATACTCCATCACTACCAAAGAACCGATGTCGTGCTCGCTCATTACCAGCACTGCTGTTTGAAGCGCGGTATCTGGGGACACTGTAAAAAGAGTACTTCCCTTAACGCGTAATATGTCGCGAACTTTCATTTGGTCTCCGTCAGGCGATGCATTGATAGCACAAATATAGACTCAAGACCTCTTGGAATCAAGATCTCAAACCTCTCTTTTAGTAACGAATAACCCTAATAAAACCGCTTCGGATATCCGGTAAATTGGCCACTATGACTGCTCCTGTCAGGGTGATCCACCAAGTTAAGTAGATCCAGGTAAGACCCAACGGAAAAATTGCAAAAGCTCCGTATACGGTTTTATAAAAGGCTGTGTGACTTAGAAACAAGGCAAAGCCGAACTTCATAAGCTCAAAAGCAAGTGCGGCTACTAAGGCACCTATGAATGCATCACGCCATAAAATCTTCGCATAAGGCAGAATTTTATAAACCACAGCATAGACAAGTATCGTAAGACAAATCGGAGCTATGGTTGCGGCTAATTGAAATCCAATAGAGACTGCGCTAATCCACCCTTCCGATGCGCTAAATAAAACACCGCTTAAGTAAATTCCAAAACCTAACAATATAGGTCCCAAGATTGTTGCTGCGCTGTAAATAATAATTTTCTTATAAAAGGGTCTTTTTGCGTTGACCCTAAAGATTTGATTAAAGGCCCCTTCGATCACTGCCAGCGTCATGATCGTAGTAATAATCAAACCAGCCAAACCTACAAAGGTCAATCCTCTTGCTTGTGATGAAAACTGATCCAAATAGATAAATACCTGTTGATTGATGCCTCCGGGCATATAGGTTTCTAATAACCAGTTTTTGAAGGCATTCTTAACTTGAATAACGCTTGGAAGATAACCAATTAGCATGGTGGCAATGGTTATCATTGGCACCATAGACAAAGTTGTCGTAAAAGATAGACTTGCAGCAATTTGTTTCAAATTTTGGCCGCGATTGTGCTCCCAGATCTCTTTAGCCAGAGAGAGCCATAATTGGGGGTTACGAATAAGGCGCATCGCCGTATCATAAGAGATCAATATGAGCCAACACGATATTTTAGTTTTGTACTACTCCCGTTACGGTGCAACCAGGGATCTGGCACGCCTGATTGCCGAGGGTATTGAAAGCGTTCCAGGGGTAAATGCTCGCCTGAGAACGGTTCCGCCTGTATCCACAGTATGTGAAGCTTCAGAGTCATCAATACCCCAGGATGGTGCTCCTTATGCTGAATACTCTGATTTACAGGAATGTATTGGCCTTGCTTTAGGGTCACCAACCCGCTTTGGCAATATGGCAGCCCCCATGAAATACTTTTGGGATGGCAGCTCCTCAGAGTGGCTCAATGGTGCCTTGATAGGTAAACCGGCCTGCGTCTTTACCAGTACTGGCAGTATGCATGGTGGTCAAGAAAGCACCCTTTTGACAATGATGATTCCCCTGCTTCATCATGGCATGATGCTGATGGGTCTTCCGTACAGTGAGCCTGACCTCATGTCCTCCAATACAGGTGGTAGCCCCTATGGTGTAACTCACCTAGCGCATGCTGATGGTAGAGCTCCAATCAGCCCAGAGGAGCAGCGCCTAGCAAAAGCACAAGGCAAACGCCTGGCTGAAACTGCTTTAAAACTTTATCAAAGCAAAGCTTAGGTAAACGCATATTCATCACGATGAAAAAGATTCTCGAAAAAAATCCGTATCAACTCATTGCCACCGCAGCCTTTGTTGACCTATTTATTCTTTGCGTTTCCTGGGAGTGGTTTATCTCGCCTCTACGTCCTGGTGGCTCATGGTTAATCTTAAAAGGGATTCCCTTACTATTTGCGATCCCTGGAATATGGCAAGGTAAGGTTTACACCATGCAGTGGGCCTCCATGCTGATATTAATTTATATTACTGAAGGCTTAGTTCGTATTCTGGAAACTGGAGCCAACTTTTGGCTTGCAACTCTCGAAACAACGATTGCTACAGTAGGCTTCATTTGCCTCCTCATGTATTTGAAGCCCATTAAAAAAGAGGCCAAAGCCCTCAAAAAGATGTCGGCAAAGTAAGTATGCAAAACTTCATTAACGAACTTTCTGCAGTAATGGAGCAGAAATATATTCTTACTGCAGATGAAGATAAGACGCCTTATTTAACGGATTGGCGAAAGCGATTTACTGGGAAAGCGCTTGCTGTGCTTCTCCCTAAAACCAGCTCTGAAGTTGCTGAAATTGTGAAACTATGTTCTCAATATCAGATTGCGATAGTCCCACAAGGCGGTAATACCGGTTTTTGCGGTGGTGCTACTCCTGATGGTAGTGGCAAACAAGTCATTCTCAATCTCAAACGCATGAATCAAATCAGAGAGATTGATGTTGCCAATCAAACGATTACGCTTGAAGCTGGTTGTATCTTACAAACAGTACAAGAAAAAGCAGCAGAACAAGGGTTCCTATTTCCACTCAGTCTTGGTGCTGAAGGCAGTTGCATGATTGGTGGGAACCTAGCAACCAACGCGGGAGGTACGAATGTACTACGCTATGGTAATGCACGCGATCTCTGTTTAGGTATTGAGGTTGTCACAGCTAAAGGCGAGATTTGGAATGGTATTAAAGGCTTACGCAAAGACAATACTGGCTATGATCTGAGAGATTTATTTGTTGGTTCTGAAGGTACTTTAGGAATTATTACCTCAGCAGTAATGAAGTTATATCCACTTCCTATCTCTCAATGGACAACTTTAGTTGCTTGTTCAACAGTTGCTGATTGCATCGCCCTTCTCAATTTATTTCAAAAACGGGCAACGTCCTTATTGACTGGTTTTGAAATGATGACACAAGAGTCCTTGGAGTTAAATGAAAAACACTTTCCGCAAATGGCAAATCCCTTGCAAGGAAAACCGCCTTTTACAGTCCTCATTGAGTTGTCTGACCATGAAAGCGAAGATCACGTAAAACAACTTCTGGAAACTGTTTTAGAAGAGGCATTTACGTTAGAGTTGATCAGCGATGCGGTAATCGCTAACAATTTAAGTCAGGCAAATGCGTTTTGGCATATGCGTGAACACATCACCCTGGCTCAAGCTGAGGAAGGTGCAAATCTAAAGCACGATATTACGATCCCCCTATCTTCAATGGATAGCTTTATCCAAGAGACAGATTCCTTAATGAGGGCTCAGTATCCAGGCATCAGAATCATTAATTTTGGTCATTTGGGGGATGGAAACCTGCACTACAACATTGCCCCACCCTTGGGTGTTGACCCTAAGGCCTTTAACCAGGCCAATGAAAATTCAATCCATCAGCTCGTTTATGCCCAGGTTGAGCGTTGTCATGGCTCAATTTCAGCTGAACATGGGGTAGGACAGCTTAAATTAGAAAGCCTAAGGGCTCACAAGGGCGAAGTAGCCCACGAGCTCATGAAGACCTTAAAAACGGCCCTGGACCCCCAAAACATCCTTAATCCCCACAAAGTGGTATCGATTTAAAGAAATATCGGGGTTTTAATAAATATTTTGTATTTTGTGTCATCTCGATCCCAATTTCGTGCGTTGTATGGACATGGAGGTGACAAATATGTCAACAAGACTCAAACGTTGGGCCCGTGCAATTCAACAGAACGACTTGTCCAAAAGGACGCCTGAGGTCGCTATTGGCTATCTAGATAGCAAATATCGCGATATCGCTTGGCGCTACATCCGCATTCTTGGCTTTGAGCGCACTATCAGCTTCATGGCTAGCAACAATTTTCATCCTGAGTAATTTCTATCAACCCTAAGTAATTGATTTATTTAGGATTTTTGCTTATCGCTGCATTTTCTCAGGGCTTAGCTAAAGAATTCTTTGGCTTGAGCCAATAATAGCTCTGGAAGCTCTTCTGGAATGTAGTGCCCACAGGGAACAGCCATCCCCGAGACGTCAAGAGCAAGCTCTTTCCAGTCTTCAATTGGTTTAAAGCACTTATTTACTAAGCCATGCTCTCCCCATAGGACTTTTATAGGCATCTTCAGCTGCTTACCGGCAGCGCGATCTGCGCGATCATGAATGAGATCTATAGAAGCTGCAGCACGATAGTCTTCGCACATCGCATGCATGCTATCGGCATTGCTGACGCCGGCTAAATATTCAGCCCATCTTTCCGGTGTAAAAATTCCAGTACCGGCATGCCTACCCATATGATTTTTTAACCAGAACTCGGGGTTAGCACCAATCATCGTCTCAGGGATGGGTTCTGCTTGTATTAAGAAGAACCAATGCCAATAGCCCCTGGCTAATTCCATCGTTGTGTTCTCATACATTTTTAGAGTTGGTGAAATATCCAGGACCATTAAACGTAAAACACTTTCAGGAAAGTCCATAGCTAGCCGATGAGAAACCCTTCCACCTCTATCATGACCTAATAAGTAGAATTGACCAAACCCTAGACTCTTCATCAAAGCATGTTGATCTGCTGCCATAGATCTTTTTGAATAGGTAGAGTGATCTGGTTTTCCATGAGGCTTAGATGAGGCGCCATAGCCTCGAAGATCTGCAGCTACGACCGTAAATTGTTTGGCTAACTCTGGTGCGACCAATTCCCAGATTGCTTTGGTTTGTGGAAAGCCATGAAGTAAAAGTAAAGGAGGCCCATTGCCGCCGATGAGATAGGAGATTTCAATGGGACCATCTTCAGAATCAGTGGAAAACTTTTTAGCTTCAAAGCCAGTAAAAGAAACGGACATCATGCACCTAATAAAAAGAGCCTCCTAAGAGGGTAATATCAATTAAACACTAGCGATTTGCCAGCGCCTGAATTTCAGCTACAGTTACATAGCCTTTATTTGCTGAATCAATATAACTAAAGTGGCTATAAATACGCGGCATGCATCCATTGGCCTCTTCTTTAGTTAGCTTGCCGTCATGATTGGTATCGCATTTAGCAAAACGATGAGAAATCTCTTTATCACGTGACGCATCATCTGCATGAGCAATAAGCGGCACTAGCAACAGCAAATTTAGGCCAATAAGAATGAATAAGCTAGAAAGTAATCTCATAAGAATTTCTTATTTTCCTGTTGGTGTTGGATTTGCAGACGTCTCTAATGCTGAACGAACTACTTTCTTAGCCATTGCAACAAATGATTCAGCTGATCCAGAGTTTGTTCTAAATGATTCGCCTTGTACAGTAATCAAACCTTCACCTAAGAGTTGCTTGGATTGGCTGTCTGTAATCTTGCTTTCGACCAAAAGTGCTGGGGTTTTGGAATTTACCCCACCAGCATAGGCTGCTGCATTCATGGCTAAACCAATGGGTGTGAAACTCCAAGGTTGCAAACTATCTGCAGAGCTCTCAGCACCGGTAATGCCAACTGAAATACGGGCAACTCCAGGGCCAGGTTGAGTAGCAATCCTGATGGTTCCACGCGCATTGACTGCCTCCACCATGGAAGCCTGTAAAGTAGCCTTTGCTTGCTTAATCACATCAAGACTAACGTCCTTAGTTGCATTTTGGTTTAGGTAAATTGGATCAAGAATGACTGCCGTATAAGAGCCAGGATTTACACCTGAAATTCGGTATCTCCAAATACGGACATCCTTATCATTGGTCGTCATTGGCACCAGAAGATTGTAATCAGGTAAGAAGCCTGATCTTGGCATTGATTCAGTAGCTAACTTAGGAGCATTGCTACACGCTACCAAAGTCATTGCTGTTGCTAAAGAAGTCAACAATACATTCATTTTATTCATGGTGTTTCCAAGTGTTTGGTGGAACTTCTAAAGGTAGCAATGTAGTCTAGGACAACACAGCGGTATGAAACTAATCTGGTGCGGGGCAAGGCAATGTTCCCCCTGTCTTTTTATGGATCTGGGGTTTGCAATCTGATTGTGGAGGTACGATTTTTACTGGGGCTGCTGCAGATGACGTTGTACTGGATGAGGCTTGCATTGAAGGTGATGCAACAGCTGTTACTGGCGCGGATGTAATTTGCATATTTGTAGAAGCTACAGACTTCTCAGGCGCCAAGCCAGCCTCTTTATAAAACACTTTATCGGATCCAGGGCATGGTAAAAGTGCACCTGTTTTTGGATTAACAACATCCTTACATTGCGGGTTAGCCTCAAAACGGGCTTCTAGCTTAGCAACAGAACAGGCAGACAACAAGGAGATGGTTGCGAGTATTAAAAGGTTTCTAGCTAAATAGATTTTCATAGCTGCATTCTAAATTAGAAGAAGCTAGCAAAGTAGATAGTTTGCCGTTTAATGAAGCATTCAGGAGATGCGAGTGGATAA
>Ga0214172_1000535_pt1 | contig 15690 bp, 19 predicted proteins | sample TroBogEpilimnion_29_FD_153010 | JGI IMG/M metagenome (GOLD analysis project Ga0214172, IMG submission 153010) | Freshwater microbial communities from Trout Bog Lake, WI - 12JUL2007 epilimnion | ecosystem: Environmental > Aquatic > Freshwater > Lake > Epilimnion/Euphotic zone | place: Trout Bog...
GTTTGTGTTTTGATATTGACTTTATTTTTGTTTTCATATTTCTTGTAATTTATTTTGTTTCCAATGGTTTAATTTCTTTGCAATTTTTTTTGTTTCTAATAGAAATCCATCGTGACCAAAATCTGAATAAATTTGAATTAAGGTTGCATCAGGAATTTCTCTTGCTAATAACTGTTGTTCTGACAATGGAAAAAGAATATCGCTTTCTATATTATAAATAACTGTTTTAGCGACAATCCCTTTTAGTGCATTATTGAAAGTACCTCTGCCTCTGCTTACATTGTGGCTATCCATCGCCTTGGTGAGTAAGAAATAGGAGAAAGAATTGAATCGTTGGGTAAATTTTAGCCCCTGGTATTTTTGATATCCTTCAGCCAAAAAATGCTCTACTTTATCTGATCCCGATTCTGCTTGAGAGAGTTGATAGGTTCGGTAGCTGCGGTAGGATAATAATGCAATAGTCCTAGCAGTCGCAAGTCCTAGTTTGCCGGCATCAGGGTGATTTTGATTCCAAGTAGCATCTGCTTCAATAGCCATACGCTGGGATGTATTAAAGGCTACACCCCATGGTGAATGCGCTGCATTGGTTGCTAACAGAACCAAATGATTTAGCCGCGGCCCTAACTCAATTGCCCACTCTAAAGCGATTTGTCCTCCTAAGGATGCTCCAATCAGAAAATCAATTTGAACAATACCCAAATGATTGGCCAATAATTTTAAAACATTGGCCATGTCGCGTATGGTAAAACTAGGAAAGTTGCGGTAGTATGGTTCTCCGGTAGTTGGATTTAGACTTAGTGGACCAGTTGTACCATAACATGATCCAAGATTATTGGCACAAATGATGAAATATTCTTCTTCATCAAAAACTTGGTCTTCATCTAAAAGGCCAGGCCACCAAGAAGTGAAATCAGAATTAGCAGTAAGGGCGTGGATTACCCACACTACTTTGGATCGACTACCCCATAATCGTCCTTTGGTAGTGTAAGTAATCTCTAACCCTTTTAACAAATATCCGTTTTCAAATTCAAATAAACCCGGATATTGAAAAACCTCAGCCATTTTAGGCAGTTGCTAGTTGTAAGTCCTTATTTTTAAGCCTTTCATTCAATTTGGAAAAGGCAAATGCAAAATCATTCTTGATATCTTCAATGTTTTCAAGTCCGACTGAAACCCTTAACAATGTTGGTGTTACACCAGCAGACAATTGTTCGACTTCAGACAATTGCTGATGTGTTGTATAGGCCGGTTGGATAATCAAAGATTTTGCATCACCGACATTCGCCAAATGACTTACCAAACGCAATTTATTTACGAAATGCGCTGCGTCTTCTTTTGTTCCCTTCAATTCAAAGGACAGCACACCTCCAAAGCCATTGCGCAAATACTTCTTGGCCAAATTATGGTATGGACTGTTTTGTAAACCTGGATAATTAACATGCTTCACATTCGGATGTTTCTCTAACCAATGTGCTAATGCCAAGGCATTGTCTACATGGCGTTGAACGCGCAGGGAAAGAGTTTCAAGTCCTTGTAGCAATAAGAATGAATTGAATGGGCTAATGGATGGTCCAAAATCGCGCAAACCTTCTACCCTAGCCCTGATAATGAAAGCAATGTTTCCAAATTGACTTCCTGCTCCAAAGACATCCCAGAATTTTAAACCATGATAGCCTTCAGAAGGAGTTGTGAATTGTGGAAATTTTCCATTACCCCAATTGTAATTTCCGCCATCCACTATGACTCCACCTACTGAAGTGCCATGTCCTCCAATCCATTTTGTGGCTGATTCAACAACAATGTTAGCACCATGTTCTAATGGTCTAAAAATAAAACCTGCTGCACCAAAAGTATTGTCAACAATTAAAGGTAGATCATGCTTTTTGGCAAGAGCAGCAATGGCTTCGAAATCAGGTACATTAAAGCCTGGATTGCCAATGGTTTCTAAGTAAATGGCTTTGGTATTTTTATCAATCTTAGACTCAAAGCTAGCTACATCATCACCTTTGGCAAAGCGTACATCGATGCCAAGGCGTTTAAACGATACCTTGAATTGATTGTAGGTTCCACCATACAAAAATGAGGTGGTTACAAAATTTTCACCTGCTTGCAAAATGTTATTCAGGGCTAAAAACTGGGCGCTTTGACCTGAACTAGTTGCAAGAGCGGCTACACCACCTTCAAGCGCGGCAATGCGTTTTTCAAAAACGTCGGTGGTGGGATTTTGAAGACGTGTATAGATGTTGCCAAATTCTTTTAGGGCAAATAGATTTGCTCCGTGCTCAGAATCTTTAAAAACATAAGAGGAGGTTTGATAAATTGGTACTGCTCTTGATAAGGTAGTTGAATCTGGTTCTTGACCAGCATGTAACTGAAGGGTTTCGAAATGATATTTTGGTGTTGTTGACATGTTTTATCTTTTTTAAATTCGTTTGGATTATTTTTCATAGTAACTCTATAGTTTTTATATACTAATAGAGTTTTAAAAAGACCTGGAGGTTAACCGTGCATCCAGGCCTTTCTTTTTGTTATTGTTTGTTTTGTGTTTGAGTTGTAGTTCAGTTGTGGTTTAATAACTAGTGGTCGAAAACCAATTATTCTTTCCACCAACTATAGAACCAATCGAATTGTTTGTCATACAAGTCTAAAAACTGATCCGCGTTGTGTTGCGTCAATTTTTTAGTAGCCTCTATGTTTTGTTCGATCAACGAGGCGGATTGCTTCAGATTGGTAGCCCAAAGATCCGCAGCTTTAGACAAAAAGCGGGTGTCATCTAAAATTAACTTTGAAGATACAGATTCTACCAATTTTTTGTTTGCATCAATCGCCTTGGTGATTTGTTTCGATTGTTCTCCTATGAGTTCGCGCACAAGCTCATTTGAGTTTTCTACATTTGCCCTAAATTCACTTTTGAATTTTTCAGCTTTTTCGTTTTTTTCAGTATGTGAAGTTGCCATTTTATATCTGGATTTTTACGTTTTAAATTTGTAGTTATAATTAATAATTCATTGTCTGGTTTTAATTGATTTCTTGGGTTTGCTTACGCTGTCAACAATAATACTTGGATGCGAAGAAATGATAATAGAGAAATGCCACTTGCTGGAAAGCTACCTCTAATTGGAGTTTAGCTTGCTTTGTTTGTTGAGTTGCTTTGTTCATATTCTATATTCTCTATCGTTTTGGTAGACAAATGTAATGAAATATTTAATTGCCAAACAAATTTCTTAAAATATTTTCTGATTTTTGTATATAAATTCTATAGTTTAAATAGTTTTTAACATTGTAATACATGAATGAAAAAACTGAAACCGTCGGACTGGCGCTAATTGTAGCCCTAATTAGTTTAGAAATAATCATCCTAAAATTGACTAGAAAAAAAATCCAGTTAGACCTTAAAAATTGGATTTCTAACCTGAGTATTGGGATCGGAGAAAGGTTTACAGACCTGTTCGTTGCCCCGTTAGTTTATTTATTATTCCAATTTCTATTTAAAAACTATAGGATATTTACTGTTCCTGAAAATTGGTGGAGCTTTATTCTGCTTTTATTTGTAACAGATTTTATTTGGTATTGGTACCATCGTTTGAGCCATAGGGTCAATTTATTTTGGGCAGCGCATATTGTGCATCACCAAAGCCCTGATTATAATCTAACCGTAGCTGCTCGTATAACTTTGTTTCAAACCATTATCAGAACTGCTTTTTGGAGTGTATTGCCTATTTTAGGATTTTCAACAACTGAAATTTTTGTTGTTCTTTTATTCCATGGTATTTATTCTTTCTTTACACATACACAATTAGGTAAAAATCTCCACTTTTTAGAAGTTATATTCATTACCCCATCATTGCATGGTGTTCATCATGCTTCTAATTCTGAATATATTGACAAAAATTATGGAGACATATTCGTATTTTGGGACAAGCTCTTTGGAACTTTTGTTAAAGAGAAAGAAGCTCCAAGATACGGCCTAACCAAGCCATTTACCAGTCATAGTTTTTTATGGCAACATTTTCATTACTATGCGGAATTGTTTTATGCAGTTAAAACCGAAAAAAACTGGACCCAGCGGTTAAAAATTATTTTCGGACCACCTGAAAGGCTGGATGGCAGCTATAGGACAATTTTAGAAACAAAATGGATTCAATCTGTCAATTTCGAAATACCTACTGGCTTAAAATTTTATGTTATTGCTCAAACCATAGCTAGCCTGTTGATTCTAATTGGAGCAACTTGGTTCTATAAATTGATTAATTGGGAAATTGGGATTTGCCTATTTGCAATCCTATTTCTTAGTCTAATCAATATTGGGGCAATTATGGAAAAGAAAAGATACCCAATTTATATTGAGATTGCGAGAATAGCTGTTTTGGTTATTTTATGTCTCAATATTCTAATTACTAGGGCTTAGTCGGCTCTTTCTGTACAATGAAGTTGCCCTGAAGGTCAAACAACAATTCAAAATGTTTTTTGCCTTTGTCCATTTCTAATTCGTAAAAGGTTTTACCATTGACATCGGTAATGCGGGCTGCTTCGGTGATATGAAAACCATGGTAGTTTTGAATGCTGTAATCAATAATGGCCTTTGGCATCTCACTCACACTCATTTCTTGTTCAAACTCCTTGAAATTACCAGCAGGATCAAATATGGCTGAGGATTGTACTTTGTCCATATAAAATCCAACCTCAAAGTCTGAGTTCTCTTTTTCCCATTTTAAAACCTTTACACCAGGGTATTTTTTAGCAAAGCTTTCTTTAACAATACTTGGCACTTCAGCTTCGTTGATTTTTTGAGCCAATCCAACCTGGGTAAGTGAACTTAAAACAGTAAGTAAGAGTATGTGTAACTTCTTCATAGTCAATAAGATTTGATTGTCAAATTTAACAATTTAATTAAAATACTTGTCAAATTTGAACAGAAAGACCATAAAGAATGAATAGAAAATGCAGTAGCGTAAAATTAGGGTTAATTTAACTTTACGCTACTGTTAAAAATAATTATTTGGCGATAAGCAATTTGAAAAATTGATCTAACTGGGGCAGAATAATAATGCGTGTGCGGCGGTTTTTAGCTCTGCCTTCAGGGGTGGAATTGCTGGCAAGAGGCAAATAACTTCCGCGACCTGCAGCTGTAATGCGTACCGGATTGATCTTGTATTCTTTTTCTAACACCCGAACGACAGAGGTTGCACGTTTTACACTTAAATCCCAGTTATCCACCAATACATTCTTGCGGAAGGCTAAGCTGTCGGTATGACCTTCTACCATCACATCTAAATCGGAATGTGCGTTGAGGATTTTGGCAATCTTTCCTAATATAAGGGTGGCAGCAGGACTTACCTGGTATTGTCCACTGTTGAATAGCAATTTATCAGACAATTCAATATATACCACTCCTTTTTCAACTTTAATAGTTACGTCTTGGTCGTTGATGTCATTGAGACTGCCTTTTAGGTTCATTACCAAGGCGAGATTGAGAGAGTCTTTGCGTTGAATGGCTTTGTTCAAACTTCCAATATAGGCATCCTTTTCTGCTAAGGTTTGTAAGGACTGCCTCATGCTCTCGGCCTGTTTGCCTGTTACCACTGACATGTCTTCCAATGCAGATAGTACTTGGTTGTGGCTTTTCTTGGTGGTCTCTAGTTGATCTAGTAAGGCCTTGTTTTTAATATTCAATTCATTTATGGTTGCATTTAGGGTCCTAACTTGTTCATCACATGCGGTTGCTTTGCCTGTGGTTTCATGGTAAGCTTTATCAAGGGCTTTGTACTTTTTTGAACTGACGCAAGAGATTGTTGCAAGGCAAATGATGCCCATGAAAAGATAATTCTTCATCTGAATTTAGATTTAAATGGTTCGTAAAAGATGGATGCAGGTTGCGGGATACCTGTTATTTAAGAAGTGTAATTGGTAAACCCTTGAGGTGGCCCACGGAATGAAAGGAAGGTCTTACTGCTTAGCAGAGACTTTTGAGTAAGCTCATCTATTTGATAAGGTAAGGCTTTAAAGCTTGAACTCGGGATTTGTTGCTGATGGGGAGGAAAAAAGATAAAGTCAAACCTATTGGGGTCTTTTTTAGGGAATCGGTCTCCGTGGATTTGGCCTCCTGAGATTTGGTCTCCATGGCTTTTGCTTTTAACTGCATTACTTACCAAGACTTGCCATTGTTCTGCATGTTGGTGTTGGTAAACCAAATAAGCTGGCCTGAATGGCAGTAAATAATACAATGCACAAAGGTATGCCCCAAATAAAAAAAACCTGTGCTTGGACCGATTGTTCATGCTATTTTAATTCAGCATTGGAGCTAAAATCAGGTAACGTAACTGGACGTTGAAAATTGTGTTCGGTGCTGTCGTATTTGCGAGGTGGCACTTTGAGTTTGTATTTGCTGATTTCGCCCTTTTCTAGAATGAAGATTTCGCAGTTGTGTGGATTGGCCAACAGCTCAAACTGCTCTACGGTCCAATGGAACCATTTCATCAAAAAAAGTCGGATGGTTAATCCATGTGATACGACAATCACGTTTTCGGGGAAGTCTTCTTTTTCAAAATCTCGGTGGAGCGAACCAAAGAAATCGCTGACCCTATCATATACATCGGCGGCCGACTCTCCATCAGGGATGCGGAAATAAAAGGTTCCATAGGCATCTCTGGATTTGATGATTTCTGCCGTTTCGGTTTCGCTGCGCAGGTGTCCCCATTCTTGCTCGCGGATGCGGGGCTCTTCATTGAATTCGGGATTTGAAATCTGCATACCTTTGAGAATTTGCTCAAAGGTGCTGCGTGTTCTCCACATGGGTGAAATGTAAAAGCAAACCGATTCATCACCTATAATTTGTTTCAGGCTTTTACCTGCATTTAACGCTTGTTCGCGGCCTTTAGGGGTTAACTCTAGGGCGTAGTCAGGAATGCGGTCGTAAATGGTGCTGTCAACATTGCCTTGGGATTCTCCGTGACGGACGAGGATGATACGTTTTGGTTTCAAGGGATATAGAACTTTTAGATATACATTAGTTTTGAGTGAGAAGACTATTGCTTGGCTTGTTGTTGCAATTATGACTATTGCTTGGCTTTATGTAACTCTGCCTTTTTAACCTCATCTAGCTGGTTCATGGCCATCAACTGTTTAACTGAGTTTTGCATGCCTTCAGGAGAACCATCAATAAAGATGACATTGCCTTTACCTACCTCTGCGAAATTCTTGATGGACTCTGTCCACATGCTGAACATGATCATAGAGGCATCTAGGTTGACCTGTTGCATTTCTTTGGCTGCATTGCTCATACCCTTGGCGACTTCTTCGCGGAACAAGGCGACACCCTGTCCTCTTAACTGGGCTGCTTCTCGTTCTGCACTTGCCGAAATTTTAATGGCGTTTCCTTCGGCTTCTGCAGCTTTGGTCTTGGTGATTAGAAGTGCTTGCCCTTCATTTTCGGCAGCGGCTTTGAGGTTATTGGAAGCCACTACACGTGACATGGAGGTCATGATGGCTTCATCGAAGGTGATGTCGTTGAGTTGTAAATCGATCAGGTGATAACCCCAACTTTCGAGGGTATGGTCAATATGTTGTTTGACATCTTCAACCAAGTCGCGGCGCAAAGAAAGAATCTCGGCTTGTTTCTTGGTGGCTACAAATCCACGGATTGAACCTTCGACTGTGCGAATTAAGGCTTGCATCAAACTGCGGTCATCAACGAATTTGAATGCTACGTTGACAATGGTTTCTTCTTTTTGATCGATGACTGCATATAACAACATGGCCTTGAAATAGACATTGGCTTGGTCTATGGTTACGGCCTGAAAGTCTAACTCGACTGATCGGTTTTGAATAGACAGCTTGCGGTAAATTTGCTCGATTAAGGGGATTTTGAAATTTAAACCTGGGGCTAATACCCGGCGGTACTTACCAAATACTGTGATGACTGCAACATAACCTTGCTGAACCGTAACGAAACTGGAAAAGACGACGGCTAAAGCAGCAAATACGAAAAACAAGAGAACGTAGGGCATAACTTGTAATTTTTAAGTGAAACGGGTGGTTAGAATGGAATAAAGGTACAATCTAATTCAACAAGTTAGAAATTGTATTTTTGTAGTATGAAAATAGAAATCTGGAGTGATGTGATGTGTCCATTTTGCTATATCGGCAAAAGGAAATTGGAAAAGGCCCTTGAGCAATTTGAGGGCAAGCGCAATGTGGAGATTACTTGGAAAAGTTACCAGCTGAACCCTCATATGGAATACCAAGAGGGCGTGGATGTTTATACCTATTTGGCTGAAGTGAAAGGCAAATCGCGTGAGTGGGCTGAGGAGATGCATGCCAACGTCAGCAAAATGGCCAATGAGGTAGGCTTAAATTATGACTTTGACAAGGTGAAGATTGCCAATTCTTTTGATGCCCATAGGGTAATTCAGCTGGCTAAAAAATACAACCTGACGAATGAAATTGAAGAGCGTTTTTTCAAAGGTTATTTTATTGAGGGTGCCTTGATGAGCGACCATGCTACCTTGTTGAAATTGGCTGTGGAAGCAGGCTTGAACGAAGCTGAGGTGAAGCATGTATTGGAGACGGATGAGTTTGCGCTTGAGGTAAAGGCTGATGTGGAAGAGGCACAACGCATAGGGGTGAGAGGGGTTCCGTTTTTTGTTTTTAACCGGAAATATGCCATTAGTGGTGCTCAGGATACAACCGTTTTTTTGGAGACCTTGAGAAGGAGTTTGGAGAATTGAACAGTAGGCAATAATTGACTAAAAAAAATTATTTGACTAAATTTACAAAAGTGAAAGAAATCAATTTAAATATTGAAGAAATTAGAAGCTTATGCTTAAGTCATAAGGTAAGATCTTTGTTCGCTTTTGGATCTGTTGTTATTGACAAACTTAAACCCGAAAGCGACATTGACTTGGTGGTTGATATTTCAGAAAATGACCCCATAATATATTCTGATTATTATTTTGACCTGAAAAATAAATTGGAGGCTATTTTTCACAGACCTATAGATTTGCTGGAAAAAAGGACCATAAAAAATAAATTCTTTTTAGCTCAGATTAACCATTCTAAAGTAAAAATCTATGAAGAATGAGTTTAAAACTTGGTTGGAAGATATATCAATAGCAATTAAAGAGATTAAATCTTTTATACCTGAGCCTCGTAAATTCGAAATTTTTAAGGAGGATATTAAAACACAGCGTGCCGTAGAAAGAAACATTGAAATAATTGGGGAAGCTGTGAATAGAATAATTAAGGAAAACCCAAGTTTTCCAATAAAAAACGCTCGTAAAATTGTTGATACCAGAAATAGGATATCACATGGTTACGATAGTGTCTCTAAAGAAATAATATGGGCCATAATAATTAAAGATCTACCGCTTCTTGAAACAGAAATTGAAGCTTTAAAAGGAGGATATTAAAAGTTTTAATTGGAACCTTTCTTATTCAAAATCTAACACCCTTTTTACCTCGTTGTAGTCTATTGAAGTGATGCCCAACTTTGAACTTGAAAAATTGCACCAAATGTATGTATAGGTTGAGTGGGTGTTATGTGCAAAACATAACTTGATGGTTTTGAATTTGTATAATCCAAAAAAAACTAAAGAAAGGGATGTTGAAGATAATGCATTGAATAAATAATTGGAGGGGTAATAAATTGGGTATAAATACTCAGAATTTTACTTTAACTTTTCAATAATTTAATCGTTTAAACCATATTTCCATTTTAAACGTTCAGTTCAGTTTTTCTGCATTGAATAAGTTTGCATTTTGAAAACTTATTATTAAATTTGTATGATGAATATTATATGTAAACCTACTGTTAATTATTACATAAATAAATATCCTAAGGCTAAAATTCCGTTAATAACTTGGTTTAAAGAATTTAGTAAGCAGGAATTCAAAAATTTCAATGAACTTAAAAATAAGTATGGAAATGCAAGTCTAATCGGTAAAAATAGAGTAGTATTTAACATAAAAGCTAATGATTTCAGGCTACTAGTTTCTATCAATTTCAGAAAAAAAGCAGCATACATCATTTGGTTTGGATCTCACGAAGAGTACGATAATATTAATGTAGAAACGATCAAGTTTGATTTCAAAACCATGAATACTTCAAAAAAATGAAAAATAATTGGAAGGTAATAAAATCTGAAAAAGATTATCAAAAAGCGATTCAAAGAACAATTCAAATTTTCCATGCTGAGGAGGGAAGCACTGAAGCTGATGAACTTGATTTATTATTGGTGTTGGTAAAGGATTATGAAGACAAAAATATTGCCTTACCAAGCCTGGATCCGATTGAAGTTATTAAATTAAAAATGAAAGAACTTGGTATAACGCCAAAGGACCTTGAACCTATCATTGGATCAAAAGGGCATGTTTCATCAATCCTATCAGGTAGAAGAGAAATAACATTAAAAATGGCCAAAAAACTTATGGCCTATTTCAAGCTCCCTGCAGAAATATTTTTGCTGTCTTAGCAATTTTACTTAGATACAAAACAATAAAACTTGCGTGCAGCGAAGAGGAAAAGTAAAATTGATACTTTCAAATAAGAAACTATAATGAGCTCAGAAACAAAAATAAAATGTCCGAACTGCGGTTCTTCGATTGATGTACAAAATATTCTTGCCCACCAATTGGAGGATGAATTGAAGAAGAAGTATGCGGCTCAGTTGTCTGAAGAAAAGAAAAGGTTTGACGCGCAACAAGAAGTTTTGAATAAAGCGAAAGAAGAGTTTGAGTTGAAAAAACAAAAGGAAAACGAATTGTTTCAGGAGAAGTTGGATAGTAAATTGAAGGAAGAACGCAAAAGAATGGAGGCGTCATTGAGCTCCAAATTTAGGGAAGAACAAGCTGAACAAGTTGCCATTTTACAAAATGAACTAAAGGAGAAATCAGAGCAGGTGAAAGAATTGAATAAGAGCAAGGCCGAGATTGAAAAGCTTAAAAGAGAGAAGGATGAACTTAAGGAAAGTGTGGAGGCTGAGTCGCAAAAAAGGTTGAATCAAGCAATTACTGAAGAAAAAGAAAAAATCAGAAAAGCTGAAGAAGAAAAAAATGAATTCAGGTTTAAAGAGCTTCAAAAGAAGTTAGAGGATCAGATGCGGTTGACTGAAGAGATGAAACGCAAGCAAGAACAAGGCTCGATGCAATTGCAAGGAGAGGTTATGGAATTGGCTATCGAACAATGGCTGGCTGAACAGTTTCCGTTGGATACGATTGAGGAGATTAAGAAAGGTGCCCGAGGTGGGGATTGTGTGCAGATAGTGAACACCAGAAACAAACAAAACTGTGGGTCTATTTATTATGAGAGCAAGCGCACAAAGGATTTTCAGTCAGGATGGATTGAGAAGTTTAAAACGGACATACGAGAAAGGGGTGCAAACATTGGAGTGCTGGTAACAGAGGCGATGCCGAGTGATATGCAAAGGATGGGGCTAAGGGATGGAATTTGGATTTGTTCTTTTGATGAGTTTAAAGGGCTTTGCGCAGTCTTACGAGAGTCTATTGTACAAATTAGCACAGCAGTTGCTTCGCAGGAAAACAAAGGGGATAAGATGCATATGTTGTATGATTACCTGACCAGCAATACTTTCAGGTTGCAAATTGAGGCAATAGTTGAAGGATTTACAGCGATGAAGGTGGATCTTGAAAGTGAGAAGAGAGCCATGCAACGAATTTGGAAACAAAGAGAGAAACAAATTGAAAAGGTAACCTTGAATACCATTGACATGCATTCATCTATTAAAGGCATTGCTGGTAATGCCATTCAGGCAGTGAAATTACTTGAATTGCCTGAAGGGAAAGATGCTGAGGGGGAGGAATAGTTAAAATATTAGTCTTTTTAGCAAATTTTGCTTATTTTAGCTAAAATATTAACCAAAAATGATCAAGTACGGTATTGGACATAATCCTACTGATTTACAAGAGATTATTGCTAGCAACCACAAAAAAATCAGGAAACAACAAGGGTTGACGCAAGAAGAATTGGCGATACGTGCAGGAGTTTCATTAGGCAGTTTGAAGCGTTTTGAAAGAACTGGTCAAATTTCATTGGAGGCATTGCTGAAATTAGCTGCCTGCTTAAATAGGATGGAGGAGTTTGAGATGCTATTTCGACCTTTAGAAAATTATAAGGCCATTGAAAAGTTATTTAGTGATAATAAAAGGTAAATCCAACTTCATTAATTGGCAAAAATGGAACGCATTCGTAAAATATTTGTCTGCATAAGATTTTCAAGTCAAGAAATTGAAGTTGGGGAATTGGTTGAGGAGGAGGGAAAAATATATTTCAAATACGTGGATAGTTTCCTTCAATCTGGGTTAGAGATTTCTCCATTCAAGCTTAAATTAAGCCCTTATATATACCAAGCAGATTCTCAGCCCTTTGATGGTCTTTTTGGTGTATTCGCAGATTCATTACCTGATGGTTGGGGAAAACTATTGTTAGATAGGAGCCTTTTAAGTATAGGGAGAAATTTACAAGATGTATCATTGCTAGAACGTTTAGCCTTTGTTGGTAATAATGGTATGGGAGCCCTTACGTTTAGACCAGAAAAAGGATTAAAGGTATTGGCTGAAGATAAAATTGAATTAGATGCTATTTCAAAAGCCAGCACGAAGATTTTAGAAGGTAAATCAAGTACAGTGTTAGAAAGTATCCTCAAATTAAATGGATCATCAGGTGGTGCAAGGCCCAAAATAGTAATTGGTTATAATCCATTGACAGACCAAATTATAGAAGACAATGGAAGTTTGCCAATAGGTTTTGAGTCTTGGTTAATTAAGTTTTCAGCCACAATAGATAGACCTGATGCAGCTAATATTGAAATGGCTTATTATTTAATGGCTGTTAATGCTGGCATTGAAATGAGTGAATCTAGGTTGTTCAAAGGTAAATCAGGCAGTAACTACTTTGGAACGAAACGATTTGACAGAAAAGGAAATAATAGATTACATCTTCATTCGGCTGCTGGTTTGATGCACGATAACTTTAGGATAAGTAATTTAGATTACGGCGATATCATGGATTGTGCATTCAAATTGGAGCGAAACGTAAATGCTTATGAGAAGGTGCTACGACTAGCTGCCTTTAATCTGTTTATGCACAACAGGGATGACCATAGCAAAAACTTTGCCTTTTTAATGAATGAAAAAGGGGTTTGGAGATTTGCCCCCGCCTATGACTTGACCTACTCCAATGCTAGCCATGGAATGCACAGCACCTTGATTGCAGGAGAAGGAGCTCATCCTACAGAGAAGCACCTATTAGAATTAGCCCATTATTTTAAAGTTAAAAATGGACCCGAAATAATTAAGCAAGTCAAACAAACGGCAGCAAAATGGGAAAAGTTTGCCGAGAAGGCTGGGGTGAGTAAAATGTCTGCCAGAATAATTAATAAAGAGATTACAACAGGATAAATGGCTGGTGTTTTAATTAAACCTTTCTGTAATATCTGCTATGTCAAATTTACCGTCTAGAATTTGTACTTCAATTTTTCCATGTAAAATATCAAAAAAGAAGTCTCTGAGCTTATCTTGAGTTAACACAGCTGCCTCTCCTTTTGAATCAATTCCTAAATCATACGTCTTCAGTAATTGCGTTCCGAGGCTGGCTGCTGTCAATAAAAAATGATTTTGAAACTTATCCATGTCAAGCAAGTCGGCAGCTAATACTTTTCCAACTACGGTATAACTTCTTATGGACTTTTGAGTAGCCTCATCTGTTAATGTTGTTTTAACCTCATCTGTGTCAATGTTCATTTCTATTTTACCAGAGTTAGCAGCCTGCGGTAGTCCTTTATAAAGTGATCCTAAGTCAGCTAAACTCAAATTGTAAAATTTCGTACCTGGCATCGTTACAACTTTTTCAATAGAAAATGCACTTGGCAACAACAATCCAATTACCTGTGATGCTTTAATGGTAGGGGTATTGAAGGTTCCTACAATGACATTTTTTAAATCAATGGTTTGGGTAGCAAAGACACCTCCTATAACTACACAGTTCTCTAGAATGATATCATCTGCATATATACTTCCGGCAACAAATGCATTGTACAAAGTAACGTTCTTGGCATTAATATCTGAATGAAAAATAAGGCGACAGTTTTGAGCCCTTGAAACAACTGCGTTTGCAGATCCTACACTCTTTTTGAAAGAGATATTCCCTGAGGCTTCGCTATTGATATACAACTCGAGCTGAGTAAATACGCTTCCGTGAATTTCGGAGTTGCCTTGTTGAATTTCTAACTTATGGGCATAAACAGGACCCTCAATTGTGGTGTTCCCTTGAATGGTGACGGTTCTGTTCAACTCGGCTATTTTTTCAGGCAAGATAGATCCTTTTACCAAATTGTCTTTTAACTGAATATTGTTTTCGTTAAACCTAAGTTCTTTTAATTCGTTCATGACTTTTGAGTTAAATATTGTTTACAGATGCACCTTTAACAGTGGAGATTTTTGCTATTTGCCTAATCATATTTCTAACCCTTAAATCATGTGCTGCAGGATTCGGATAGGACTTATTAATTTCGTCATTAAAATATAAATTCAGGTTGTCGGCTTGTTCTTTTGGAACTTCTTTCCAAACAAGTTTTTTATCCTCAAACCGGAGTTTTATCTCATCTTGAACATTGGTTGGCTGAAGCGTTGAAACATATTTAGGGACTTGTAATTCACGATTCAATTCATTCAGATTTTTTGTTTCAAAAAAACAAACTGGTGCAAACTTTGTAGAAGCTGCACTTTCATTGAGCATACTCTTTCGGATGGTGTTATTTAATTCGGCTTGTTGGTAAAGAAATGACTTGGCTTTATTGAGTGTATCTAGGGCCCTTTTTTTGGCTATTGATGAAGTAATTTTAGCCCTTAAGGCACTTGATTCTGTACCGGCAACCGCTACGGTGTTGACTAAATCGTTTCCGGAAACACGGATTTTTTGATTGTCTGTTTCTTTCTTAAATACAAATGCAGGTTTGTCGAGTTCGTAAACTCTGTTGGCTAATTCATGGTTAAGGTCATCAAATATTTTCGCATATCTACTTGAGATCCGGTTAAAGTCGGTCTCCATTTGCGTCTTTTTTGCAACAACAGCTTTGGTTAACTCTGTTAAATGCATTAATTGTGACTCTATTCCGATGGAAAGTTCTGCTACTTGTTGACTAATTTCAGAACGGATGTAACCGAAAAAACCGGCAATGATGGTACTGCCAATCTTGCGTGAATTTTTGTGCTTTGAGGCAATCTGAGCGGCCTCTGTTGCAACAACTGCACCTGTAAGCAAATTTACATGTTCATTGCAACTTTCAACGCTAGAATCAAACGGATCGGTGTCAACATGAATTTGTACATCAACCGGAACATGTTCCTCATAATGTACAGTTACTGACATACTGCCTCCGCTTTGTGAAGATGGGTATGACCTTGTTACCGTTTGAGATCCTCTAACTGTTATTGTTTCTCTGTAATTTCTTGTATAACTCATACTGGAAACAATTAAATTGTCTGAAAACTAGATTTTTGAAATAAATCTTTCGCCATGTCTTTTACACGTTGTGATTGGTTGGACTTAGCAAGTAAATTAGAGAATTCAACTTTTACAGTAGCATCAGGGTTTTGAGCTGGAGACCAGTTTAGGGTACTTAACTTTGAATAAGCCATATTCTTAACAGCTGATTTTGCAATCGTGTCTAGTTGTGT
>Ga0214172_1000537_pt1 | contig 15638 bp, 16 predicted proteins | sample TroBogEpilimnion_29_FD_153010 | JGI IMG/M metagenome (GOLD analysis project Ga0214172, IMG submission 153010) | Freshwater microbial communities from Trout Bog Lake, WI - 12JUL2007 epilimnion | ecosystem: Environmental > Aquatic > Freshwater > Lake > Epilimnion/Euphotic zone | place: Trout Bog...
TTTTATGTGTCACGTTGCCGCTGGTGCTATGTCACAAGGTCGTAACGTTCTTTACATCACAATGGAAATGGCTGAAGAAAAGATTGCCGAACGTATTGATGCAAATCTCCTTAATGTTACATTGGATGATTTGACAAGTCTTCCAAAGGACATGTATGACAAGAAAGTTGCAAAACTGAAGGCGAAGACTACTGGTAAACTTATCATCAAAGAATACCCAACTGCATCCGCATCTGCAACACATTTTAGGTCCTTATTGAATGAACTCAATCTTAAAAAATCATTTCGTCCTGACATTATCTTTATTGATTATCTCAATATATGCTGTAGTTCTCGTATTAAAGCCGGAGCAAACATCAACTCCTACACCTACGTTAAGTCAATTGCAGAAGAACTGCGTGGCCTTGCCGTTGAATACGGAGTTCCAATTGTATCTGCTACACAAACAACACGTTCAGGCTTTACCAGTTCCGATCCCGGACTGGAAGACACAAGCGAGTCTTTTGGTTTGCCCGCTACCGCTGACTTGATGTTTGCTTTGATTACGTCCGAAGACTTGCAAGAACTTGGACAAATCATGGTGAAACAATTGAAGAATCGTTACAATGACCCTACAATGTATAAACGATTCACCGTTGGTGTTGACCGTGCTAAGATGAAATTGTATGATGTTGAACAATCTGGTCAAGATGGTCTTGTTGATGCAGGTCAAGACAAACCGTTGAACACTTTTGGTGACAGAGAAAAACCAAAGAAAAAAGGCTTTGAAGGATTTAAAGTATGATATTAAATAAAGAAGATGCACTACATTGTGCCAAAGTTTTTGAAGACTATTTCGATAACTTTAATCGTATCGATGAGTACATGCGGAATCAAAAATCACTTCAAATGGATGAAATGTCTGGTACACTCCTTGGTATGAGTTTTGAAGATGATTTGTTTAGTGATTTCACCATGAGTCCTCAAGATATGAATTTCAAAGTCATTGAAATGCCAGGTTCTCGATGGAATGACTATGTGAAAATTATTTCTTCACACAATGTGTCTACTTCCATTCCTGGACGCAATGCACAATTCTCGGTTGTTGAAACCAATACCAACAAGATTGTTGGTTTTATTCGTTTGGGTTCACCATTGATTAACTGCAAACCTAGAAATGAGATGTTGCAAAGTGTGTTTACACAATCAAAGGTTTCATCTAAATCCTTTAATGATACGACTATCATGGGTTTCACTATTGTTCCAGCACAACCATTTGGTTACAATTATTTGGGTGGAAAGCTGTTGACAGGAATCTGTTGTTCACATACAATCCGTGAAATGCTAAATAAAAAGTACAACATGAATTTGTGTCTTTTTGAAACAACAAGTTTGTATGGGTCTTCTAAATCTGTGTCACAATATGATGGTATGAAACCATTCATTCGTTTTAAAGGTTTGACCGATAGCAAATTTGTTCCAACGTTGGATGGTAAAACCTATAAAATTTTGAAAGAATTTATTGAAGAAAAAACTGGCGAACAGTTGATTGATCCTACAGATTCGAGTAAAAAACTGAAGGCAACAACCAAAGCCATTGCACTCATCAAAAAATCTTTGAAAGATAGTCCTGAAGAACTTAAAAACTTTACCGAATCTATCGAAAAAGCAAAGAACTTAACCGAACAAAAAAGATATTACATATCAAATTATGGGTTCAAAAATTTTGTAGATGTTGTTACCGGTAAGACAGGTGTTTTGATAAAGGATGAAAATTATGATAAATTTGAACTAGAAAATGTAATACAATGGTGGAAAACCAAAGCAACAAACCGACACGAAACATTGAAAAGTGAAGGTAGGTTGAGAACCGAACTTGAAGTGTGGACTTCAGGAAAAGAAATTCAAATCATAAGGTAAAATCATGGCATACGAAGCCTCTGAAATAATGTTAGCTGCAGCGTTGATGTACAACAATGATGAACTCACAAAATATACCAAAGATGTTGGTACTTTACGTGAGTTAATGATTGACGCCAGAGAAAAAATCAAAAAAGGTACAAGTACAATTATACATTTTGGTAATTCAAGCATCGAAAAGGGTTTCACCGATTTGATGGATGAAAACAACAAAGAAGCTTTGAAAGACCTGGTTGGTGGAATTTCAGCAGCAATGGGTTTTAGAGAGTATATTGCCGCCAGTTCTGGTGGAAATTCGAAAAACTTATCACCTTCAATTTATATGACTGGTAATGTTTGGTCAAAAGAAGTTGAAAAATTTAGAGTCAAAGCTCACGGATTTGATGATTACAATTCGGCCGATGTAATCGCTACCGCTGATAAAGAAACATTTTATGGACTATCATTAAAAAAGAAAAGAACTGTTTCTGGTGGAGAACCAACACTTATTAACAAAGCTTTTGATACTGTTTTACAAGGTAGAGAATTTGATAAAGTGAAAGATGAGTTGGTTAAAATTAGAACAGAGTATTTTTCAAGTCTAGTTATTGAAGCTGTTGAAAAAGGCATCATTCTCAAACAACACATAAACAATTTTGATAACTTGAAAAAAACCGATGCTGGTAGAAAAGAACTATTTGAAGCTAAACAAAGAGACAAAAAACTTTTTGATAGGTCTTATATAGACACCAAAGGGTCAGCAAAACTTACAGATGGTTATAAATCCGATAAGACAAATGATCCAGACTCAATGCGTTATTTTGTTAACAAAAAACTTTCTGAAAAAAACAATCCACTTTGGAAAGAATTTATAAAAGTTATGAATGACCAAGCTGACTTATTTGCTGATGCATTGATTAATATTATTCTAAAAACCAAACTCTATGAAGAATTAGATGCAAAAGCTTTAGGCAAGTATAAGTTTAACTTTTGTCTTGTCACTGGTGTTGGTGATGTTACCTCTAAAGGTGAAGTAAAACTTGGCCACGCTTCTGTTATTCCTTTGAAGACCACACTTTGTGGTTTGACAAGAATACAAGAAATGAACAAAGGTAAAAAATATGAAATTGTTTTGGATGAACAAAAAATGAAAACATCCGATGCTGCAAAAATTTTCTTGCAGTTAAAAAAAGGAAATATTACACTATTGGATTTGGAGATTAGGTATAAGGGTGCATTTACACCACAACCACAATTTCAAGGAACATTAAATCCAGAGTTTAAAAAGTTGTTAGAAAAAGAGTGTGGTTTTTAAATTAGGAGTATATTATGAATCCGTTGATTACAGTTATAACACCCACCACGGGTAATCCCATGGTGCGTCAAGCACTCGATAGTGTTAAGAATCAAACTTACAAAAACATCCAGCATCTGGTGGTTGTTGATGGTGAACATCCAAGAGCAAAGCCAATTTTACAAGATTACCAAAACATCGATGTGGTCAAGTTACCATACGCAACCGGTAAAGACCAATACAACGGTCATAGAATCTATGGTGCAATGACATATATCGCAAGGGGCGACTTCCTATGCTTCTTGGATGAAGATAATTGGTACGATGAAAACCACATTGAATCTCTTGTTGAGGTTTTATCTAAAGGCAATCAATGGGCCTATTCTTTACGCAAGATTGTTGACCAGGAAGGCAAATACATATGTAATGACGATTGTGAATCATTAGGCAAATGGACTTCCGTAATCAATGATATGTTCATTGATGTTAATTGTTTCATGATACCAAGACAGGCCGCATTAGGTTTCTCTCCATATTGGTATCGTAGAGCAAGACATACACAAGAACAACCAGAAGTTGATAGAATACTATCACCTTTTATGATGCAGAATCTAAAAACATTTGACACGAATGGTCGTTATAGTGTAAACTATAGAGTTGCAAGTCGTGCGGATTCTGTTCAAGCAGGATTCTTCTTGCAAGGAAATGAAGTGATGAAACAAAAATATAATGGGAATTTACCATGGCGAAAGATTTAATTATTGGTGCATTTAAGAACTACTCATTCAACACAATCAAACCGTGGGTAGATTCAATCAATGAATGTGGTTTCACAGGTGATAAAGTAATCATCTCAATTGGATCAAGCAAAGAAACTGATAGTAAATTGGCTGATGCTGGTTTTACAGTTATCTCTGCACCATCTCAACAACAGATGGGTTTTCACATGGAAAGATTCATTCACATCTATAACTTCCTACAGACACATAGTGAAAAATATCGATATGTAATCACTACTGATGTTCGTGATGTTATCTTTCAAAAGAATCCAAGTGAGTGGATTGAAAATAACATTCAAGACAAAAAGATGATTGCTGTATCCGAATCTATTCTAATCAAATACGAACATTGGAATAGTGAGAACATCATGAAGGCATTTGGACCTTATTTTTATCAAGACATTCAAGACAAAGAAGTCTACAATGTTGGAACTTTGGCCGGTGATTCAGATTATATCAAAGACTTGTGTGGTATGTTATATCAACTATCTGCAAATCGTCCTGATTGGGTTGCCGACCAAGCAGCATATAATGTTCTACTGAATTGGCATCCATACAAAAATGAAACCTTGTTTGTTGGTCTGTCTGATGCATGGACTTGTAACTTGCACATCACTAATAAACCCGGCGAGAAAGACCATTTTGCACCATTTATCTTGGAACAAAAACCAATCTTTGAAGATGGTCTTGTCAAAGACGGCAAAACAAAACAACCTTTCTATATCGTACATCAATATGATAGGGATCCAGAGTTGATGAGTTTCTATAAAAAGAAATATGGTGTAGAAGATGTATTGACATTTAGGACTGACGTATGAGCAACATTACAATAGTTACAGCATTTTATGATATTGGTCGTGGTGATTGGACACCTGACAAAGGCCTTCCACATTATCTGCAACGTTCAACCGACACATACATTGAACGATTCACGCATCTTACTAAACTAAACAATGAAATCGTTGTTGTAACCACACCAGACATTGGTGAACGGTTGAAGAAGATTCGTTCCGACATTAAGATTATTGAATTTGATGCTTTTGCTAAGTTTGGAACAATTTCAAGTAAAATCATTGGCATCCAAGAACTTGTTAGTTTCAAACAGTTGATTCACCCAAGTCAGATTAAGAATCCAGAATACTGGAGTCACAAATACGTTTTGGTCAATTTGTTGAAGTCACATTTCGTTAATCTAGCAATCAATTCTGGTTTAGTTTCTAATGATACTGTTGCTTGGTTAGACTTTGGGTATTGCAGAAGTGAAGAAACTTTAGGTGGTCATAAAGAATGGTCCTATGATTTTGACCCAACAAAGATTCACTTGTTTGCATACAAAGATTTGGATCCAAAAAATAGCCTACCTAAAATTATTGCAACAAATGATGTTCACATTTTAGGTGCAAAGATTGTTGCAAATAAGTCACTTTGGCCGTCCATGGAAAAAATGATGTTTGGTGCATTTGACTTGTTATATTCAAACAACTTGACCGATGATGACCAAACTTTAATGTTGATGTGTGCAACCACTCAACCAGATGCGTTTATGCAACACCGGATTCCAGACCACCAGTTGGGGTTGGATCCTTTTATTATTTTTAAAGAATTTAACCGGAGTGAAAAATGAGTGATACAATCGTAATCAATACTGCACAACAAGCTTTCAATCATATTCCAACATTCAAATGTTCGGGACATGGTTTGGGAGAATTTTTGAAACAAATGAAGGATCCAGTCGTAGTAGAAATTGGTTGTTCGGAAGGACATACAACCGAATGGTTCTTGCAATCAAATCCAACATTAAGAGTTACTTCAATCGATCCTTATGAAAATTATATGGATTGGAACGGAAGATTCTTAAATGATAGACAAGAATTCTACGAAAAGACACTAAAACAACTTTCAAAATATGGTGACAGGTTCACAATGATTCGTGATTATTCTGATAATGTGGTCGACCGTTTTGAAGATGAATCCTTAGACCTTCTATTCATCGATGGATTGCACACCTACGAACAGGTTTTGAAAGATAGTCACAACTACTATAGCAAAGTAAAGACTGGTTCCATTTTCTCGGGACACGACTATACCGCCATTCCAGGTGTCAATAGGGCTGTTAAAGAATTTGCTGCAGGTGTTGGCAAAGAGATTCTAACAACAGAATGTGATGTTTGGTACTGGTACAAATAATGAGCCATTTGTTTATTGTCACTTCGGCAATCAGTTCACACATTAGTGTCATACCAATGCAAGAAAGGTATAACGATACCTTTCAAACAATAGAATCTATCCGTCAAAAGGTTCCAGATTCTATTATTGTTTTGGCAGAATCTTCTCCACAACCTGTGCCTGAAGAATACTTAAAAGAATTGGCAACCAAAGTTGACTATCTAATTTTGAACTCACAGAATCCGGATGTTGTTCAATTGGGTCTACATGCTCAAAAAAGTCCAGCAGAATGTTATAGTATGTTTTTGTCTATAGACTTTGTGGAAAAGTTAAATTTACCAAACATACAAAGAGTATTCAAACTAACAGGTCGGGGTAAATTCACTGATGACTTTGATATTGAATATTATAACAAACCTGATGTGTTTGGTAAATTCGTATATAAGAAACGTGTACAATCATGGATGTCAAAGGATATCTATCTGGTTGATACAAGGATTTCTTCATTCTGTTATAGTATACTTCCGGAAGCAAAAGAAATGATGAAGACATTAGTCAATCATTGTCTAAAAACTGGTCGTGATGTTGAACATTGCACATTTGAAATAATAGATAAAAACAAACTTGTGGAAAAAGATGTGTTGGGATATGAATGTCGTATATCTTCCACCGGTGAATTCAGGTATGATTGAGGAATGAAATGAAAATTGGTTTTTGTCTTTATGGACTTTTGACAGACACATATCAAGGTCGTGAAAACGTACAAGAAAAAGATTACAGACATTGCTGGCCAAACATTTACAGAAATGTAATTGAACCTTTCTTGGAAGAACATGAATGTCATATCTACGTTTCAACATATGATACAAATGATGAAACCAAAAAAGAGATGATGGAACTTATTAAACCTGAACAGGTAATTTACTCCGATAAAGAAGGTTCAACACCATTCACCTCAAAGATTAACGTATTCAGGTTGTTGGATGACAAAGACCTGGACTTCATTATTCATTGTAGGTTGGACTTACACTTTCACCAACCCATCTCCACATATAACATAGAATACGATAAGTTTAATTTCCTATTTCCGGAAAAGAATCATTGGCATCTACGTTATGCAAACGATAATCTTTATATGTGGCCACACAAAATGACCAAATTGGTTGAAGATTCTCTACGCAAAACATATAGAGTGGTTAGACCAACTACGTTCTGTACACATGGCCTACATATAAAGTTATCTAAAGTTATTGAAGAAAAAGACATAAACTTTATATCCAGTAATGAAGAACGTAGTGATGTGAATTCCTTTTACAGCATTTGTAAAAGAGAACTTGGTAGTAAAACACCGAACATTCATCCTGAAGTTGTTGAAAGATTTAAAACATTTATTGATGTATGAACAAATTAGTTATTTTTGACCTTGATGGAGTCTTAATTGATTCTCGTGAACTGCACTATGAAGCTTTGAATGAGGCGATATCAAATGTTGCAGGTAAACAATACTTAATCACAAGAGAAGAACATCTCTCTAAGTATGATGGTTTGAATACCACAAAGAAACTTCAAATGTTGGCAGCAGAAAAGGGTTTAGACGCCAAACTCTTTGATGCCATCTGGAAAGAAAAACAACAAGCAACATTCAAACTTATACCAAAGTGTCCTAAGAACCCATCAGCACATTACATAATTGGTCAGTTGTGCCGTATGGGATGGAAGATTGCAGTTGCATCCAATAGTATTAGGCAAACAATTAAGATTGCATTGAACTCGATGGATGTTATGCAATTTGTCGATTACATCGTTAGTAATGAAGATGTAAGATATCCAAAACCATTCCCTGAAATGTATTGGCAATGCATGATTGCCATGAAGGCATTACCAAAAGATACCATCATTGTGGAAGATAGTCACCTTGGTCGAGAAGGTGCAACCAACTCTGGTGCCATTTTATATCCAGTCAAAGATGCATATGAATTGCATGGAAATACATTCATAGATATGATTGAGACATTTGATAAGAAACAAACACAACTGAATATACCATGGAGAAATAAAAAGATGAATGTATTGATTCCAATGGCCGGTGCCGGCAGTAGATTTGCACAAGCAGGATATACTTTTCCAAAACCACTAATTGAAGTTAATGGTAAACCCATGATTCAGGTTGTTACTGAAAACCTGAACGTTGATGCACATTTCATCTACATTGTGCAAAAAGAACATTATGAAAAGTATAATTTAAAACAACTTTTGAACTTAATTGCACCAGGTTGTGATATCATTCAAGTCGATGGATTAACAGAAGGTGCGGCATGTACTACACTATTAGCTAAAGAACTCATTAACAATGATGAACCTTTGATGATGGCCAATTCTGACCAATTTGTTGAATGGAACTCTAATGAATGTCTATATGCATTTACTGCCGATTCTATTGACGGTGGCATTGTAACCTTTGAAGCAACTCATCCAAAATGGTCATTTGCCAAACTCGGTGACGATGGTTTTGTGTCAGAGGTTGCTGAAAAGAACCCAATTAGTAATCTTGCAACCGTTGGCATCTACTATTGGAAACATGGTAGTGATTACGTTAAGTATGCTGAACAAATGATTGAAAAGAACATTCGCACCAATAATGAATTCTATGTTTGTCCAGTTTTCAACGAAGCCATTCAAGATGGTAAGAAAATTAGATCCAAGAACATCAAGAAAATGTGGGGTATTGGTACTCCAGAAGATTTGAATTACTTCTTGGAACACCACAAATGAAATTGATTGCACATCGTGGACTTATAAATGGTCCAAATCCAAAACTGGAAAACCATCCAGATATCATTAAAACCGTTTTGCGTGATGGTTATGATGCTGAAATCGATGTTAGATATATCAAGGGGGAATGGTTTTTAGGCCATGATGAACCAACTTACAAGGTTGATTTTGAGTTTTTTAACCATCCTGGTCTCTGGATACATGCCAAAAATCTGGATGCATTATACGTTCTAACTGCAACCTATTTAAACTTCTTTTGGCATCAAAATGATGATTTCACATTAACCAACAATGGTTATATCTGGACATATCCAGGTAAGGAACTGACGGCCGACAGTATTTGTGTTATGCCAGAATGGAACGATCCAGAGTTTAAGAATCTTCCGAAAGATTGTTATGGTATATGCAGTGACTATGTATCGAACCCAAAGTTTCAACAACTTATAACCAGAAACTAAAAAGTTATATAAATAACTTCATGGCAATCAAAGTGTATTGCAATGTCTAAAGGTAAAAATGAGAACTTTTAAATCTCTACTCAAAGAAGAAGCTGATGAATCGAAGCTTAAACACATCACGCATGTGGAAGACCACCCTATTCATAGTGGTGCGGAGGGGTTCAAACACGCCGTTGGAGTATTGAATCAAGTGAGAAACCATATCAAAGCTGGCAAAAATGACCCAACTTTGACTATGAAACATGATGGTTCACCTAGTATTGTCTATGGACACCATCCAGAAACAGGCAAATTCTTTGTTGCATCTAAATCAGCCTTTAACGTAAATCCAAAAATTAATTACTCTGATGCGGATATCGAAGCAAACCATGGCCATGCTCCAGGTCTTGTTGCTAAATTAAAAGATGCATTACATCACCTACCAAAAGCTGCACCAAAAACTGGTGTATTCCAAGGTGATATGATGTTTGGTCACGGTGATAAGACTGAACATGATGGTAGAGTTCACTTTAAACCAAACACCATCAACTATTCTGCACCTAAGGATTCTGAAGAAGGTAAGAAGATTCGTAAAGCCAAGATTGGTGTTTATACTCATACACAGTACCATGGCAATTCTTTAGCTGACATGAAAGCAGACTTTCATCCAGATTTATCAGGTTTTAAAGACCATCCAGATGTTTACCATAGAGAACCTGGTCACGATACATCTAAAGTGATGATGTCAGCACATGATGAACACCAGTTTCAACACCATCTGGCATCAGCACAAGCACTACACGACTTACACGGTAAACAAATGTATCCTGCCATTGAGCCTCATGGTAATCATGGCGGTCCTATTGAGACACATATTAACCAGACAATCAGAACTGGTGAGAAACCAAGTGTTGGTGGACTTAGAAAATCTATTGAGACCAAGTATGATAAAGACATTGCAAAGGTGAAAACGCCTGCTGCAATCGCTAGAAAAGAAGCGGAAAAGAAGGCTCATATTGAACACATAGATAATAACAGTCAACATTATGAGAATTTCTTTAAGATGCATCATCACTTACAACAAGCAAAAAATGCATTGGTACATGTATTGGCTAGACATACTGGTGGTTTAGAACACTCCGTTGGTGATGCATCAGTTAAACCTGAGGGTTTTGTTGCAACACACAAAGGTAAAGTTTCTAAACTAAACGACAGACAAGAATTCAACAGACTTAACTTTTTGGCAAGACCACGATGAAATCCTTTAGACAGTTAGTAGAAGAAAAGACCAAGTCGATTGTCATGGCTATTGGCCGCATGAACCCACCAACCAAGGGTCATGAGGAAAATGTCAGAGCTATCCAAGATTTGGCTAAAAAGAACAATGCTGACCACATCATTGTGGCTTCTCACGCACATGATGCTAAGAAGAATCCACTAGAAGTTAATACAAAAATGAAGCACATCAAACGTGCTTTTCCAGATGCACATATTGTTCCTGCAACAAAAGAAGCACCAGGTCTATTGCACCACGCTGCAGAAATGCACAAAAAAGGTTACAACCATGTCATCGTTGCATCAGGTGAAGGTGCGGAAGCAAACTATCACTTATTGAAGAAATACAATGGTGTAGAAGGCCGTCATGGTTACTTTAAGTTTGACCATATTGAACAACAATCAACTGGTGAACGTAAACCTGGTATCTCTGGTACAGATATGCGTAACTATGTCAAGAATGGTGATTTCAAGAAATTCAAAGAAAATCTACCATCAAATATCAGAAAACATCCAGAACATGCAACAGAATTGTTCCATGATGTAACTAAAGGCATGGGTCTGCATGAATCCACCAATCGTGGTCAAGGTAAAGCCATCTTTGTTACTGGTGGTCCTGGTTCTGGTAAAGATGTTGTCATTCGTGAGTGTATTGCAGAACAAAACATTGTGGAATTCAACTTCCAACAAATTATGGATATCATGAACGACAAGCACAAGTTGGCCATGCGCTCTATGAATCCTAAGATGGAAGCAATTCGCCAACGTGGTCCTCTAATCATCAACGGACCTGCTGATGACTATGAAAAGATTTCTCAAATCAAAGAAGAATTGGAAGAATTGGGTTATAATACAATGATGATTTTTGTTGACACAACCGATAAGGTAAGTCAAGAAAGAAATACATTGTTGGCTAGAATGATGGTTGAATCAACTCGTCATGCTCGTTGGACAGAAGCACAAAAGAACATTGCTCATTTCTCCGAATTGTTTGAAAGTTTCTCTCGTTTTGATAATACTGGAGACTTGGAAGAAAAAGTTAGTGACATTGCTGACTTGTTTGTGGAAACAACCAAATTCTTGGACAATGGTTCAATACATTATTCCAGTGCAAATAAATTCTTGCAAATCTATGAATCTAAAGTTGGTGCAAAAAATATTCAAAAGTCAAACCTAGTGTCAAAAGGTTTGAATGTATTAAAAGACAACAATAGTCCAGTGATGCAATTTGCTGCAAAATTGGGTCGTAGAGATGATGTTAGAGATGGTGACATCAAAATGAATACTGGTTATACACCTAGAATTGGTGGCGGTAGTACATATGCAGAAGACAAAAATCCAGTAATGGTAAAAGCACCAGAACCAAAAGTTAATAATTTCAATAAAGATGCAAATACAATTAGAACGAAAAAACTAGGTAATAGATCCTTGACTGCTGCTAGAATAGGAAGTGTTGATGGTGTTGGTTCATCATATGACACAAGAGGTGGTTCTACTGGTGCTGCCAATGCAGGTTTGGGGGATAATACATACCATGAGGAAACAGAATATAACAATGATGATGTTGCTGATTTTGCAGGTAAGCCAAGAGGCGTTAACCCAAATCCACTGGCAGAAAAGAATAAGAAGTTAAAAAAGTTTAAGGAATCAATCTTCGATTTCGGTCAAGGAGATTCTGGTGTAGGTGGCACTCTTGGTGGTGCTGGAAATAAAGAAGACTTTGTTAAGCCAATTGAAAAGTTTGGCCAATCAGGTATAACAATTAAAAAGAAAAAAACAGGAGTAAAATAATGTTTACTAAATCTCTAGTACCACAATCTTTGGTTGATGCAACAAAAGCAATCATGGAAGCAGACGAAAAGAAAAAGATGCTTCTAGAACCAGAATTAGATGAAACAGGTTTTCACAAAGCCGCACACGCTGCTAAAAGAGCAAACCAATCTCACTTTGAATTCCAAGGTAAAAGATATCCAGTAACTGCAAAACATCACTCTGAAGGTATGGTTCCTCCAGAAAAAATTGGCGGCCAAATCTCAAAGAAAAAAGATGACAAAGCCGCGGCATCAGGTCACAGTGCTGACGTTAGGGAAGAAGATGAAAAGAAATCTTCTAATCCGTTTGACGTCCTAAAAGGTAAATACATGAGTCAATTGCCTAAGAAACCAGGTGAATTGACTGGTCATGAACACAAGAAAACTTCTACTGGTGATGTATATACCAAGAAAGCAATGAAAGAAGAAGACCATCCTGACGAGAAAGAAGACAAAGCACTTGTTAAGAAAATGGTTAAACCTTCTGCTTTGAAGAAAGAAGAAGATAAAGAAACTCGTTTGTCTAAACACAGCATGACTGAAGAAGATGATTCTTGCGTAACCGAACCACAAGCAAAGAAAATTGCCCACAAAGAAGTTGGCAAACACGAAAAAGAAATGCACAAAGAAGAACGTCACATGACTTCTGCTGAAAAAGAAAAACGTGAAAAAATTGTTAAGTCTATGAAAAAAGGCATTTCTGGTTTCAAAGACCGTTATGGTGACCGTGCTAAAAATGTAATGTATGCTACCGCTACAAAACAAGCCATGAAACATGAAGACCTTGGTGGTATCAGCACAATGAGCGAAGAAGACGATGTTCATATTGATCCAGGTGAAAACCTAAAAAGCAAAACAGTTGATACGTTAAAGGGTCGATTGAAAGTTCCTGCTGACTACCACAACAAACCACTTTCATATAAAGTTAAGTTGAATGTTGAGGAAGAAGAAAGAACTTCACCAATGGAAGTTGCAAAAGAATTGGCTCGCAAATCTTTCAAAAAGATTAGACAAGAAACCATGATGGGTAAACTAGGCACTTCCGAGGAAAAGAAACATGACTAAAATGAAGGATGTGGTGAAAGGTGTTGCAAAACAATCTGCACCTCCTTCCAAAGGAAATGTGGATCCTAGTGATCCATGGTCTGCCACCGGTGCAGGTGGTGGAATTCAAATTCCAGAAAATGTAACCTCACGCCGTGCAGACTTACTATCTAAGTTCTATAAGGCTAAAGGTTACAATATTAACTATGTCAGTAAAAACCAACGTGTTAGTCAAGCTAAGACTGGTGAATTTGATAAATGGAAAAGAGACCACGGAATCTATGAAGAAGACGATGTTAATGAAGATTTGACAACAAAAAGACCTCCAGGTGCGGGTAAATTACTTAGACACCGCCGAGATAATTCGGATACATTACAAAGAACAAAAGAATTTCATAAAGCTGCAAAATATGAAAGAATAAAAAAATATGCCAAAATACCAAATTTTGGAGAAATTCCTCTACCACAAGGTTCTATGAAAGAAGATAACATTAACGATCCTCAATGTGCAACCCAATCTCCTTTTGATGGTGCAAATACAACTAATGATGTTGCACCTAAAAAGTCTAAAGCTGCAAAGATGGTCAAAGAAATCTATGCAAAACGTAGATTAAAAGAAGATTTGTATGACCATGAGAAAGATGACAAGGGTCCTGGTACCAATGTCAAACCACCAAAAGTTGTTAAAAATATTGAAGTGAATGATGATAATGAAAAAGGAACTAATGCTCGCATGATACTTAAAGGTGGTACAACACTGACTGGTGAGAAACGAGATACGATTGAAATCGACCCAATGATGAAAAATCGTGGAAAACAACCAGACTACATTGCTACAAATACAGGCAAAAAATCAATTCAATAAATAGGTAGATTACCCTTCAAGGAGATATAAACATGTCATCATGGACAAATACAGACTCATTCAGTAACCAAGGCAAACCAAAATGGGATGTCGAAAGAACAACTAGAGAAAACGTTCAAGCGACCGTTTTTGCTGGTAATACCGCCGGAAATAACGTCATCACATTGAGTTATTTGGATGGTGGTGCAAATAACGTAGCTAACCTAGGTATTGGTGTCGGCCAATATGTTTATTTCTGGGTTAACGGATTTGGTTCCAATAACGGCGGCCAAGCTGGTAACGGTATTCCTGGCATGTTCACATCAAATACTACTGTTGCTTCTATTAGCGGTAATACAGTAACTATTACACCTGCACTATTCAATACAGTAAGTGCTGGCTTTGGTGTTGAATTCGACAAGAAAATTGTTTTGAATCCAAACAAAACCATGTCAGCGAATTATGCAGCAGATACAGTTTTGGTGACAGCAACTCGTTTGGCTAATAACACAGTTAATATGGGTAACCAAGTTCCAGGTTGGACTCACATCCAAAAGAAAGTTATGAATGGCGACACTGCTAATGCTCGTTACATCCACGAAACATTGGTTGCTTTGGCTAATCCAACTGCCGCAAACACAAACTCTGGCAACACAAGCTGGGGTCAAGCGTTTACCGGTCTATAATAAGGATGGGACTTCGGTCCCAACATTATGTTTGATGATTTGAATGAAGATAATTTTGTGATGTATGCGGTTAAGTGTTACACATCCACTAGCTGTCTTATGTCTGAATTTGAAGGAGACTTGAAAAGAACAAAGTATCTTAAAAGGCTCCTTCGTAGATATAAGATAACTAAGAATCTCAAAGAGAGATTGATACTTAATCACATTATATTACTAAACAATGTATTTGGTGTTGAAGCGACCGCAAGAATATTGTTTTTTAGAATTGACGAGAAGGACTATGATGTACTCAAGACCTTCTTACTGTATCTAAATATATTGCCGGAAGTGGTGATGGGTATTAGAGGCAAGAATATAAGAACGGACATAATTCCAGTGGACATGAAAGTAGCAGACATACTGAGGAAAATATGAAATCATTCAAACAAATCAGAGAAAAAGTTAAGAAACCAACAGGCGGACTTAAAGATGCATGTTGGACCGGTTACACTGCCGTTGGCATGAAAATTAAGGGTGGCCGTAAAGTTCCTAATTGTGTACCTGAAGAAGTTACTGAAGCCAAAGACCACGAATATTCTGACCCACACATGGCGGTTAACCAACTAAGAACAATCATGCATAATGCGGAAGAATTGTGTGAGATGCTTGGTGA
>Ga0214172_1000538_pt1 | contig 15622 bp, 13 predicted proteins | sample TroBogEpilimnion_29_FD_153010 | JGI IMG/M metagenome (GOLD analysis project Ga0214172, IMG submission 153010) | Freshwater microbial communities from Trout Bog Lake, WI - 12JUL2007 epilimnion | ecosystem: Environmental > Aquatic > Freshwater > Lake > Epilimnion/Euphotic zone | place: Trout Bog...
CAATCCACAGATACCAACATTGGCGCATTTTGTTCAATGGGCATTTGATGCTTTTCAGAGTAAAACGTTTTCTGCTCAAATGCACCAATACCTCATACAGGTTGAATTTGAAAAGGCCTTGGTCTGTTTTCAACCTTATACACTTGGGCGCTACCATCAATTGTTAAATGCTGATTATACCCAAGATTTATCCAACTATAGGCTTATTTGTTTTGATATGGCTAGGGTCAAGGAGGTTCCTGCCTTATATCCAATTGTTTCTTTTTTGCTGATAGAACTTTCAATGGAAATCATTCGGCGGTTTCCCGAAGAACGAAAATATGTGGTAATGGACGAGGCCTGGTCTATGCTTTCAGATGCCATGGGTGGATTTGTAGAATACCTCTACCGAACCATTCGCAAAACAAATGGGTCGATGACCATTGTCACGCAAGGGGTAGATGAATTGGGAACAGATATCGGGTCCATTATCAAATCTAAATGTGAAACTAAAATTATACTCAACCATAGCTCACTAGCCGAGATTGAAAAAGTGGGTAACGGTCTAGGCCTTACCCATTCTGAAAAGGAGAAAGTACAAAGTATCCGAGTAGCTTCCGACTGTCGCGAATTATTTATTAAACAAGGCACTGAATCCGCAGTTTATGTTTTAGAGGTACCAATAATTGAACATGCAATTCTTACCTCAAATCCAGTGGAGCGTAACCACCTCCATCAATTAAAGCAGCTCTATTCCAATTTGGGTGATGCTTTGCACCAATGGCAAGAAGATAAGCAACAAGGTTTTTTCGAAAACAAATAAGATGGAGATGGCGAGCAATTTAAATAACCTGAGCGTAAATGAATTCACCAAGTATTATGGTGTAACTGATGTACAGAATTTGTATGATTCCTGTTTGCAAGCCGTCACTGTTGTAAAAGGAGTATGTTTGCCCATAGTTGGTTTGGCCTTTCTTTTTCTTTTTTTAATTCAAATGACCAAATGGGCATCGGGCGAACATGCCATTGATTGGACAGGTTTTGGTCGATTTTTCTTACTATCCCTTCTTTTAGTCAATTATGAAGAAGTATTGACCCAAATTAATTCCTTAATTGCCTACTTTTCCAATAGCATAGGACCTAGTTTAGGCAATTATTCTTCAGGTTTATCACTGACCGAAAAAGTCAATCAATTACTAGAGCGTACCCGATCAAAACCGGATTATTCCCTTTGGACTGACGGACTCAACAATATATTTGATTGGATTGTTTCCAATGCGACCCACATGATTATTATACTTTCAAGGGCTGTTATTTATTGCATCCGCGAAATATACATGATGTTTTTAATGGCTGTCGGGCCCATTGCCTTGTTACTCTCCCTTTTTCCATTCTTCGAAAATACCGCGGTCCATTGGCTGCGTACTTATTTAACAGCCGGTATGTGGGCATTTTCGATGGGTATTTTGGATTTATTGCTGAACACTTATTTAGATCGCATGTTAGCTACCAATAATGACAATGGGTTAGTAATTATGAATATTGGTATTATGTTAATGTATTTGTCAGTACCCTACATTACAAGTAAATACATGGGTGGCCTGCAGAGCCAATTGATGCGCAGGTTTTCTAATACAGGGCCTAATACCATGAAACAATTTGCCAATTTGATTGGAGGAGCATCTGAAGGAGCAAAGTCAATGGTTTTTGGAAGCAACACACCAACCACTATTGATATTGACAGTCATTTGGCTCAGATGGTTGCAAATTCTAAGGCCAATGGAATGGCAGTTGGTCCAGCCTCTCAAAGTCAGTTTTACGCCAATTTACAAGGTACAACCATCCCCAAAAGATCCAATTCGGAAGAATCATGAACGCAGAAAACATTGGAATTTACCTCGATCGCTACAAGCGTACATTTTTAATTGTAATTATTTGCCTTAGTACACTTGAATTGCTGACTTTATTATTATGGTGGAAGGAACGATATGCGAAGGATGAGAAAATATATGTGATGACAGATATGGGAACCTTTATGGTTAGTCGCAATCAGTTAAATATCCGACAATCATGGGAAATTAAAAACCATTCAAAAATTGTACTCCAAAACTTATTTGAAAACGATGTTTATACCTATCGCAACAATTTAGAAAACGGGTTGCAATTAATGGATAATCAGATTGGGTTGAAGGTCCGAGACATGATGGACAAGTCAGGGCTTTACGAATTATTGAGGAAAGAAAACGCATACACCAAAATTATTTTTGACAGCATTGTTCTTACAAAAGGCAGCCAGCCCTATCAAATTCGGGCTTATTTTAAACAAATGGTGATGTGGAGGGGACTCAATCAATTAATCCCCTATGGAGTAATACTTTCAGTTACTGAAGACTCCAGAAGTAGCAAGAATCCTTATGGGTTATTGGTAAATGCCCTTGATCTTTTCAAATATTCTCCAGATAATCTCAATACTGCTTTACCTACTGATAGTTTAAAAGGATTCAGATGATGACGTTTAAATTCAATCCAGTTAGAATCGTATTTATGTTGACTCCACTTTTAATGGGGAAACTCCCCCTATTCTGCCAAACGAGCATTCATACCCTCGATACTGTTAATTGTAGTTTTCAGAACACTTCATATCTTATTTTTTCTGAACATGTAGATTTCGTTGATTTAGGCAAGCCAACCTCCTTTTCCGTATTCATTGAAGGCAATGCACTTCTCGTTAAAACCCTTAAGTCCTCTCCTGATTCTTCTACTTTATTTGTACGATCAGGAAGTCAAATTTGGGAGGGATTTGTTTATGCAAATAAGGGTAAGCGGAAATATTTTTATTCTTTCACCAACACTTCCTCAAAGGGCAAATCCGCTGACAGTATTACTTTAGCCCTCAATGTCCCCAAGAATGATTCTGTCAATTTATTCAAAGATAAATGCCACCGCTTTTCAACCATTAAGACCGAACACCTGGATTTAGGATTTGTAAGTTCCAGCCTAGATGCTGCCATTACTGTAATTAGGAATGACAATAAATACACCTATCTTAAATTTCTGGTCAAAAACAAAACAAGCATCCCCTACCAGTTAGATTTTATCTCTTTTCAATATTATCAGCATCTTTCAAAGGGACTCTTACGCAAATCCCGAAAAATGCCCAATGATGTCCTGCCTTTTTATAAGACCGACTTCAAAGCTGTTGATGCCTTCAAAACCCAATCTTTGGTTTACGTTATACCCTCTTTTGGTTTGGCAGAAAATGGTTTCTTACAAGTTTTGTTTCGAGAAATGAAAGGCGATCGGGTCCTTAAAATTAAAATAAGTGGTGAAACAATTCAGAAATCTCCAGTCTTGAATCAATAAAATAATCATGGCCAAGAAGAAGGTAATCGCCTTATTTGTTTTCCTATCTCTCGTATTGATGGTTATGATTGTTTTCTATTACCAATACAAAAATGACCAGCCAGTAAAGATTCGGAATTTAGACAGTCTCGTTATCCCTCAAACAGAATTGCCAACTGAAAAAACCAAGCTCAATACATTGGACGATATTCAGAACGATAAAAAAAAGCATGAAATGGATGAATACATTCAACCAACGTATTTTCATTTAGGCTTCGCAGGCAATAGTCCTGTAAGCCAATCCACCCGATCAACTTCATCCTCCTCCCCTCGATCAACTTCACCCTCCTCCCCTCGATCAACTTCACCTCGACCAACAGTTACTAACTCACCAACTTCCTCTTCCGTACCTTTAATTAAGTATAGTCCAAAACCTGATTCCACTCCTTTGTTTGGTGTTTACCGTTCCAGTTCAAGTGCTGGTTCCATTTCTCAGAATACAACAAAAGACAATTATAAGGCTCAAATTTATGGTGACCAAAAAATTCAGAACAATGGGTCCTTCATTGTTAGAAACCTTGAGCCAATTACCTTTCATGATTTACAAATCCCAATTAATTCCATTTTCTATGGTCGCGCCACCTTTATTGGCAACCGTGTCAATGTTCTGTTTACAAAAGTAAAGACACCTACAGGTGATCAAAATGTCAGATTTATCGTACGTGACAATGATCATATAGAAGGTATTTATTTTAAGAGTGCGGTTGACGAAGTGGTTGATGATACCCAAGATGCCACCAATACCTATGTTACCCCAAGCAAAAGCATTGATTTAATAAACCGCTTGGCCCAAGGAGGGATGACTAGAACCAAAGAATTGTTGCAAAAGACCCGTACGCTCAATCTCGATGAAGGTTATTCCGTTTTTCTTGTCCCATATACCGAAATCAAATAAAGATGAAAAATACAATATTAAATGCGCTTGTACTTTGTTGCGTTTTTTTCTGCTCACCCGTAATTTATGCCCAATTGTTTGACCCTAGTAACATGGCGGTTATTGCCAATCAAACTACCCAGATTAATCAAGCTGTACAAATGCTCAAGCAATCTCAATCTGTTATTGAGCAATCCAAACAATCAGTCATGCAATTGGTTCAAATCAAGCAGTTTCTTGAAAAAACCAGCAAGGACTTAGAAAGTCTTACTACCATCAAACAATTAAAGATCAATGATATCTCTGCATTTATGAATCAAATGCTCTGTTTGCAAAATACAAATCGGTATCCTTCTCAAGGCCCATTTTTGAATTTAAGTGCCCAGTTACAAGCATCTTTAAATTTATGTGACCATACCCAGCTCTACGGTTCAACATTCGGAGGGTGGAGTGATAATTTATTGGCCGCTCATCCTACACCAACAAAAACAGCTGTCAATAGCAGGCAAAGTTTAGATGACCAATTGTTCGTAGCCAATGGATTACAAAATGTTGGGCAGTCCTATACCAACCAAACTCAATTTGAATTGGCTTTTAAATATAAAAATTTGAGTGATCAATTAATGGCCATTTCACAAGAATTATCTGCAGCATTGAATATTGAAGGAACAGGAATGATTGAAGCATCAAAGCCGGAACGATTGCAATTAATGGCATTGGCAATTGATTATCAACTAAAGGCATTAGAATACGAAGAGAAGTATGCCAATCTTTTGAACAACAGTTCAGGATTGAATGCTACAGCTAAGAAAAATATTGCCAAGCAATACCGCTCCACTTATACAATTGATGTTGTCAATTTTAGGCAATGAAAGATGAACCACCTGATGCAATCTGCAACCTGCTACTCACAATATTGTAAAAAACCAGCCTCAAAATATAAAAATTATCTGATATGAATTACAAAAAAATAAGTTTTAGTGGTCTTTTACACCTAGCAAAATTTGCGCTCTTTTTTGCATTAATTGCTCTCCAATTTTTTCAAAATAGTTGTCTAGCCCAAAATTCTCCAGGAGTGGGTATAGGCATTATGGTTCCAGATTCTAGTGCAATATTAGACCTAAACTCTTCCAATCAAGGGCTTCTGATTCCCCGACTAAGTACCAATCAAATCACCCTTATTTCTCGACCAGCCAACGGTTTAATGGTTTACAATACCAATGATGCTTGCTACTGGTTTTATACAAGTACCCGTTGGCACCGGATATGCACCTCCGATTCAATAGGGCAATTGGTTGCAGATTCCCTGCTTAATTATGCATGGTCATTGAAAGGGAATACACTTACTAGCAGCAAGAATGGTTGGTTGGGCACCCTCAATTCACACCCATTAACCATCAAAACTCAAAATAAAACCGCAATCGTTGTAGATTCTAATCAATATTCAACTTTTGCATCAGGTATTAATCTTTCAGGTAATGGCTATAATGCTAACACCTTAAATTTTGGATTGACTTTTGGTCCTAATAAAAGAGCCGGTATCATATCGCCTATTATGCCAAATTGGATCACACCCGCCTTGTACCCTAGGGGTTTGTGTTTTTTAACCGGAAATCGGACAAGAATTGTAATAGATAGTTTAGGAAATGTAGGTATAGGCTCTGTGCTTCCATTAAAAAAGAAATTTTCAGTATGTGACAGCAATCGGGTAACAATTGATAGCTTGGGTCATTATCTTGGAATAGCGGGTTCGTCCACTATACCCTCCATTGCTTTAGGTTATTCCAATAACGGATATTATTCTTCAAATGCCTATACCCTCAATATGATGGTTCATGGTGCGACGGTCTTTCAATACGATATATACAATAAAAATATAAAGCTTGGAGATGATGGCAGTCAGCACACCCAATTACCTGTCGGCCGTTTCAACAGTGTATTGGGTAATCTTTCAGTCAATGGGAATTCAAATTTGGGATTGGCAAGTGGTGGTTTTGGAGGAGTTTCTAGTTCACTTGTTGGATTTGGTAATATCTTCATTGGTTCTGCCTCTTCCATCAATAATGCCTGTAATGTAACACTCCTAGGTCAAGCCAATGTTGTTGACAATACCGCAATGGGAGGTTTAGGTGTAGGGGATGTCGTCATAGGTTCAGAAAATGCCCTTTATGGATCCGTTTCAACTAATTCAGATAATTACATTATTGGTCGCAATGATACCGTGCGCAATTCCACGGCCAGAAACTTTCTAATAGGTGACCAAGTAACCTTGAAGAATTCAGGTGGGAATACAGTTTTAGTTCCATCCTGGTTCGGTCAAGGAGGACGTCAAATTACTTTTACCGGTATGAATAATTCTATGGTGGCCTTACATCCCGGAGGTTATTATTTTATAACAAGTACCACTTTTAATTCTGGAGTCTCTATTGGACCTGGAGGTGGAAGTTGGACTTTCCTTTCAGATCGCATTCAGAAAGAAAATATACAAATTATTGACCCAGATAGCTTGTTGAAAAAGTTGATGCAGCTTTCAATTACCCAATGGAACTATATTTCGCAAAGGCCAGACCCCACGCGCAAACTCAATCATTTTGAACAAGCTCCATTGCACTTAGGTTGCTTTGCCCAAGATTATAAGAAGTTATTTGGCTATGGTGAATTTGAAGATGCTGTTACTATTTCAGATTACCTCGGTGTTTTAACGGTGGCTATTCAGGCCGTAGAAAAAAAAGCAGAACGTGTGAACGAGTTAGAAAATGAATTAAAAACTTTAGAGTTGCGTTTTCTTGAGCTAGAGAAACGTTTAACAAATGTGAAATAATGAAAAGATTAATCGTACTTCTTATTTGTTTGTTTTATTTTAAAATTAATCATGCTACTGATTTAGCTGGACAGGCAATCACCATGGTAATTCGACCAAATACTTTAATGTCTATTAATGGAAATCTGTTTATAGGTAGCAATCTTACATTTCAAAATCAAGGTAATTTATATGTTCAACATAATATTCAAATAGACTCCCTTGGTTTAATTCAAGGCTCAGGTCATTATTTCTTAAATGGTAACTGGACAAATAATGGTCAATTCTTAGCAGATAGTTCTATTCTCAAACTGAATGGTGCAATCCATTTTTTGCAAGGTAAAAACTCCACCACTTTTTATGATGTATTCATGGCCCCATCAAGTTATGTTTATCAATCAACAGCAATAGCCATTCTTGACACCCTTAATTTAGGCAACGCTATTTGGAATGTCGGTTCAGATACCTTACAATTGCTCAATACGGATTCTGCTCATTTAAAGGTAATTATGTCATTTTCTGGAAACTCCACTAGCAATAGTTCGGGTTATTTTGCAGGAAATCCAAAAGGTTGTGTATTACGAGAGGTAAATACGGGACAAAATTATTTTTATCCATTCGGTGACAGCCTATTTTCTGGTTTCTATAAAAGTGTAATGATTGCCTCCTCTGACACAAGTGTCAAAATGGTGGGAGGTATGTTAATACATCAAAACTATTTACAATATAAATGGTCCAATTCGTTACCCGATTCTACAGTTTGTGCGATTGATACCAATTGGTATTTTCTATTGACAAAAAAAAATCCATTGTCGGTTAAAGTTCCTAGTGCAGTATTTACACCTTATTACCTTTCATGTACTTTAGAGGATAATTTACAAACGGACGGATTTTTTAATGCTATGGCGAATTTTGAATTTGTCAATAGCAGTTCCAGTTCCAATTCCAATTCCAATTCCAATTCCAATTCAAGTTCCAATTCAAGTTCCAATTCCATGGGTACCTGGCAAATTCTGCCATCACCAAGGATTCTTTCCTCTTCTCATTTAGCTATGAACTCAGTGTATATCAGTGCTACTATCTCTTCTACATTGTTTCAACCACTAACCTCTAGCTATTCTAATTTGCCAATTATTTTGTCTAAAATAAGGCCTATTATGCCTTCTTTGTCTGGTGATTTAACCCCTTGCATCCATACAACTTCGAATTATTCTATTCTTTTGCCCAATCATTTTGGTTTAGAAGCTTGGCTTGATTCCCAGTTACTCCCATATACTATTATGGGAGATTCAATACGTTATAAAATCCTTTGGAAAGGGAAATTAAATCCTACGCTTCATTTTATTTTGAAGGATAGCTCTGATCAGTGTTACAGTTCAACAAAGAATTATCCCATTTCTGTTCATCCTGGGCCTCACGCAAGTTTTAGTTATCAAGTCATTCAGAGAAATCCAATTCAAACCATACAATTCCAAGATTCTTCTTCTAATGCCACCCATTGGTTTTGGGATTTTGGAAACAATACAACAGGCAACACCCAAGATCCATTTGTGGGATACTCCGATCCTGGATATTATTGGATCAAGGATTTGGTTACTGATCAATTTGGGTGTAATGATTCCATGAGTGCAGAGATAAGTATTGCGCCCAATTTATTTATTCCCAATGTTTTCACACCTAATGCGGATGGGGTAAATGATGAATTTATTATTAATGGGTTAGGTGCTACCTTACAATCCCTGCAAATATTTAACCGGTGGGGATCTGAAGTTTATAACGGTTCCACCGCTCCACTTTTATGGAATGGACTAAACTTCAACGGTGAGCCTTGCCCAGAAGGAACCTATTATTACATAGCAGAGATTAAGTGGGGATATGATGCTATCACCTTTTCTGCAAATAATACGAATAATATCAACCAAGGAGGGCTGACTCAAACCCAAGCAACACCTCAAACTGCAACCCAAGTTTACAAAGGAAATATTACACTATTAAGATGAAAATTCACTGTCTTTTTTTTGTTAGTTGTTCCATGCTATTTTTATTCCACAAGGTGGCAATTGCTCAAGATGAAGAAATACCACAGCTTCAATTAAGGCATATTGCGGGTATGCAATCCATCCAATTCAATGGCTTGACAAGCATTTATTCTGTAGGTTGTAGCTTTCAATATGCCAAACTTTTAAGCAATAATTTGTCCTATTTTATTGGGTTAAGAGAAGAGCAAGGCCTGATTCAACAAACAAGCTTTAATACCATTTATTTAATAACTGGAATGCGTCATACCCTAACCCAATTTAACAAGTCTATATATCTTAATTTGCATTATGCCTTGCTTTTAGGTGGAGAGCAAAGTTCAAATAAACCTTTTGCCAGCGAGTTGGGCACTTTTGATTATGGAGCAATGGTAGGTGTGCAGTTAGACATCTATCTTCTGAATAGGTTGGTTTTAACAACAGGAGTCGATCAATTGGCAGACTGGGGTTCACGTTTAGGTATTTTAAGAGGAGAATATAATTTAGGCTTCAAATTTTATAGGTAATTATCTTATGCAAACTAGTCAACATATTTCAATTTCAAATGCCTGTCTCAATTCGACGGGTAAAAATCACTTTTTCTATTTTATTATTTTGCTTTTCTTCCATTTAAAATTTGCTAATATAGGTTTAAGTCAAACCCTATCTGATGGTTATATAAAAGTGGATGATTTTTCCTACGGAGGGGTTAATGTCGATGAACTGATTGGAAATTGTAGAGATAGTTTAGGGTATTTTTATACTTTCGGCTCAATTTATGCTTCGAGTCCACCCAAACTAATTACCTCTCAATTTGGCGAATATGATTATTCAGTTGTTAAGTATGACAGGCATGGCAATAAGATTTGGGACCAATCTTATGGGGGCAGTCAAACTGATCGTCTTTACCGCTACTTACCAACATCAAATGGATTTATGTTATGTGGTATCTCCTATAGTTCTAATTCTGGCAACAAAACAGGATCACTCAGTTGTGCTACACCATTTCCTTCTAGCTTAGTAGTTCCACCTCACGTAGGCTGGATTGTAAATATAGATACCGCAGGTCATATTCTAGGTCAACAAGAAATATGTTGCTCCTTCTCAGGAAGTGGAGTGGGCGCAGGCCCTGTTTATGTAGATTCTATTACAGATTTCATTAGGTTGAAAAATGGTCAGTATATTCTGAGCGGAAATTTTGTCAATTATGGTGGATATGACAACACTAAGAAGCAACCATTTGTTAATTTAATTACAGGCTATATCAGGTACGACTCCCTCTTTCAAGAAATCGGAAGTTGTGTTTTTTCGCATATCATCTATTACCCCAATGGAGCTGATGTGTTAAATTCTTTTCAAATCAGTTCCTCTGCTGGAAATGTTGTTCCTTTAGACGATGGTTCTCTGATGGCTTGTTGGACTTATAAATCTACATTTGCCCAAGCCGGATGTGGAAATTCCTCAGCCAATTACTTTTCTTACGCCAATACCTTACATGTAAGTGCTGCTGATCAACCTTTGGGTTTTTATACTTTTGGTAGTCAAACCGGAAACTGTATAGCTAAGTATTTAGCCCTATATGGCAATTATTTGTACCTCTTTTCAGAACACCTGCCTTTACCTAAATCCAATATCAATTACCCATCTACTTGCTTAGGTACAAATTTTTACAATCGGACAGCTCCAGCAAAAGCAGATTCAGGAAACAGAGATTGTTGGGTTGTTCAATTTTCCCAAGCCAACACACCTATTCAAGATTGGGCATTTGGTGCAGGTTCAGATTGGAGATTCGGTGCAGTACAATTTAGTGGAGATTCCTTATTGCTGTTGGCCGGAACCACAAGTGGTTCCAATCAGTATGATAAACATACCTTAACCAAGGGAGGAAAAGATTATTGGCTTCTTGCCATTTCCCCAAAAACCATGTCAACCCTTTATGATTTGGACCAAGGCGGAACAAGTGATGATTGGTTATCTGGTTTTAGTTATTATGGAGACGCACTCTTTTTATCGGGATCAAGCTATAGTGATAAGGGTTATGATAAAACCTCAGTCAATCTCGGAGGAAACACCCTTTATACTGATCAATGGACAACGGTTTTGAGTCATAAGCCAATTCCACCCAAAATTGCTAAGACAGGTACGAATGGTATTCAATTAGGTTGTCCAGGTTCAACCATTGTAATTTCTCTCCTACAAGTGAATCCTGGAATCACCTATAATTGGGCGACCAACAAGAACTTTTCCAATGCCATTGATTCCGTTCACTATAAGTTTCAATTCGGACCTGCAGGAAGCGCTTTAACTTTATATGTGCAAAGCTCAAATGGTTATTTGAATAGTGCTTATGACAGCATCGTTTTGCAGAGTGCAAAAATACCTAATCAACCCGTACTAATAAATAATCCTGTTTTTTGTTCCTTAGACACACTCAAACTCAATCTCATCGCAGACAGCGTTAAGTTTCCCGCTAATTATCATTCTTATGTTACTTGGGTGGATTCTACCAGCACAGGTATAAAGCAATTGGCTTCTAGCAATGAAAACCTTACCTATTCAATTAACCCAAACAATCTTACCCATTATTTCAATGTTTTTCGCTTTGACAGTGTTTTTTATCCACTTTCGAATATACCAGCTTCCACCTGTTATAGCAAATCTTCTTATTGGACAGAAATCCCCCATCTTCCACCTGCACCCCTTGTTAATTATGCAAATAATTACTGCAGTTATCAAAATCCAATTTCACTCAAGATTATAAATGACAGTAACCTGAATACCTATTGGTATCACCATGGTCAGTTAATAGCCACAGGTCAATACCTTAGTTATTATCGTACTGCTAAGTCTGACACCCTTCAACTAATTGCAAAAGACAATTATAATTGTCCTTCAACAACCTCTATATTACCCCTTAACCAGGAAATCATTCCTTTTAGGCTGGCGTCCACCGACAGCAATATTGTAAGCGGTTCACCTTTGCAATTTTATTTGACTGGAGATTCTGCAAAATCTTGTTTTTGGAATTTTGGGGATGGAAGCACAAGTTATGATTTATCGCCTTGGCATTTCTACAATCAGATCGGTATATACTCACCTGAAGTTGTTTTAACCGATTACAATGGATGTATTGATACCATTATTGCTCTAGATCTTATCTATGTAAAAAACACCATAGGTATTGCCAATGTATTTAAATCTGAACATTATCAAGTAAAACCTAATCCATTCCAAGACGAACTTTTTCTGCAATCAACTGACAATTCTGATTTCCCCGTAGATTATATCCTATTATCTATGCAAGGTTTACCATTGTTAATCGGCACTTTACATCAGCCAGGTTTAATTTTAACTGATAAAATTCCAATGGGCATTTATTTATTTCGACTCTCCCATGAAAGCCCCTCAGGCACAATTACAGAGACCATTAAACTTGTCAAGCAATGAATACAAAATGGAATTTCAGCGTTCTCGTTGGAGCATTTTCAATCCTATTTATCTCTTGCGATACCCGAGCCGATTTTAACAAGGACAATGACCAGCCTCCAGTGATTCAGATTCGTCACGACGATATCAACTTTCAACCTTTGCAATCCTTTTCAAATCAAATTTATGATTCGATGAAATTAAGTCAAGTACATTATCCTTTAGAATTGAATGCAAACACCACTCTTATTAATCCAGGCTTCCAATTCAATATCAATTTGATAGGTAGTTCATCTTTAAATTTAATTAGCAATCAGATCAATTCCAATTCAGCAACTCGGTATTATTATTTTCAACCCAATGGCACAGGTTTCAAAACAGTAAGTTTTCAAGTTTCAGATGTCTATAATCTTCAAAGTACAGCCACCCTTCAGTTATTGGTTTTTAATAACTTGCCCCCAATCGCAAATTTCATTGCAACACAAACTGGTCAGTTAGATCCACTCCAATTTCAAATTGATGCCTCATCATCTTATGACCGTGATGCCAAATACGGAGGGACAATTAATACTTATGAATTTACCATAACCCCCAACTATAGGGTTACCACCAATCAGCCCGTTATCAATTATATATTTCCCAAGGTAGGCAACTATCAAATCGCTTTAAGGGTACAAGACAATGACAGCGTCTGGTCAGCTTCCAAGGTGGCATGGGTGAATGTGCAGTAAAACACCTATTTTTTGTACGGAAATTTTCCGTACATTCATATAACCCAATGAATTATAATGAAAAATTCCTCCAAGTCAAGATTTGATACGCGATTACCCATTGAACAAAAACATTTGTTTGAATATGCCGCTACTCTAGGTGGATTTCGTACGCTAACTGAATTTATTTTGTTCGCAGCACAAGAACAAGCCAAGCAAATTGTGGAGAAGCATAATACTATTTTGGCCTCTCAAAAAGACAATGTCATTTTTTTTGACGCCTTGATTTCTCCGCCCAAGCCAAATGTCAGGTTAAAAAAAGCTGTTAGTCGTTACAAAAAGCAGTCCCAGCTTAAATGATAGTTTCTTTAAACTCTTCTCATAAGAAGGAAAAGTTCAATTGTGGTAAATCTATGTTGGACAATTACCTACACAATCAAGCCAAGCAAGATATTAAAAGAAAATTAGCGGCATGTTTTGTTTTGGCTGATAAAGAAAATACCCTACAAGGGTACTATACTTTGTCCAGTTCTTCGGTAGGTCGTATTTTAATCTACCCTGTACTTTGCTAGGTCGATTGGCTGTGGATCTGAATTTTAAGGGGAAAGGATTTGGAGAATTACTTTTGGTTGATGCCTTAAAACGGAGTCATATCACTTCCTTGAATAGTATTGGATCAATTGCAGTTATTGTAGATCCATTTGGTGAAGATGCTGAATTGTTCTATAGAAAGTTTGGGTTTATCTATTTGCCCAATAGCGGTAAAATGTTCTTGCCTATGATTACGTTACGGTAGGGGAGTTATTTAAATAATTATGGAACATTTAGAAATTTATTACCCAATTTAAAATTATCCTTACTTTCTATGCTCCCTCACCGCGGCCTCGTTTTAAGATCCATCAAATACAGCGACAATAGTTTGATTGTAGCTGTGTTTACCGAAAATGAAGGGTTGCATTCGTACATGGTAAGAGGTGTGCACAGCAAAACCTCCAAAACACGCACCAATTACTTCCATCCCCTCACACTCATTGAATATACCGCTACCGTCAGCAACAAAGCCAGGCTAGAAACCATCAAAGAAATTATCCATGCCCATTGCTTCACCCTAGAATTCAACCCGGTTAAAAATGCCATCGCACTTTTCTTAGCCGAGGTATTGGCTAAAACTTTGAAAGGCACAGAGCCCTATCCCGAATTGTTTCAGTTTTTAGAATATTCATTCACAACTTTCGAGCAACAGCAAAACCACCTCGCTAATTTCCACCTCATCTTCTTGGTGCAGTTTTCTAAATACCTGGGCTGTATTCCACACAACAACCAAAATGAAGACAATATCTATTTTGGAATAGCCGAAGGCGAGTTCCTATCCTTTCGCCCGAACCATGCGCATTACTTAGAGCCAGGCCTAAGCCTCCGCATGCAACAGCTGCTGAACACTACTTATGAAACCTCCGAAAGCTTATTGTTGAATGTCACCTATCGCCGCGAATTATTAGCTGCTTTAGTGGCCTATTACCAATACCACCATTTAATAGACAGTCCTTTTACTTCGATTTCTGTTTTGGAGCAACTGTAGGTGCTCCCTCATTAGAAATTTGTCCAGCAATGTATTGTACAATGGGTATAAAGCAGGTCGCTTTAATTTTCTTAGGCTCATTCATTGCTCCTGAAAAATCTTTAGCCGCAACTCCTCCAGCAATTAACTTACCTGTATAATCAATTATCGAATAATGAATGGTCGCTTTCCTGTCAGCAGTACCTCCAGCCATAGCCTTACTCCTGTTCTCCATTTCGTATTTTAAATCCAGTTCATTTATAAATACAAAATAATTGATGCCATACTTCCGGTGTAAATCACCCAACAATTTAGGGTTCAAAACCTTTGTATTCATATACCTTTTCTGGTCATTAGTAGTCACCACCAATTGACCATCCTGAATTGTCCCAGCAGTTTTCTTTTTGTCTTTTTCCGAATTGTTCTTATCAGTAAATTTTCTAGCCTCTATGGTATTGTTTTTCTTAGCGGCATCTGTTCCACCTTCCGGCAGAGGCACAAAATCATACCCAATCGATTCGTAAACCATTCTAATGTCGGCATGCGTCTGAGCGGTATCTCTCAATAATGACATCACCTTAAATCTTTTTTTCAATTCAGCCACCAACAATAAATCAAGTGCATTCCTAAAATCTGCCCTAATTTCCTCAAAGCTCATTTGGGTTTCCGCATTGATACGTTGGTCAATTTCAGAGATGTACAGCTTAGGTTCAAATGGAATCACCATTACCTGAAAGTTAGGCCGTTCAGCAGGCAAACCCGGAAGCGTTTTCTTATCATCCAAAAAGGTATTGGATTGGGCCGAAACTTTCAACGCAATCATATTAAAGACCAGCAAACACACCAATGCCAGCCAAT
>Ga0214172_1000544_pt1 | contig 15557 bp, 7 predicted proteins | sample TroBogEpilimnion_29_FD_153010 | JGI IMG/M metagenome (GOLD analysis project Ga0214172, IMG submission 153010) | Freshwater microbial communities from Trout Bog Lake, WI - 12JUL2007 epilimnion | ecosystem: Environmental > Aquatic > Freshwater > Lake > Epilimnion/Euphotic zone | place: Trout Bog...
CCAACATTCCCAAAGCACCAAGGACTCCCATAACCCATCCTCCACGCTTAAACTCATCAACAATAGCAAGTAGGGTTTTATCATCTGAGTTCATTTGGTTTACGGCTTAATTTGTTAATCTTGTCCATAGCCGTCTTTTCATCATCATAAACGCCTACTAGGTCTTTGTTTTGATTGTAAACCCTGTATTTGCTCAAAGAACGCATAACAGTATATCCAGAGTTACTTTTAGCAATAGAACTATTACCAACTTGTTGTTGGCTCCAATTTACTGCATCTGCTGGAGAACGATAAATACCAATCTTATTTTGTCTAAAGTCTCTTTTGATAGCATCATTAAGTTTAAAACTGTAACCACGATTAATAGCCGATTGAGTTTGAATTTTTGCTAATTCTTCTGGGTCTGTGTTATCTGATACAAAATCATATTCTTTTTTTAATTCTTTAACATACTTATACATTGCTTCTTTAATATTATCATTTTTGATATATCTACTTGCAAGAGTATCTGGGTATCTTTGTAAGTTTTTATAATGTTCAGGTCCAGAATTTGCTAATGCTTTTAATGCTTGAATTGTAATTTCTTCTTCATTTTTACCATGATTCTCGATAGCATTTAATAATTTTTGTTTTTCAATTAATTTTTTTTGTCTTATTCTATCAAACTCTTCTTGAATCCATTCTAATTGCATTTCATGGTCATAACCAGCAGGTCTAATACGTGTATCTACATCCTTCCAAGGATATTTGATTTCTTGATTAGGATTAATTTGTTTTAACTCAATATTATATTGTTTTAACCATTCTTTCCAAGCACTAGGAATAATTTTTCCATATAATTGATTTGCAGAATCAGCATCCATGCCTGAATGTGGAGGTGCATCTTGAGGATGAGTTAAAGTATAATTATTAATACCTAACTCAATCATTCTTTCAATGTCTTGTTTTAATCCAATAACAGACCATTCTTTTACTCCTTCAAGCGGTTTTTGGTTATTATTACCTTCAAGTTGTTTTAAAGCCTCTTCTAATTTATTAACAGTTTCTTTAGTTTTTGTAACATTGTCAATAGAATGATTAAGTCTCTTTAAAAGAGAGCGTTTTATTCTATTATCTACATCTTCATATTGTTTTCTTTGTTCATCAATTTCATCTCTTGTATATCCAGTAAGATACAATAATTCAGTTTCATAAGGAGATAAAATTTCTGGATTAATTTGCATTAATTCATTGTAAACTTTATTTAAATATTCTTTAGATTCTTTTACACCTTTACTTTTTATTTCTACACCATAACCATCATCATAAAGTATTTTATTGCTAGCAATAGAAATTTTTAAACGTTCTTTTTCTAATTCATATTGTTTTGGAAGTAAATTTTTAATAAAACTTATTAATTTTTCATCTGTTGGTGGATGAGACCATTCTTCAAATGGATATTTAGCATAATCTAAAGTTTCTGGAAAAATAATTTTTCTATTATTTTCATTTATAATTTTTTCAAGTTGTTTTGAAAAATAAGTTTCATTTTTATATGATGGTTTAAAGTTTATATCACTTAATGAAAAAGTCTTATCTGGTAATAAACCTTCATTTATTGCTTTAAGTCTTAATTCTTCTGCTAAATTTTTAGTTCTTTTATCGAAATTTTCATCATTTTCAAAACCATAATGTCTAAAAAGTTCATCATGTAAATTTAGCCAATTACCATTTAATTCATTCTTATAAAACCAACCTTTTAAATTTTGTTTTAATAAATCATCGTGAATTAAATCTGTTAATTCATTAAGTCCAATATCAAGCGTTTTTCCTGTTTCTTTAGAATAATGAAGAAATGCTTTTCTCGTCCATGATTCTAATTCTCCATTATTCATAAAATTTTCTACTTCAACACGAGATTTTATTGCTACATCTAAAACACATCCTGTAAGATAAACGGCTTTTGTTTTTGTTAAATTCCAATCTTTGTTAGATTTAAAATAATTATAAATAGGACCAGTTATTTTACTGTTTTTAATTGCATCAATATCTTTAAGTTTTATTAAGTAAGTAGGGTCTGCAAAGAAAGATTCAACTTTTTTAAAACCATCATCATTAGATAAATGGAATGATTCTCTTGATGCTGGTGAAGATTCTGAACCATTAAGATTTTCTGTTGATTGTTCATCAAGCCAACCATTTTTAATAGCCCATTCTTTAACTAATTTAAACCAGTTAAGAGTGTTTTTCATATCTTTTATTTTATTTGGTATTTCACCATCATCTTTATCATCATTATTAGCCTGAATTTCATTTCCGTATAAATGCTCTTCTCCAGTTTCGTAATTAGTTCTAACATCAGTTCTTGTGTGAACTACAACATCTTGACCAAAATGACCTTCTTGTTTATGTTTATATTGTGGATTAATTCTAACTGCTCTATCTTCATAATTTGAATTTGTTCCTGCTGCTACGTATCTATGCGTATCAATATTTTTAACTTCTCGTGCATTTTTTGAAATACTTAAATCAATACCATTTGCATTTATATAATCCTTAATTTTATTTACATCTAATGGTTTATTTTGGTCTAATTTAGAAATAAAATCAATTAATCCAATAGCCTTTGCTTCTTGAAATCCTTTGTATTTCATTTCTCCACCCATTTTTTGCAAAGCATTAATAAATCCATTTGCATTAATATTTTTATGTTTAGTAAAAATTCTTTCAATTAAATCTGGAAGTTCAGACTTAATTTTAAGTGGTTGTGGCATACCTTCTTCATCTGCTGGGCTATAATGCCTATCGCTAAAGATTTTACTCCATGAATGTACCCAAGGCTCATACCCTTCAACAGTTTGAATTGTACCATTTTTACCTTCAACTTCTACAAGTGGATTTTTAAGTTTATCAAAGTTTTCCTTAGTTGGTTCATAATATGTTCCGCGTTCAGGGTCAATTAATTTAGATTCACCAAAGCCAAACGTTTTAATTTGAGTGTGCATTGGAATCGCATCTTTGTTTGCAATTCTTTGAATGAACTCAGAAGCACCTAAAAATCTGGCTCTTTCAGCCATTTCAGAATAAATAAGATTAGAATAACCTTTTCCTCTGTATTCTTTATTTACTTTAATAGTTGGGTCCCAAAGTACAGTTTGACCATTAGTTGCTTTTTTGACTTCATAATCAACTCTTCCAATTTCTGAATCACCTTTTGTTAAAATAATAGAACGCCTTCCAAAATCGTCTGTTCTTTTATCCCAATTATCCATTTTTAATTTAACACCCTCAATAAGAGCAGGATTTTCTTCAGCATACTTTCCGATAAATCCGCTAGTCCATTTACGACTTTTTGTATCGTAAATTCTATTTCCTTCACCTTTTTCATACTTACCATTAATTTTAAATGTTTTCATTTTTTCAGAAAGACGAATAGGCTCTTCTTCGTCAGCAGGACTAAACTTGAGAGTGTTTTCTTTAGTAGCACCAAACTCTTTATTTAATTCATTACCTAATAAAGCCTTTTGACCATTTACTTCTCCACCTCTAGGTAATGGTGTACTATCTTGATTACTTTCAAATATTTTTGTTTTTTCTTTAGCATTACCTTTTAAAGAAACATAAATATAGTCATTATCATAATAATTGTTAATATCTTTGATAATCAAACCATCATGTCCGTTTTGAATAGCATCAATAAAATGCTTATGAATACCACCAGTTAATTCAGCAACGTAAGGGTTATTAAAAAGAAAAACCGCCCTAACAGCACCAGCAGTAGAAAAGGCATTAGACGTAGCCTGAGAACCAGAAGCCATTGTTCCATATTTGGAAAGATTAATATGACTTCTAGTTCCTAATAAATCTTCAGAAAACTCCATGTCTTTTAAGAGTCTGATATTACTTGTACCATGCGTAGCAACAACTGCAATAGGCTTACCTGTTTGCATTTCTTGACCATATTTATCTGACAAGAAGTGAACTAATGCCGCATCGTCACCGCTGTTAATTTTTTCTACAAAATTGTCATAAAATGGATTTCCTTTTCTAAACTTATCCCAATCAATACCTTTATCTAATAATTCTTTTGGGTATAAAGCATGAACGTCATTAATAAATCTTTGTTGTTGAATTAAAATTCTCTTTAAGTCGTTAAGTTGTCTAGCAACTGGAACTTTTCTTAAATATTTGCCAATTCTATTATCAGAAATAGTACGTCTAGCGTTGTTAATATTATCTAGGGTTTCATTAACTTGTGGGTTTTGAGTCGCTAACTCTGTAAGTTTCTTTTGCGTTTCTTGAATGGCTTTTGTATCAATATTGTACTTATCCATTACAGCATTTCTAATAAAAGATTCACCTTTATTTCGTAATCCAATCCACCAATTCATTAAATATTCTTGTCTAGTTAATCCATTTCCAGCCACAGGAACTCCTTTTAAAAATTCACGCATTTCATTGGTTTCAAATAAATCGCCAACTGTTCTTGCTTCCTGTTTACCATCTTCGCTAAAAGCAGGACTAAACTTCAGTAAATAATCAAGGTTTTCATTAGCCAATTTGTGACCACCTTCTACCTGATTATCAACCGCTTCGCTGTACATTTTTTTAGCATAATTTGTAGCCTCTTCTGCTGTTGGAAAAGAGCCTAAATTTCTACCAAAATTGTCATAAAAAGTAGTAGATTTATTATTTCTGAAAAATCTAAAACCAGTATCGTGTTTAAGAATTTGACCATTAGATGTATTTTCATGGTCCATATCTGCTGGGCTGAAATTTCTAGTAAGTCTAGGCAATGCTTTACCAGCATCTAAATCAAAACGTTCACCTGCTCTTGTTCGCATAGTAGTCATTCTATCAATATTAAACCTAGTTACGCTTGCCATCATTCCTTTAGGGATTTCAGCAATAGGTTTATTATGATAAGGACTATCATCTTCCTTTACAGCACCTAACATTTGATGAAGTACGTCTCTACGTCTAGCACCAAGACCATCATTATTATTTAATAAATCAGCAGATGGAATTGCTTCATCTGACCCTTTAGAAGCATTAGATAGATATCTAAAGAAATCAGCCTCCATAGCGGCTCTGTCATTATTCCATAAATTACGAACTCTATCATCCGTCCATAGCATATTACTACGTCTATCAATAACTTGTTTATCTAAAGTCCAAAGAGATGTATAGAATGTTCCATCTGGTCCAATTTTATGTTCAATGTCGTATAAAATAAATTTACGATTCTTAAATGGCACTTGGTTGCCTTTTAAACGTGGGTAGTCCTTGTCATCATAGATATGAGCCTCATTACCAAGATAGCCTGCTTCTACCACGTTTTCCGCTTGACCATCGAGGATTCTGTAAGCGTGTCTAATCTTATCAGCCCATGCTTGGTCACGCCATCCAGATTGTACAATAATGCTCAAAATCTTGTCATTAAATCTGCCTCTAAAATTACCATCAGCGTCCATTGTTAAACCTTCTCTATCTTCCGCTGGTAAGGCACTAATAATCTTATGAATTTGTAAACCTGCTTTTCTGTTAGCGGCTCTATATTCAGCCTCAGACATAATTTTAGGTTTTCCACTAGCATCAAACTTTAATACACCCCACATACCATTAGCCTTTACATATTGTAAAGCAGATTCCCTAGACATATTTAATGGACTCCAAGTACCAGAAGTCATGTTAGCAGATGCTCTAAGAATATCTCGCATCATGTAGTCTAATGAAGCATAAGAAGTTCTGTCACCAACAGCACCTGTTTTGAATTCTCCGCTTTTGTAAAAAGCATTGTCTAAACCTCGGCTAAAATCAAATTGAGGGTTTTCATACTCCATTTTTGATTGCCAGTAATTAAGCCAAGAATGTTTAACATCATCAAAAACCCCACGAATACCTGTAAGATTGCCACCACGGAATACGTAGTCAGATGGATTACCTAACATCCAATGACCAAAATAATTAGCACCAAATTCTTCTACTGCATCATTTAAAATCTTAGCAGAACTACTTGAAAGAACTTTACTTTCATTCCAGTTCTTAAACTCATTAACAGCGTTATCAAACTCATCCATATAGGATTTGAGTGCTTCTGGACTAAATTGCTTTTGAGCCTTTAACAGTTTTTCGTAATATGCTTTATAGAAATTACGTAATTCTTCTGGATGAACTTTTGAGTCTTGAATTCGCTTTCCATCAACCCATACGCCAAGTAATTCATCTTTGAGTGGATTAATGAACATATCCCTCATTGCTGTATTTCTAAAAATAGAGTGAAATACTTCGTGTGCAAAAGTATCAGAAGTAAATCTATCTTTATTAATAAAAATGTGTAATTTATTGTTAGAATCTCTGTCAGTAGCAATACCTTTACTGCCTTCTAAATCTGAAAGTGTAATTGGATACTTTTGCGGATTTCTTTGGTTTAATATATTACCTTTTTCATCAACAAATCCTTCGTGAGCCAATTTTCTGACAAGAATCTTACCTCTATCAGTTAAAGAACCATCTGGGTTTCTGTTATCATCAATAAACCCTTTAGCCAGCCTTTGAGCCTTTAATACGTCTGGTGTTTGTTTTGTATCCACATTTCCATTATGCTGGTCAAGTACTCCTTTTGCTACTCTTTCAGCATATTGAATGTGACCCCAATAGTTACTAAATCTGTTTTTTTCACCAACATCTTTAGGTTTCATTGAAGTAGCAAGTACTTCTTTTAATGCTTGTTTTGCTTCTGGAGATAACTGCTTCCATTTATCCCTAGCACCTTTAAGCCTTAAATCACCTTCTGGAGACTCAACTTTACTATCAAACGCTTCTTTATAACGTGTTTGAAGTTCTTGCACCTTTTGACGTGCATTATCATCTTCTGGATTATATAGTTTTTCACCTTTTAATGGATTGCCTTGCTCATCGTGCGTATGAGCAAATTTTCTATCCCATTCTTTTACATCAAACTTAGAGTCTGCTTGTTGTTTTGCTACTTTTGCTTTTTCTTCATCACTAAGCCTTCTCCATTGGTCATAAGGCATTGAATATTGCTGCGGACGTTCTTCTACACTACGCAACATCCATGCAGGTTTAGCATATCCATTTCTAAAATGAGTTTCATCATGGTCTCTATCCCATCGTTTTACTGCTAATTCTTGATTATAAGCATCAATACGTTCTTGACTGCCATAAGGCAATGTTTGCCAAGATTGAGTTGGAGCAACAGGACGCTCTGAAACTTTCTTTTTAAGCAAATCCTGTTGTTCTGGACTTAAATTACGTACATCTTGTGTAACATCCCTGTCAAAATCTTCAGGTCTGCCAATATAATTGCCACCATAATCTCTTAAAAGAGACATAACAACAACTCTATCTTCATATTTTAATTTAGATAAACTTCCAATAGTAGCATCTTGAACTCTACCATTTTCATCTAAACCTCTAGATTCTAAAACATTAATAAATTCTTCTGGACTTAAAACGTGCAAACTAAGGTCTGGAGCAATTCTATCAATACCAGCAAACATTTTGTTTAAGATACTAATATATCGTTGGTCATTTCCTCTATTTTGAGCAACATAATCATACATTGCTTTAGCCGCTTTATAGTTTTCTGGATTACTTGTTTTCCATCCTTCTAATACAAGTTTAGCAGTAATAGCGGCTCTTGATGCTGTTACAGAATCATTAAGCCTTCTCCAAGCACCGCCAACAGCACCACCAATGCCGCCCATGCCAATACCGCCTTTTACGCCTTCTTTAAAACCTTCAGTTTCATCTTTTGCATAACCTAAAACACCACCAAGAACAGCACCATGTAAAGCACCGTGTCCAATATCGCTAGCGTACATTAATAATGGGTCTGCATTTTGTAAAATCTTTAAAATATTTTGAGCAGGTTTACTTAATTTAGAACCAGATAATTCAGCCTGTTTTAAGGCTAATTCTGCATAACTAGCAATACCACGTTCATTTTTAATAATCTGAGTACCGATTGCTTTCATGGATTCACCAATGCCTTTAACACCACCAGCAATTAAATACGCCGAACCCATTTTTCCAGCAATACTATTAGCACCACCAATAATACCAGCACCCATAGTTCCAATTTTGCTAGCCGCAGTAAAATCATTAATAGGTACTCCAGTTAATCCTTCAACTGCACGACCTGCTTGATGCGTAGCAAAATCAATAGAATCTTGAACAGCCCTACCTACAAATTCAATAGGCATACCAGCCATTTTTAAAGTGCCACCTAATACGCCTCTTTTAATTTGATTAGTTCTTTCTGCAATGTTTGTAAACCAAGATTGAAATTTGCTTAATCTAGATGCGTTAATTGCGGCTTTTGTAGCGGCTTGTTCTGCAACAGTACCTACTTTTAATGCAACATTAGCAACGTCTTTTGCTTCACCAATACCAAATAATAAAGTTGGGTCAGCCCACATACCAGCCGCTTCTGCAACATCATTATCAATGTATTCTTTTGGAACTAAAACGCTACTATCACCTTCTGCTAATCTTTTAGATTCATAATTAAATCTTAAAGCAGTTTTAAAAATATCATAATCAGAAATTTTTTCTCCTTCTTTTGGTTGATAGCCATATTGAGACTGTGCTAACATAGCCAATTTTTTATTAGCCTGAAAAATTACAGAATCTGGATTTTCAGACACAAAAAGCATATCACCCCAATTTCTTAAATTTCTTGCAACTGCTTCAGCAGCATCAGGAATATTTTGTAATTGTCCTTTTGGTGTAAGACTTCTTCCAGCAATAATTCCAGCAGCATGAGCATTTTGATTAACAAGACCAATCAAAGCACTTGGCAATGAACCCCAAAAATCTGAATGAATTGTCTTTTTGAAATCATTATAAGCGTAGAATTCATCTTCGCTAGGCATATAGCCAGTTTTATGACCATCATCTATTAATTGAGCAACTTCTTCGCCAGACAATGGAGCATTTAACTGTTTAAATACTTCATCTCTTTCATCATTAGACATTCCTTGAAGTTTTGCATCAAGAAGTTTGTTTCCAGTAATAATAGGTGTATTATTACCTGTTTCCTGATTTTCAAAAGAAACTTCAGGATTATTTTCAAAGATTTCGCCCATTTTATAAATTATTTATTAAAATACTCTTTGTGTTCTTTTGGTAGAAACAGGATTTTGATTTAAATTTTCTTTTGCTTTTGCTAATCTCATTTCTTTTACAATATCAGAAACTTCTTTGTGTTCAGAAGGATAATCCTTTTTAGTAACAGTAAGACCGTTTCCTTTATTATATTCCATAAGATGATTTTCTAAATCATTTTTTAATGTAGATAAAGATTTAATATTAGAAGATTGAAGGCTAAATAAATTAGTTGGGTCAGCGGCAATACCTTCTAAGATTTTTTGCTCCCATTCAGCAACACGACCAGAAGGGAAATAAGCATTTCTAGTAGCGGCTTGTAATCTTGTTGCTAAAACTCTTGCTTCTGCCATTAATTCTCGGTTATATTTTGCATCAGGCATAGAAGCAATTTGAACTAACCTATCAATAGAAGAAGTAGCATCTGCAAGACCATTTAAATTAAATCTTGCTTCTTCGCTATTTTTTCCTGTAAAACTTCCTTGAACATAATAAGGACTATTTTTACCGCCTAAATGTTCAGCCGTTTTTTGACCATTTTCATCTATAATAGGCATACCTTTTGAATCCTTTTCATAGAACTGGTTATTACTCCATTCATTTTGCATATTAGGATTTTGATTTGGAACAACTTCAAAACTACCCTTTGCAGGATTAAAATACATAGTTGTACCATTAGGTGCTTGCATATAGTTAGCAGTGTTTTGTGGGTGCATAGCGTTCCAAATGCCATAAGCCGTATTAGGAACTTCACCATATTCTTTCTTTAATCCTTCTTGAATCATTCTCCATTGGTCACTTTGACTTCTAGGAACTTGTTGTGGTTTATTGCCCATGTTATACACGTGCGGAGGAATAACAACATTAGATTCGGGTAAATCTTCTTCTTTCATTTGTTTAATGCTTTTTGCAGCACCTTCTGACAAAGAAGTATTAATAGGATTATTCAAAAGACTTTCATCTTTAGGCTCTTGCTCTTCTCCATTAGCGTAATGGTCTTGTGTTCTATTATAAGCATTATAAGCCTGTTCAAATTGTAATAATTGCTTTTGGTCTAAACCATTTTTTTCAAGAGATTGAATGTTAGATTGAACAATTGTATGGAATAATTGATTTTTATCATTAATGCTACCTCCAGCGTTTTTAAGTGCTGGTTCAACCTTATTAATAAAATTTTTAATATTATCAAAATATTCTTGAGGGGTGTCTTTTTTTGGACTAAAAGATGGAGTATTAATCCCAACTGGTAAGTTAGCAGTTGTATTTTGAACTTCAGGATTATTTAATAATTTCTGAATAGAAGAATTTACATTATTTGCTTCACCAGAACTTAATTTATCTAAAATAGTTGGATAAGCAGAAATATATTGCTGACTTGCATTTAAAATAGCCTGCTTTTCTTGAGGCGTTTTTGCATTTTTAATTTGATTTTGAAATTCAGCAATTCCTTGTCTTGCAGGGTCATAATTATTATTTCCCTTTGGTAATGACTTTAAATAAGCATCATAAATATTTTGATGAACTTTTAATTGATTATCAAGATTAGTCTGATTTTGAGATAAATCAGCAGTTGCTTTACTAAGTTGAAGATTTTGACCAAAAGAATTAATCTTTCCTTCTGTAAGTTGTAAAATGGCTTTTTGTTCAGCCATAGGTTTGCTGCCAAAATCTTTTAATAAACCTGCATGAAAATCTAAATCTTTTTTAATTGAATCAGAATTAGGAAAACCTTCTGCTTGCTTAGAATAAGCCTCAAGAGTAGATTGAGCCGCCGCCGCTCGCACTGGAGCAGATTTATTAAAATTAACATCTTCATTGACGGCTTGTTGTTGCTTAAAGTAGTCATTAAATGAATTTAAATGTGCTTGCAATGAAGCGTTCATGCCAAGTTTTCCACCTAACGATTGTTTGCCAAAATCTTGGTGGTCTAATAATTCTTGATGTAAAGAATCATACATGGGTTTCATGTCTGGATTATCTTTAATCATTTGTAATGTTTGTAATGCTTTAGTTGCTAAACCTTGGTGTGTAGCATCTGCTTCATCACTCATTTGACCATTTTTTTGGTATTGTTTAATGCCTTCTGCAATATCAGCACCGAAACTGCCAATACCTTTTTGATACATTTGCCCAATAGCCGCACCTGTTTGGGCGATGGGCGAAATATTTTGAATTCCGTTAGTATATTGTGTAAATTCTGACATAATTATTTTCCAGTTGTTGCCTTGCTAGTTGCTTTACCAAGAATTGCTCCCAATTCTGGATTTCCTAAGAAAGAGCCAGCAATCGTACCAACACCTTGAATAATACCAGAAGTAAGACCTGCTTGTGCTTGTGCTTGAGCCACTTGGTATTGTGCTTGCGAATTAACGTTAGCAGAATTGATTTGAGCGTTGTATTGAGATTCTGGATTGAAAATCATACCAGCCGTAGGATTCTGATACATATTATAAGATGTACCTAAAATACTATTTGCATTAAGATTTTGCATATTAGCAACTTGTGGCTGACCAAATGAACTATAAGCAGAATTGGCTTGTTGCATATTCTGACCAGCGACATTAGCCGCATAAGCACGATTTGTAGCAAGTTGTTGCTGACCTAAAGAGTAATTATTAAATACTTCTTGAGCAATGCCTTGATTGCCATATTGCATACCTCTAGCCGCCATAGCAGCCCTAGCAGACTGTTGAGCCGCTTGATTGGCTTGTGGACTAAGATTAGACCCTTGAGCCAACGCTTGATTAGCCGCATCAGTCTGAGATGCCATTAAATTAGCACCACCAGCCCCAAGCATACTATTATATGCGTTAGCGGAGTTAGCACCAATTTGACTATACAATCCAGCATTAGCATTGAATTGCTGTTGCTGTAAAGCCGCAGATTGTCCAATAGCGGTATTATAAAGATTATTAGTAACGCCTAATTGACCAGTCATACCAGTTTGCATCATGCTCTGGTACTGCGGCAAATATTGCTGTTGAGCCGCTAATAATGGAGTTTGAATCCCCATTTGAGCGTTCAACGCTTGTGCCATTTGTGTTCCGTAACTTGTTTCTTGTGGTGCGGAACCACTACCACCTCCTAATGAACCTCCCATTGTATTATTTTGTTAAATTTGTAATTAGTTTGTTAGGCAATTTAACCACTTTGCCATATCGAGTGGACCAGATATTGTTATTTAAAACGTCTGGAAATCTTGTTAATGCTGATTTGATTAAACCAGCAGTTGCTTCTTTATTTTTTGCAATAATTTCTGCAACAAAATATTCATGTTTAAATTCATTGTTAAATGGAACAATTTTTGAATATTTATAAAATACATCTGTATCGCCATTAAACTTATTATCAATAGGATACACAATCATAACACCATCAATTTCCTTTTTGTCATTAATATTTATAAAAAGATATTTAAAAGCATCAGCCCATAGTAAAAATACTTTTAATTCTAATCCATCAAACATACCAAAAACTGGTCGTTTAGATTTTACTCTTTCTGTACGAATAAAATTAATTAAATCAAAAATATTCATTAAATACAAGTGTCTTTATCTGCTAAAGAAGCGGTTTGAACCTTAGTAAGTTTTACTACGTAAGTAGGGTCTGTAACTAATGCACCACTAGAAACGTGTTTAAAAGACCATGTATCGCCAGAAGCCGCCACAAAAGCATACGTATAAGTAGCATTAAAAGAACCCCAATCGTTAGTAGCCGCTTGAATTTTTGTAATTAAAGATGTGCCTTTATACACGTTTAAATATGGTACAGTTCCATCTGGTCTTGTACTTCCTGTTGTATAACCAGAAGATGTTTTAATGGTAATTTCATATGTCCAAGTTTCATCAGACGGAATAGTTGGCAAAACAGGAGTTTGATAAATTAAATTTTCAGTACCACCACCAGTCGTAGCACCAACTGCTGTTCCTGCTTTGATATAAATCTTAGGAACAAAATAACCATTTCTCCAAATAGTTCCATCCCAAATTTCTAAGATTTGTAAATCTGTATTAACTCTTGTGCTTCCAATAACAGGAGTAGAAGGTCTTGCCGAAGATGGTCCAGAAGGAAGAACAAAATTATTTACAGTAGTTAAATCTTGAGCCGTGGTTTTCCATCCTAATTGAACTACTGCATAAGGAATTTGAAATAAACCTGTATAATTACATAAAAAATTAGCCGTCCCAGCACCAGTTTGATAAAGTCCAAAAGAAACTGTATTAGATAAATCTGTGCTAGAACTTGCACTAAATGGACCATTTAATGTAAGAAACGATGCTTGAGTGCCACCGCCTTGTCCAACAGTAAGTCCAAACGTATTATTACTAGAAGAACCAATAACTAAACTGTTTGGAAGATTGATTTGACCAGTATTAGAATTCCAAATATCAGAAAGTTTTGCTTTAATTAATTGACCAGTAGATACTTGTACTGCTAAAAATAAATCTTCAGCCGCTAATGTATTTACAGTAATTGCTGCTTGTTCGGTTACGCATCCTGCAAGCAGGGTTGCAGAATCTAATAATTGATTAAGTCTAGAAGCGGAAACTTGCTGTCCGTCTGCAAAAGTATCGCCTTTGTTAATTTGTGCCATGTTATTTCTTTGAGATAGTATTTCTTACAGTTTGTGAGGCATGAATAAAAATAGCCCTAATGTAAGGTGTTAAAGATTTAGTAATAAATTGTAATTGAATTCCAGTTCCAAATCTTCTAATTGGATTTCTGCGTGTTTCATCATTATTAGTTCCGCTACCATAAGATTCAATTTCAAAAGAACTGTCTGGATTTGAAATGATAGCATTTGTTTGAACAGCAGAACCAGATTGAAATAAAAAGTCAATCTCAACTTGAGAAAATCTTTTATCCATATACGATTGGAATGTATATTTTCTTGTAGTTAATACAGCGTTAATTGTATTTACTTGAAAAGCAGATGGTGAAAGGATTGATGGAAGATAAAAAGGTAAAATAGGAATACCAGTAGAAGGACCAAACTCATCGTAAGCGTTTATCTCCATCATGAAAATACCTTGATTTGTATCAATAGCAAAGATTTGTCTTTGGTTATTAACTTTAGCAATTACAAAATTAAACGCATCAAAACCAGCAGGATAAGTATCAACAGACTCCCACGCTTGGTTTGTAAAGTTATACACAAGAATTGCATTATTAACTGTGCTACTATCCAAAGGAACAGCAAGATAATATCTATGATTCCAATAGGAAGCAACGGAACGATAAGCATAAGTTTTGTTAATTCTGAGAATTACATCATGAATCGGAGCAGACAAAGATTGAGATGTACTCATTAACTTTACCGCATCATTACTGCCAATACCACTTAATGGGTTTAGAGAATAAACACCATGGTCGGACAGAAAGATAATGCCTCCATTAGCAGAAACTACGCTTTTTTTAGCAATACAGCCAATATCAGTAACAAGAGACTGTAATGACGTATCAGTAGGCAAAGGTGCTGATGTGGCTTGTCTGCCAATACCAACGCCTAACTGATAAATGCTGTTACGCATAAAGATAACAAGCCAATTTGTAGTCCATGTAGCCATAGCCGTACATTGGTCGTTACCACCTTGATTAACTGTAAAAACGTCTAATGCGTCCCAAGATGTTTCATCTAGGTAATTAGATACACAAACTGTGTAATTATTATGATAAGCATTTGTGTCGTTGTATGCTTTTCCTTGAGCAAATAAACGATTGCAGTAATATAATAACTGCGAGCAATTAGGAAATTGATAAGCATAACCTGTGCTACCTGTTCCCATGGCAATAATCGTTACGCCTAAATCCCACATAAGAGGACGCTTATCATATCCTCTTGTAATAAAAACTTTATTTAAAGACTGAACAACGTCACATCCATCACCTGTTGTAATTGTTTCTCCAGTTGGAAAATTAACCTTAGATGATAACTCATCATTAGAAGGGTTATAATGGTATAAACCATCTGTAACTACTACAATGATGTGTTCTTGTCCAGATTCATCAACAAAAAATCCAGAACCATAAACCGTCTGCCCAATTAAGACAGGATTAGTACATCTTTTAAGTCCTAATCTAGAAGCGGCTACACCTCTATCAAATCTAAAGTTCTGGGATTGACTAACATATCCTTGTGGCAAAGCGGCAGGATTGTCACGGCTGTTTAAGCCAGTGAACGACAAATCCCCATCTTTAAGCCATTGGACAGGCATTACTTCTTAATTTCAGTAACTACGTTTTCTACTTTAGTTTCTGCGTTAGAAATGGCAGTATTAACCTTAGTAGCATTGTTTCGAAAAATCAATGCACCAGTAATAAAGCCAAGAACAAACGAAGCGATAATTGAGATAATCATGTTATTTAGTGGGAGAAGGTGGTGTATAAGTCCAGCCCTTTGCAGTAATGTCTGCCATAGCAGTTGCTTGGTCAGCGTACGTATTTAC